>OHIY01000337.1_pt1 | contig 27387 bp, 22 predicted proteins | sample 1568351 | NCBI WGS metagenome assembly OHIY01 (sample SAMEA3879547, study PRJEB24766) | human gut metagenome | biome: human-associated habitat; feature: feces | place: USA | collected 1985/1987 | reverse complement strand
TCCTTCCTGGTCAGCTTCCTGGTACCTCTGGTATGCGCTGTCTATATTCTTTTCTATGCGCTGGTGGGCTATAAAAATGTCAATAAAGATATTGTAACAGAATAAATACTTGGTATTATGGCAAAACAGGCACTGGTAATGGGTATCGACGTGGGCGGTCAGTCCACCAAGCTCGGAGTGGTCGATGCCCGCGGCAACATCTTGTATCAGAGTGTGATATCCTCTCTCCAGAGAGAGCTGTCCGCGTATGTGGACGATCTGACCACAGCCATTAAGGATCTTATAAAAAAGGCCGAGAACGATGGTGAGGTGAAGGGTATCGGTATCGGAGCCCCGAACGGCAACTACTACAAGGGCACCATCGAGTTCGCGCCCAACCTCAAGTGGGCATACGACGAGAACGACAAACCGATGGTCATCTTCTTCGCCAAGATGATCAAGGACATAGTCGCCATCCCCGTGGCCATCACCAACGATGCCAACGCTGCGGCTGTCGGCGAGATGACCTACGGCATAGCCAAGGGCATGAAGGATTTCATCATGATTACCCTCGGAACTGGTGTCGGCAGCGGTATAGTGATAGGCGGCAATATCGTCTACGGCCATGACGGCTTCGCAGGCGAACTGGGCCACACTATCATAGTACGCGGCGGCAGACAGTGCAACTGCGGCCGCAAGGGCTGTCTGGAGACCTATACTTCGGCCACCGGCGTAGCCCGCACTGCCCGCGAGTTCCTGGCCGAGCGTAAGGACAAGAGCCTGCTCAGAGCTCTTGATCCCGAGAAAATCACTTCGAAGGACATTTACGATGCCGCCACCAAGGGCGACAAGCTGGCCATCGAGATTTTCCATTACACCGGCCGCATCATGGGTGAGGCATTTGCCAACTTCGTGGCATTCAGCGCACCGGAGGCCATTATCCTCTTCGGAGGCCTGGCCCGCTCGAAGGAGTTCCTGACCGAGTCCATCCTCGACGCCATGAACGAGAACCTGCTGGATGTCTGGAAAGGCAAGATCCGCCTCCTGTACTCCACCCTGAAGGACTCGGACGCCGCCATCCTCGGCGCTTCGGCCCTTGCCTGGGAGCTGTAAGATTTACGAAGCGGAGCCGGCTTCCATGAGGAAGGACTTCATGAAGGCGTTGAGGTCTCCGTCGAGAACGCCCTGCGTATCGGAAGTCTCATATCCGGTGCGCAGGTCTTTTACCATCTTGTAGGGGTGCAGGACGTAGCTGCGGATCTGGGAGCCCCATTCGATTTTCTTTTTCTTGCCTTCGAGTTCTGCCTGCTTCTCCTGGCGCTTCTTGAGTTCCAGGTCGTAGAGGTGTGACTTGAGGATGCGGAGGGCCCGCTGCCGGTTGTCGAGCTGGGAGCGGGTCTCGGTGTTCTCGACCATTATGCCGGTGGGGATGTGCCTTACGCGCACTCCTGTCTCGACCTTGTTGACATTCTGCCCGCCGTGGCCTCCGGAGCGGAAGGTGTCCCACTCTATGTCGGCGGGATTGATCTCGATGTTGATCGTATCGTCGACAAGGGGATATACGAATACGGAGCTGAAGGTCGTCTGCCTCTTGCCCTGGGCGTTGAACGGGGAAATCCTGACGAGCCTGTGCACGCCCGACTCGGCCTTGAGATAGCCGTAGGCGTAGTCGCCCTCGAACTGTATGGTCGCTGACTTGATTCCGGTCTCGTCTCCCTCCTGCTCCTCGGTGACGGTCATCTTGTAGCCGTTGCGTTCGCCCCAGCGCATATACATGCGCATCAGCATCGCGCTCCAGTCGTTCGCCTCGGTGCCGCCGGCCCCGGAGTTTATCGTAAGCACGGCTCCGAGAGAGTCCCCTTCCGCTCCGAGCATGTTGCGCAACTCGAGGTCTTCGACGAGTCCGACGGCATGGGCATACGCCGCATCCGTCTCGGGGCTGTCGGGCTCCAGCTCGAGCAGCACCTCGAGGTCGTCCACCGCGCTTCTCGCGGCATCGAACGACGAAATCCAGGACTTGGGGGCGCTCAGGGTCTTCAGGAAGGCTTCCGCCTGCTTGGGGTCGTTCCAGAAATCACCCTCCCGGCTGCGGGCCTCCCCTTCTGCCACCTCGCGGCGCTTCCCCTCTATGTCGATACAGTCGCCGAGCTTCTGCACGCGGGACTGCAGGTCCTTTATCTGGTCAAGAGTTATCATATCATGCAAATTTAACAATTATTAATGATTATCCGCAAAAGGAAGCATTTGCCAAAAACCAAAACAGTTCATAACTTTGTGTGATATGGCGACGATAGGCATAATGGACTCCGGAGTGGGAGGACTTTCCGTCTTCAGGGAAATACGGAAGCTCCTGCCCTGCGCGGACTATGTCTACTATGCCGACAACGCATGGTGCCCCTATGGCGAGAAGGCCCCTGAGTTCATACGCTCGCGCTGCCGAGAAATCACCCGTCTGATGATTTCCAGGGGGGCGCAGGCAATGGTCATAGCCTGCAACACGGCCACGGCGGCCGCAATCTCGACTCTGCGCAGCGAATTCAGCCTGCCTTTCATAGGCATGGAACCCGCCGTGAAGCCTGCGGCGCTCGGCACGCGCAGCGGGGTAATAGGAGTGCTCGCCACCGCAGGGACCCTCAAGGGGTCGAACTACCTCAAGCTCAAGGACGGTGTACGCGACGGAGTAAGGGTGGTGGAACACGTGGGAAGTGGGTTCGTGGAGCTCGTAGAGCGCGGGGAACTCGAGGGAGAACATGCCGAGGAGGTGGTAAAAAGCAGCCTGCGTCCCCTGCTCGACGCAGGAGCCGACATAATAGTGCTCGGCTGCACGCACTATCCTTTCCTGCTGCCGGTACTGCAGAAAGCCGCCGGTCCGGGGACAAGGTTCATAGATCCGGCTCCGGCAGTGGCGGCGCACCTGCTGGACATACTGGAACAGAAAGGGATTCCCGCAGGCGGGACAGTCCCCGGCCGGGCGGAGTTCCTCGCGTCGGGGCCGAGGGAAAGCCTCGACAGGATGGCCGCCGCCGTCATGGGTGCGGAGGATGTTGCGCCGCGGAAGGCCGCAGACGGGACTAATACAGATAGTAGATCGAGCTCAGGCGCTTGAACGCCGCGGCATCGGCATTCCAATAGTCGATGATGTCGTCTACCTTAAGGCTCTTGCCGAACACCTCCGACACATAGTCCGAGCCGCACACCTTGTTGAACATGGGTATCCGCTCCTGCGAGGTCTCGAAAGGGTTCCTGCCGTAAAGCTCCCACACTGCCTGCATCACATAGAACTGGGTGAGCGTTATGGTCGCCGCGTCGAAATCCGTATAATAGTACTGCACTCCGTGCACGAGCTTGCCGGCGAGACGCCCGGAGATAGGCTTGTAGTGTACCGTCCTCCATGCGACCCCGGGTATGCCGTAGCTGTCGAGCTTATCCTTGAGCTCGTCCGCATCGACCCACTGCTCGGCGAAGGTCGCGAACGGCAGCGTATATCCTATGCCTATGTTGAGGTAGTTGTACATCTCCCCTATCAGTCCGGCAGAAGGGTAGCATACCGCGCTCTCGGGATAGGGTATGTTGGGAGAGGGGCTCACCCAGGGCAGTCCCGTCTGCCAGAAGAGCATGTCCCTGGTCCAGCCTTCCATGGGAATCACCATGAGGTCGCAATGCAGGGGCTCCTGCCGGCCGTCCTGCCCGCAGTTCAGGCCTTCCTCGTTGATGAGCATCGCGAGCTCGCCTACCGTGAGGCCGTACACATAGGGAATCTTGTACTGGCTGACGAACGAATGGAACCCGTCGCGCACGAGCGGTCCCTCCACCTTCTCCCCTCCGAGGGGATTGGGACGGTCGAGCACCATGAGCGGTATGTCCATTTCCGCACAGGTGCGCATCACCAGGCCGAGAGTCGAGATGAAGGTATACGAGCGGCTGCCCACATCCTGGATATCGTAGATCATGATGTCCACGCCCTCGAGCATCTCGCGGGTCGGCTGGCGGGTCGCCCCGTAGAGGGAATATACCGGAAGTCCAGTCCTGTCGTCCACGCCGGACTCGACCGTCTCCCCGGCATATACATCGCCCCTGACCCCGTGTTCGGGGGCATACAGCGCGACCAGTTCCACTCCGGGAGCCTCATAGAGTATGTCTATCGTGGAACGCAGCTCCCTGTCGACCCCGGAAGGGTTGGTAACGAGCCCGACCCTCTTGCCCTCGAGGCCGCGGAAGCCGTTGTCGCGGAGAACCTCTACGCCGGGTTTGACCTGGGCGCCCATGACGGCGGAAATCAGCAGCGCCGCCGCACAAAGTAAGTTACGAAGACTGTAGCCAGACAGCATATCATCACCATTATGAAAAATCCCACATATCCGAGCATTTCCTGCAGCCAGCCGGAGAACAGTCCCGGAATCATCATCGACAGCGCCATGAAAGCCGTGCAGATCGCGTAGTGCGAGGTCTTGAACTCGCCTTCGGAGAAACGCATCATATACAGCATGTATGCGGTGAACCCGAAGCCGTAGCCGAACTGGTCGAATGCTACGCAAAGATACACAATCCATTTCTGTTCCGGAAGGGCGGCCGCCATAAAAAGATACACCGCGCAGGGAAGCGCAAGCGAGAGCGACATCGGCCACAGGGACTTCTTCAGACCCTTCGCGGCGGCATAGATGCCACCCAGTATGCCTCCGACGGTAAGGGCTATGACGCCGACGGTACCGTACACCAGTCCCGACTCGGCCGTGCTCATGCCGAGTCCCCCGGCCTCGGGAGGATCGAGCAGGAACGGCGTGAGCATCTTCACCGAGAACGCCTCGGGGAGACGGTAGAGCAGCATGAAAGTTATCGCGAGCCACACTCCCGGCTTCCTGAAGAAACTCGTCCATGCCCTGCCGAACTCCGAGACGAAATTCCTTAAGGAGCCTCTGGCGGCGGCAGAAGGAGTTTCGCAGACCGGCAGCGACACGAAATGCCAGGCGGCAAGCAGTCCGAACAGCACGCAGCATGCGAGCAGCGTCAGCTTCCAGGCAAGGGGAATATCGCCGAGACGCAGCTCCAGCACGCCCGCGAGCACGACTATGACGCCCTGCCCGAACACCGAGGATATCCTGTAGAACGTACTCCTGATGCCGACGAACAGCGACTGCCGTTTCTCGTCGAGCGCCAACATGTAGAAGCCGTCGGCGGCGATGTCGTGAGTGGATGACGCGAACGCTATCAGATAGAACACCAGCAGCGACACTCCGAACATGTCGGGGCTGACCGACAGCGCGAGCAGGCCGAATCCGACGGTCATCAGAACCTGCATGGACAGTATCCACCAGCGCTTGGAACGCACGATATCCACGAGCGGACTCCACAGCGGCTTTATTACCCACGGCAGGTAGAGCAGAGAGGTGTACATCGCCAGCTCTCCGTTGGGCATGCCGAGCCGCTTGAACATGGTCACCGATATCACGTTGACTATGAAATACGGTATGCCTTCGGCAAAATACAGCGTAGGCACCCAGGCCCAGGGCCTACTGCCCGATCTCAGTCCCGACATAGTAGTGCTTCAATATCTGAATGTAACTGTAGCCTTCCGACGCCATAACCGCCGCGCCTATCTGGCACAGGCCCACGCCGTGCCCCCAGCCCTTTCCCCTGAGGGTGAAGCGTCCGTCCTCATGGACTACCTCGAAGTCGGAACTCTTGAGATGGCTGCGGCTCAGAGCACGCCTTATCGCAAGCTCCTTGCCTATGACTCCGCTGCGCAGGGTGCCCTCTATGCGCAGGTACTTTATCCTTCCCGAAGGTCCCCTCTCAAGCGGCTCAAGGTTCACGACGCGACCGTAGTCCACACCTGTGCGCTCCCTGACGATTTCAGAAAGTTCATCTTCAGAATAGCTTTCGGTCCAGTCATGGAAGTCGGCGGTCCCGAGGTCGTAGTCGTTGAGCACGGTGGAGAGCACCTCTGACTTCTCGCAGTCGCAGAAGCTGTCTTCGACGCTCTGCAGATAGGGGTAGTCCACATCCTCCCAGCAGGTGCTGAAAAGTTCGGTCCTGCCGCCGCAGCACTTGGAGTAGCGGGCGTCGCACAGCTCCCCGTGATAGCGCAGGGTCTGTCCCCAGGTCTTGTCTATGGCGTCGCGCACGCCCTCGCCTATCGCGAAGGTCAGTCCCTGATAGCGCTGGCAATGGTCGTCGGCGCAGACATCGAAACTCGCGTGCGGCGAGGGCCTTCCGGCCTTCCTGTCGGCAAGGCGCGCCTCGAGCCAGCTGCGCGAAATCACGGCATGGGCCTTGAGCAGTTCCGGCGACGCCGAAGAACGCATCTCGGACGATATGACACTCATCAGGTAGTCCTCCTCGCCCACGCAGTTCACCGCCGTCACCATATCGCCCTCGACTATGAACTTCAGGGCACCGGCATACTTCAGCGTGAGTTTCTGCTGCCAGTGGAAATCCACGCCTATCACGACGTCGTGCAGTATGAACGAGGGTTCCGCGAACAGGGTCGACAGGGTCATCGAGTCGAAATAGAGCTCGTCGTACAGCATCCCGTTATACGCGATGCGCCCGTCGCACCAGCTGACCTTCTGCGGGCCGGCTCCGTCCGAAATCACCTCGAAGCATATCTCTCTGGCCGACAGCAGTCCGACCGTTATGGTCTTCTGGGTACGCACCAGCCTCCAGAGTATCATCTTCTGCTCGTCGTCGGATATCGTGACCTCCGAGAGCATCTCGGAAAGCAGCTGCGGCGTGGCCTTCATGAAATCCTCCTTGAAAGGGGCGACGAACACTCCGGCGATGTCGGCGGCACCGGGGCTTATCGACAGGTGCTCCCCGGAGGAGGCGGAATAGAAATGGTGCGAACGCTTTGCGGAGCGCATCACCACGAAACAGCGGTACTCTCCGCCCTTGACATAGCAGTATAGGTTGAACTTGGGCTCTCCCTCGCCAGGCGGCCTGTCTGTGCAGTCCAGCAGCCTGTAGAAAAGTTTCGTCAGGGACTTCGAGGTATCAGCCTTCAGGGCGAAGACACCGTTAACATAACTTTCGTATCTGTACAGCGTGGCATCGCGCACGGAGGTCAGGGGCTTTCCGGGATTGTCGAGGAAGCTGTCCACGGCCTCCTCAAGCGGCAGGTTGTGCCGGGGCACGGCCTGGAAATGCAGGTGGTCCGGCGCCGACGCCCCGCTGGAAGGGCCGTTGTAGAACACCAGATAGTCCTGGTACCTGGCGGCGAAGTCGAGCATGTCCGGCATGTGGTGCCATATCTCCTGAGGCATGTGGGTGTCTCGCGCGATGACGAGGTGTCCGGGAAAGATAGGATAGGGATTGACCTGGATGTTATATTTCCGGCCCTTACGGCCCTCGAACTTCAGGTGACGCTGCTCCGCCGGACGGTTCTCTTCGCACAGGAAGCACTTTCTCGCGGCGATCGCCTCGGGAGAGGTGTCGGCTGTCGAAGAGATAGCCCGCTGCGGGTTGAACTGCAAGGTGCACCCGAGGCCGCATACGGTCAGCTCGCGCCGCCTTGTCTTCTTGAGCGCACGGAAGTTGGCCGATGCGAGCTGCCACACCGAGAGTTGGTCCTTTATGAATTTTCTCAGTTCTTTCACGGGTCGGGAGTTTTTACAGAAGAGCCTGGAGCGCGGCGGCGATGCGCCTGTACTCCGACTCGAAGTTGGGGGTGAACACGCCCTTGCCCATGGTCTCCCCGATCTCGGCTGGGGTCCAGTAGCGGCCGGCTATCACCTCCTCTCCGTCCGGCTCGGGACTGAAGTTGCCCACGGCGGCGAATACGCTGACGAGCTCCCTCTCGATATCCGACTCGAACACATAACTGCATACGGCTATCGGGTTGAAGCCGCTGAAATGCAGTTCTTCGTATGCCTCCCTGTAGAGGGCCTCAATTATATATTCGCCGTAGCTGACATGTCCTCCGACGGCCGTATCCCACCTGAGCGGAAGCAGGTCCTTGCCGGCGCTGCGCTGCTGGAGATAGATCTGGCCGTCCCTGTTCACTATATGCAGATGCACCACGGGGTGCAGGGGGCGCTTTCCGCCGTGGCAATACCTGCGCGACGCCTGAGCACAGACCAGTCCGTTGGCGTCCACGACAGGGAGCATCTCGCTCGCAGAAGCCGTATCGCTGCCGCGCAGGACCGGCGCTATCTCACCCGGATATACAAGTTCCATGGTCAATAGTTGATTATCCGGAGTTCCTCCGGAGTATAGAGTATAGAATCGATGAAGTCCGGCGCCACATCGGCCAGTATCAGGAACACCGCAAGCAGCAGTCCCGCGACGGCCACGCAGGTTCCGAGCACTATGAGGACAGCCTTGAGAGCTTTCCTGCGGCCGGATGACGGCTGCGCAGGCACTTCCGATTCCGTTCCGGCTCCCGTTCCTACTCCCGTTTCCGTCGCCTGCACTGCATCGGACGCCCCTGAGGACTCGGGGTTCCCTTCGGGCTCCCCCGCAACAGCGGCATCAGCATCGGACGGCAAGCCGGCAGAGACAGGACAGGCCGTCTCCCCGGACAGAGGCCCGGAAGGCTCCGTTTCAGCAGACGCAGACCCTGCGTCCGGAGAAGGCTCTTCCTCGTGAACGGTAACGGTTTCCGCAGAAGAAACATGCCTGCCCGCTCCGGCAACGGCATTCACAAAGGAAACGGGTATTTCCACCGCCTCCTGCTCCGAAGGTATATGTTTGAGCGATACGCTCTTAAGTCCGAATCCGTCGGGATAGATGTCGAGGTCTTCCTCAGGTACGAAGAAAAGGGCGTTCTCTCTGGTGGCCCTGAGACGGCCGAGACCGGGAAGGACTATCACCTTGCGCTCCTCCAGGACCTTCCTGAGTTCCGAGAGGAAATCGCCCAGATATGACTCTGCCATACGCAGGTCCATACCGTTGGCTTTCGCATAGAAGTCCACGAGCAGGGTATCGGAGCCAGGCCGCTGCACGAAAGACAGGCGCCTGTAGGGCGGATTGACCGTATAGCCCCTGTCGGAGAAAGAGGCGGGAACCATCTCTGCGACGAAAGTGCCCACCTGCGGGAGGGCGACCTCGTCGTGGTCGATGATCAGTTCGCGTATGATTCTGGACAGAAGCTCAACATCCATGGCGGAAACAAAGATACGACAAAAGGACAAAATATCTTAAAAAATTTTGTGCATTTGAGTTTTTGCAGTATATTTGCAGTCCCAAACCGAGGTTCGGGACAAATATTCCTCTTTAGCTCAGTTGGTTAGAGCACCTGACTGTTAATCAGGGGGTCCAAGGTTCAAGTCCTTGAAGGGGAGCAAGATCTAAAATATTGAAAGTCAAGCACTTACATGAAAATGTAAGTGCTTTTCCTTTATCGGGAACTCGTCAGAACACCAGCGTGAACTCGGTGCGCTCGCGGTCGCTGCGACTCAGTTCGAGGGTGCCGTTGTGCGCCCGCATTATCTGCCTCGACAGGCTAAGGCCTATACCGGAGCCGCCGTCCTTGGTCGTGAAGAAGGGGACGAATATCTGTCCGGCGCTCTCCTTGCTTATGGGCTCGCCGTCGTTGGCCACGCGTATGACTACCCTTTCGGAAGAATCCGAGCAGGCGGATATCTCCACCGTCTCCGCCCCGGCCTCGAGAGCGTTCTTTATGAGGTTGATGAGTATGCGGCTTATCTGCGACTCGTCGGCGTATATCAGGAGGTCGTCTTCCGTAGCGGAATAGGTGCAGGACGCGCCGCAGGCTTTGAACTGCTCGGCGGTAAGCTCCATCACCTTATGCACCAGTTCCCCTACCAAAAGTCCCCGCCGCAAGGGACGGGCAACTCCGGCGAGCTCGCGGTACGACTCCACGAACTTCATCAGATCCTTGGAGGAGGACGATATGGTCTCGAGTCCTGCCTTGATCTGAGCCCCGTGCCCGGACTCTCCCGAACCTGCGTAGCGTCCAAGCATGTCGCTGAGCGAGGCTATGGGGCTCACCGTGTTCATTATCTCGTGCGTGAGCACCCGTATGAGCTTTGTCCATGATTCCTGCTCTCCATGCTGCCTCTGCCTGTCCATAATCAGCTTGATGCGGTTGAGCGTGCGGTTGAAGCGGCTACGCGAGGCGAAGCGGAAGTTGTACTCTCCGTCCTCGAAGGCGTCGAGCATGTATTCCAGTTTCTTCCTGTCGTGCCTGCGCACCGCCGCGGCAGTCACGACCGAAGCGAGCACGGCTGCGGCGAGGACGATGACTATGATAATCCAGACAGGCATCAGAGTCCGTATTTCCGGAGTTTGGAGTAAAGCGTCGGCCGGCTTATGCCGAGCTCCCTCGCGACGAGCGAGAGATTGCCCCCGCAGCGGTGCAGGGCATAGCATATCGCCTCGCGTTCAGCATCGTCGAGGGTACGCACGGCCCCTGTATGCAGGGTTTCTGCCCGTCCGGGCACACCTTCCGCTGAAGACGGAGCGGAGCATAGAGCGTCCGAGGGGCCGAAATCCGGGGCAGAGAGAACGGCACCGTCAGACATTATCACGGCCTTCTCCACGGCATTCTGCAGCTCGCGGATGTTTCCGGGCCACTGCCTCGAAAGCAGCAGGCTGCAGGCATCGTCCGAGAGTTCCGTGACGCTACGGCGGTACTTCGCGGCATAGGACAGCATGAAGCGCCTTGCAAGCGGGACTATGTCGTCCCTGCGTTCGCGCAGCGGCGGCAGGTGCAGGTGCACGGTATTGATGCGGTAGTAGAGGTCTTCCCTGAAACGGCCTTCGCGCACCATTGCAGGTATGTCCATGTTGGTGGCGCAGACGAGCCGTATATCCACCTTTTCCGGTCTTTCCGAACCTACGCGCAGCACTTCCCTGCTCTGCAGAACGCGAAGCAGCTTTGCCTGGAGGTGCAGGGGGATGTTCCCTATCTCGTCGAGGAACAGCGTGCCGCCGTCCGCCTGGGAGAACTTTCCGGCATGGTCGCTACGGGCGTCAGTGAACGCACCCTTGACATGGCCGAAAAGCTCGCTCTCGAAAAGCGTCTCGCTAAGCGCTCCCACATCGACGCACACCAGGGGGCCGCCGCTACGGGAACTCCGGGCGTGCACCTGCCTTGCGAGCAGTTCCTTTCCCGTTCCGTTCTCTCCGGTAATCAGCACATTGGCATCGGTGGGCGCAATCTTGCCCACAGTCCGGCGCAGTTCAAGCATCGCAGCCGAGGAACCCCAGAACATGGCTGAGGATACAGAGCCCGGGCAAGATTCGGGACCGCCGTTTCCTGACAGCCCCGATGCGGAAGACCTTCCGGATGCCTTCCCGGAGGAAGACGCCCCCGAAGCGGCGCATGCGGCGGACAGCACGGCAATCAGCCTGTCGTTGTCCCAGGGCTTGACTATGAAGTCGAACGCCCCGCGCTTCATGCCCTCGACGGCGAGCGATATGTCGGCATAGGCAGTGAACAGCACGACCTGCACGTCCGGATAGCGTCTCCGCAGCTCCTGCACCCAGTAGAGGCCTTCATTGCCGGTATTGATGTCGGTATGGAAGTTCATGTCCAGCAGCACCGCGTCGGGACGGAACGAGTCCATCTCCGATATCAGCGTGACCGGCGAGGAAATGGCCTTCACCTCGGCAAAACTGGCAGGCAGCAGTATCTCCAGGGCCTTCCTTATGCCCCGGTTGTCGTCTACCACCAGTATCCTGCCTCTTTTCATAGGGGCAAAGTTACTAATTTCCGTCAAAGTTCATTCTTGACGTCGCTGACTATGCGGCCGTCGAAAAGGTCAATGGTCCTCTGCGCCATAGCCGCATCCTTCTGCGAATGCGTCACCATCACTATCGTGGTGCCTTCGGCATTCAGTTCGCACAGCAGGTCCATGACCTCCTTGCCGTTCCTGGAATCGAGGTTGCCGGTAGGCTCGTCGGCTAGTATCAGCCCGGGATTACTGATGCACGCCCTCGCGATAGCGACCCTCTGCTGCTGTCCTCCCGAGAGCTGCTGGGGGAAGTGTTTCACCCTGTGGGAGATGTTCATGCGCTTGAGCATCGCGTAGACCCTCTCCTTACGCTCGGAGGCGGGGATGTCGAGATAACGCAGCGGCAGCTCCACGTTCTCGTAGACATTGAGCTCGTCTATGAGGTTGAAGCTCTGGAACACGAAGCCGATGTTGCCCTTGCGCAGCCTGGTGCGCTCCGACTCCTTCAGGCCCGACATCTCGGCGCCGGACAGGAGGTACGAGCCGGAAGTAGGGGTATCCAGAAGGCCGAGTATGTTGAGCAGGGTCGACTTGCCGCAGCCGGAGGGCCCCATTACGGCCACGAACTCCCCGTCGCCTATCTCGAACGACACTCCGTCGAGGGCGGTGGTCTCGATTTCTTCGGTCACGAAGACCTTGCTGAGATTGTTTACGCTTATCATATCTGTAATATTTTATCTTATTCAACCTTTATGCTTTCGACGGGGTCGGCCTTCACCGCCCGCAATATCTGGAACGATATGGACACGAGGGCTATCAGCAGGGTGCAGAGCCCGGTCACCAGGAATATCCATACGCCCAGCCTGATACCGGTGGAGAAGGTCTCCAGCCAGCGGTGCATTATCCACCATGACAGCGGGAACGCTATTACGAACGAGAACAGCAGCGGCGTGCAGAACTTGCCGAGCATCAGCACGCTGACCTCGCGCATCGTACCCCCGAGTATCTTCCTCAGGCCTATCTCCTTCTTGCGCTGCCTGATGAAGAACAGCGACATGCCTATGAAACCAAGCACCGATATCATCAGCGCGACGGCCGTGAACACGCCGAGCATCTTGAGAAGGTCGTGCTGCTCGACAAGGCTCTGCGAAATCATCTCGTCCACATCCTGCACCATCCATTCGTAGACATCCTGCTCCGTATAGTCCCAGCCTTCTTCTCCGACTGAGAGCACGACCTGTCTGATCCTCTCGAGAGCGTCACGGCTTCCGTCGGTACGCACCCAGATGAGGGAGGCATCGGCAGGATCGCTTATGACGGGACTTATCATGAACGGAGCCGCATTCTCGAGTGCGTTGCGCATCTTGAAGTCGGCGACGACTCCGGCTATGGGCAGCCCTACCGCGGTGGAATTGCATATATCCTCGTCGGTGACGAGATCCATGCGGCGCAGGAACGCCTCGTTCACATAGCACCCGTCCGCAGAGACGTCGGGATAGCTCTTGAGGACTTCGATTCCCGTGGTCCGAAAGTACAGCGTGTCTACATTCATCCCGTAGCAGTAGAACCTGTCGCCGTCGGCATCATCCAGTATCCCCGCCGAGGTCATATCCCCCGTCAGGCTCGTCCCCTGGCTGAAGGCGATATCCTTCACGCAGGGCAGGCCGCGGAGAGCGTCGGCTATCACGGCGGAACTCTCATACGAAGATATCCTCACCAGGTTGTGGCTGTCGAAGCCCATGGGAGCGTTCACGAGGAAACGTATCTGGAGCATTATTACGAGAGTGGCGGTCAGAAGGGTCAGCGTTATCACGTTCTGCAGGACTATGAACACGCGTCCTAGCACCATCTTCGAATGGTAGCGGAACGTACCGCGAACCACGTCTATGGGTTTGAAGCGGGACATCTGCATACTCGGAATCACGCCCGAGAGCACGCCGAGCAGCACTACAAACAGCACGCAGATCCCGACGGTACCGAAGCTCACGTCGTCCGCGAGGGCGATCTTGCCCTTCAGCATGGCCTCGAAGCTGTCTTCGAACGCGAAGGCGAGCGCCGCACCTATGACGAACGCCATGCTCACCATAAGCACGGACTCCAGCACGAGCTTCACGGCTATGGACGCACCGCTGCTGCCAAGCAGCCTTCGCGTAGCCATCTCCTTGGAGCGGAAACCGGTATTGGCGACGGTGAGGTTTACATAGTTCGTAACGGCGAAGAAAAGTATCGCGATTACCGCCGCAAGCATTACGTTGAAGAAGCCACGGCTGCCGGAGAGGAAGCCCCGGCCGGAGTTCTCCGGTGCGAATACCAGATCGTCGAAAGGAGTGAAATAGACTTCCGGCGTACCGAAGTTGGTCAGGCGTTCCTTCACGAAATCCGAAATCCTTCCCTCCACCGAGGAGATATCGCAGCCGGGAGAGAGCAGCAGGAACGAACGTGTAGGGCCTCCCACGTCATAGGCCATGATGTCCGTGGAATTGATATAGCCTACTATCTCCGGATGCCTCTCATAACTGGCCACGAGGTTGACATCGTTGCAGATCACCGTATGGTCGAAATCCTCCATCACCGCAGACACGGTATATACGAGGGTCGAGTCGTAGACGTCCTGTCCGCTCACGGAAACGCCCCCGTGCCCGGCAATCCTCAGCCTCCCGCCGACGGCATCGCCATCAGGGAAGAGCGTCTGCGCGAGCGACTCGCTAATCACGCACCTGTCAGGCGATGAAAGCGGGGCGTTGGCGTCGCCGTAGAGTATGTCGTAGTCGAAGAAGCGGAAGAAATTCGTGTCGGCAAGCATCACGTTGCCTCCGGACATTTCGTCATGCACGAAGCGCCTTTTGTCGGAAGTTATGTTCGCGTTCACCAACCTCATGTTGCATACGTCCTCCACCTCGGGGAACATATCCTTCAGCGGAAGCGACACATCGGCCCAGCTACAGTAGTCCGAATAGCAGCCCATCAGTACTATCCTGTCGTGGTTGCGCTGCCAGCGGTCGAGCGCGAACTGCCTCCACGCATAGTCGCCGATGAGTATCACGAACATCAGCGACACCGCCAGCCCCACCATGTTGATGAGCGCATACAGCGGGTTGCGCGCAAGGAATCTGAAAAATGACTTCATATATATCTTCTTGGCTTTATTGTCTGAACCTCAACTCGTCGCACTTCCCGAGCCCGGCGTAGCCGTCCAGCACGACCCTTTCACCCGGGGCAAGGCCTTCTATCACCTCGTAATATTCGGGATTCTGCCTACCTATGCGGACTTCCCGCCTGTGGGCAGACTTTCCGTCAGGGTCGAGCACGAATATCCACCGTCCTCCCGTGTCCTGGAAGAAACCTCCCTTCGGTATGAGCACCGATTCGCTGCTCGCTCCGAGCCGCACCTCGAGGCGGCATGTCTGTCCGCTACGCAGGTTCTCCGGAGTCTGTCCCGCGAAACGGAACTCGGCCTTGAACTCATGGTTGCGTACCTCGGGATAGACCCTCCTGAGCACGCAGGGGTAGACCCTGTCCTGACGCTCGGTCGACGCCTCGAGTCCCGGGACTATGCGGTCTATGTAGTATTCGCTTATCTGCGCCTCTATCCTGTACGAGGAGAGGTCGTTTATCTGTCCTATCTTGTCTCCCGAACCTATGCTCTGCCCGAGCACGACATCCAGCAGTCCCAGTTCGCCGTCTATCGGAGCCTTGACGCTGAGGTTGTCCTTGCGGCGGCGTATCATCTCCATGTTCGCCCTCATGTTCTCGAGGCTCTCCTCCATGCGCGTTATCTCCACACTGCGGTACAGGCTGTCCTGCACCTCCCTCTCCCTGACAAGCTCGAGACGGTCGGCCGCAAGGGTGTAGTCCTCCTCGGCCTTCAGATATTCCTCCCTGGCAATCAGCTGCTCTGCATACAGGGCCGCGGCGCTCTCATAGGCGCGCTTCGCACGGCGCACGTCGACCTGGAGCTGGAGCCGCTCCTGGCGCACCGAGAGACGCTGCTGCTCCATAGAGATCATGGTGTTGCGCAGCAGGTTCTCCTTCTCGGCCAGTTCCGCCTCGGAATTGAGTATCTGCAGGTCGAGGTTCTCGTTGCTCAGCTCTATTATCACATCCCCGGCCTCGACGGTCTCCCCTTCCTCGGCCACTATCCTCTCCACGATGCCCCCTTCGGTGGGGCTTATCTGCACCGACGAGGCGGGAAGCACCGTGCCGCTCACGCTGATATAGTCATCGAACTCTCCCTGAATCACCTCACCGATGCGCAGCGACTCCGACTCTACCCTCCTCACTTTGTGGCCCGAAGCGGCTATCATCCATGCCAGCAGCAGCACGAACGCGCCCGCAGCCCACAAGGGGAGCGCCTTGCGGGTAAAAAGCCTCCTCCAGCCCTTCTTCTTTTCCAGTATCCTGTCCATAATCAATATTGCTCCAGATACGGGGTGCCGCCATAGTAGCGCACCACGCTGTCCTTTATCATATATTTGAACTTCGCGCCGAGCCTTTCGGCCTGGGCGTTAAGGTACGACTCCGACGAAGTCCTGTATTCAATAGACGATATCAGCCCCTGCTCGAAACGCCGGGTGTCGAGACGGTAGGCCTCCTGCTGCGCCGCCGATAGCCTCTCGGCCTGGAGATAGGCGGCCATCGCCCCGTCGCGGTCGCTGACGGCCCTGTAGACTTCGTTCTCTATGTCCTTCATGGTCTGGTCGTACTGCGCTCCCGCCCTTGCGTAGGCGTTCTTCTTGCGCGAGATATTGCTCCTGCGTGAGAGCCTGTCGAAAATCGGGATCGACAGCGACAGCTGTATATACTCACCCCCGTTGACAGAAAGCTGCTCGGCGAAAGGCAGCGCCGTGTAGTCTGCCATACCGGGATAGTCGTAATAAGACGAAGACCAGCCGGCGGAAAGCGAAAGGGTCGGACTGTAGGCCCAGCGAGCCGCCCTCAGTTCTGTCGAAGCGTTCTCGAGGGTGAGCCTCGCCTCGACAGCCTGAGGGAGGGTCTCCACCGCCCTGCGCGCAAGTTCCCGTGCCTGCACCGCCGGAGCGGAGGGCGCTGCTGCGGCGTCTGCCGGGAACATCTCCGCATCGGAAGGTACTTCCAGTTCGAGCGCACCGTCCACCGGATAGAACATCACGTCCTTGAGGGTTATCATCGCGTCGCTGCGCATATTGGAGGTGTTTATGAGGTCGTAGCGCCGTTTCGCGAGGTCCGATTCCATCTGCACCACCTCGGCATGGCCCTTCTGTCCGAGCTCCTCCTCCCGCGCGGCCTTGAGCAGCGACTGCTCGGCCGTCTCGACCTGTTCGCGGAGCACTTTCTCGAGTTCCGTGTAGTAGAGCACATTGTAGAACGCCTCCATGGTGGCGAGGCAGATTTCGTCGCGGGTGCGCTGCTCGGCGCTCAGACCCATTTTCATTGCCGTGTTCGCGACTTTCAGGTTGTTCACCGCACGGAAGCCGTCGAAGAGGACTATGCTGCCCGACAGGGAATAGCCGTTGTAGAACGAGGTGACGGTGTTGTAGATGTTGGTCTCCGGGTCGATGTTGCGGCCGTAGCTGTTCGAGGCATAGGTAGAAGCCGATACCGACGGCGTAAAAGCCTCGAATATGGCCTGCCGCCTTGCGACCTGTTCGTCGTCGCGGTCGGCCTGAGAGATACGCATCTTCGTCGAAGCCTCGAGCGCATACTCCATGCAGTCGCGCAGCGACATCCTGACGCAGGCCCGCTCCGGGGACTCCTGAGCCGGAGCCCCAGTCAACCGGAACTCGGGCAACCAGGATTCCTGCAACCGAGACTCCTGTAACCAGGACTCCGGCAACCGAGGCTCCTGCGCCCCGCAGACCGAGCCTGCCGCCATAAGGATGATTGCTGAAATCAATTTGCAGCGCGTGTAGTCCATAAATCTGCCAATCAATGTCACACGGCCATGCACAAAGCCGGTGCCACGACATGCATCCCGCTGCTGCCCAGCGACTTGCGTATCAAACAGCTACGGCAGCGTGTAAAGAAAGCTTACAGCTGCCGTAAAGAAGTCTTACATGATATGCCACAAATCCGCATCGGCTGCGTTTCTATCCTACCTAAGCATGCTGATAAGGCCTCCTTAACACTGCCAGAGACCGGCAAAAGACGGCTTCCCGCGCTGCATGCGCCGAGAGCCGTCTTTTGCACTGAAGTTCGGGGTATCGACTGGAGAGAGGGATTATCGAATGGTTATCTCGTTGCCGTCAGGGCCGGGATGAATCTCAATTGTACGGACCAGCAGGAACGGCTCCGCCTTATTGCCGTCGTTGAACCCCTCGAACACCGAAGCATCGATAGTATCCTCTACAGTGCCGGAATACCAAAGTCCGCTGTCCGGATCCTTAATCGAGATATCCCATAGTATCGTCTTGTCCCCAGGAGGCATACCCAAGATGTAAGAACCGAGATCATATACATACGGGCCGAGATCGAAATTGATACCGGTTACTATCAGGCGTTGCGCAACAGGTTCGGAATACTCACCCGTATTGATATCCAGACTCGAATATACATGGCTCAGGAATGCATAGCTAAGCCGATAATCACACACTTCACCTCCGACAGACTTGAACATCACCTCGAGCCTGCGGTTGTACTGCTGCATGGGAACACTTACACGGCCGCCCTTATCAGTTACGGTGGCATCAGACTGACCATAGTAAAACGCATCTCTCTGGGCTTCAAGCCACGGTTCCGGAAATATCGTCGGGGCATAGACTGCCCTTTGAGAGATTACTCTGTCGTACACATCCAGCCATGACTCGCCCGCCATTACAGATACAGCATAATCTCCAGAAGCGAATACCGCATCGCTCTTGTGTACCGCCCCTTTCCATTCGGAAGCAGTGTAGTCATCCCCTATCTTCACCGTCCACGGAGAATATCCGTCTTCTGACACAACACCCTCGCAGGCACTCCAGTCCGGCTCTACAACGATGTATGAAGGCGCGGGAGCCGGTTCCTTGCGGCAGGAGGAGAGGATGACAGGCAGGACAAGGAAAGCAAGAATCAGCCGATTACTTTTCATGGCGCTGGAAATTAATGATCTTTAATATTTGTATCATATTGAGGATTGGTCCGTTCGACGCCAGACATAGGAAAGTAATGTTTCTCTCCTTTCTTACTGTCCCATGTATCCTGTCCACAGGAAAGTGCAACCGAGAATTGCGAAAAAAACTTTTGTATTCATAAGTAAATTAGTTTTAATGTATTATATAATTACGTTTCTAATTTAAAAAAAATGCTTATCAAGCAATATATTTTCTACATTTATTAATGATTTTTGCATTGGCCTGATAAGTTACACCAATAAAACCGCTTCCTGCGAAAGATGCGTCCGGGACAAAGGCTGACCGTGGCAGATGCAGATGTAAAAACCCGCTGTTCGCAAGTCGATGTTTTTGAGGCGACCTGCGCACAAACTCCGCCAGTAATCATCAGCATATCAATGCATTACTATAGGACATGGTTCCCAAGTTCTTACATCCCCCTGCAAGTTGGCGCAGGTCAAGACCGACCACAAGCCGGCGCAAATTCGCAATTCGGCTGCGCCGCATGTACCGGTGCGCCTCGGCAATTGCAAGTAAACTTGCATTGCTCTCGGCTTCTTCGTACATTTGCCCTCTGGAAAAACGGAAAGACAATGGCATATCTGATTTCAGGCATACAGCAGATAGGCGTGGGAGTCGAGAACTTCGCGCAGGCGTGGAAATGGTACGCGGAAATGTTCCACATGGACGTGAGGGTGCTGGAGGACGACACCGTGGCGGAGCGGATGCTGCGCTACACGGGCGGGAAGCCCCAGAAGAGGCACGCCTGCATCGCGATGAACCTTCAGGGCGGAGGCGGCTTCGAGATATGGCAGTACTCCGAGCGAAAGCCCGTTCCCTGCCCGTTCGATGTACAGGCCGGCGACCTCGGGGTTTTCGCGGCCGTAATCAAGACCCGCGACGCGCAAGGCTTCAGGCGCGAGTTGCTCGCCAGGTACGACGGCGTGTCGGAACTCTCGAAGACTCCGGCGGGGACGCCCTGCTTCTTCGTCAGGGATCCCTGGGGCAACCACTTCCTCGCCCTCGAGGACAAGTCGATATACATCGAGCAGCATACCCTCAACGGGGGGATATGCGGGGCGATGATAGGTTCGACCGACATCGGCCGCGTGCTGGGCCTCTACCGGGACGTTCTCGGTTACGACACCATCGTCTACGACAAGACCGGAGAGTTCCCCGACCTCGCGCTGATGCAGGGCGGACAGGGCCGTTTCCGCAGGGTGCTGCTCACCCACAGCAGCCCCAGGCAGGGAGCGTTCGCCGAACTCTACGGACACAGCAGCATAGAACTCGTACAGGCTCTCGACCGGACTCCGGTGAAGCTCTTCGAAGGGCGCTACTGGGGCGACCCGGGCTTCATCCAGATATGCTTCGACGTCACCGACATGCGCGGGCTCGAGAAGGCCTGCGAGCAGGCCGGCTATCCCTTCACCATAGACAGCTGTCCCAACGGGGAGCGCTTTGACATGGGAGAGGCCAGCGGCCACTTCACCTATGTCGAAGACCCAGACGGAACCCTGATAGAATTCGTCGAGGCACACAAGCTCACGATACTCAAGCGCCCGCACATCTATATCGACATGCTCTCCAGACCCCGCGGGAAGAAGTTTCCCAAGATCCTCGCACGCATGATGGGCTTCAACAGGGTAAAGTTCGACTAACGCCGGCATGACAAAGACAGCGAAGGCAATGAGAATCTGGATAGTCGGGGCGAGCAGCGGCATAGGCGAGCAGTGCGCCGTGGAGTTCGCAAGGCACGGCGAGAAGCTGATACTCTCGGCGCGCCGTGAGGACGAGCTCGAAAGGGTGAGGAAGCGCTGTATCGAGGCAGGGGCCGCACATGCCGAGGTACTTCCGCTCGACCTTGCCGACACGGCATCGCTCGAAGCCAGGGCCGACAGCGCATGGAACACCTATGGAGGGCTGGACATACTGCTCTGCAACGCCGGAATCAGCCAGAGGTGCGACACCGACGAGGCGGGCATGGGAATCATCCGCAAGGTCATGGAGATAGACTACTTCGCACCCGTGACGATAACCAAGCGCATACTTTCGCACATGCTCCGCTCAGGAGGAGGCCGGCTCGCATGCACGGGCAGCATAGCGGGGCTGTTCGGCAGCCGCCAGAGATGCGCCTACAGCAGCGCGAAGGCCGCCCTGCAGCGCTTCTACGAGACCATAGCCGCCGAATACCACGACCGCGGAATATACACCACGGTACTGATTCCCGGAAGGATACGCACGGAAATCTCCCTTTCGGCGCTCGAGGCCTCGGGCAGGCCGCACGGCGTAATGGATCCAGGCCAGGAAAAGGGCATATCCGCCGAAAAGGCCGCCAGGACAATGGTCAAGGCCATATACAGGAAGAAAAGGGAGAAGCTCGTGGGAGGATACGAACTCGCAATGGCCTATATCAAGCGCTTCGTTCCCGCCCTTGCGGCCGTAATATCGAGGAAGGTGACGAATTAGCCTACAGCCTCTTGGCGAGGGAGGACATAGCCTTGCGTGCACGGGCGTTCCCGTACAGCACCTTGTAGACAGTCTCGGCAATAGGCATTTCTATGCCGTAGCGTCCGTCAAGCTCGTGTATCCCCTTGGCGGCATAATATCCTTCCGCCACCATGGTCATCTCGCTCAGCGCCATGTCCACGCTGCATCCGCGCCCTATCAGCGCGCCCAGCTGGCGGTTGCGGCTGAACGGCGAATAGCATGTGACGAGCAGGTCGCCGAGGTAGGCGCTCTGGTCTATGTCCCTTTCGAAGGGGTAGCTCGAATCCAGGAACTTTTTCATCTCGGCGGCGCATCTCGAGATGAGCACCGCGAGGAAGTTGTCGCCGTAGCCGAGGCCGAACGCCAGTCCGGCGGCAATGGCGTAGATGTTCTTGAGAATCGCGGCATACTCTATTCCGTAGATGTCGTCGGATACACCTACCCTGAGAGACTCGCTGCCTAGAGCCGAGGCTATCAGCGCTGCGTTCTCTTCGGACACGCAGGCCACCGTCAGGAACGACAGCCTCCCGCGCGAGACTTCTTCCGCATGCGAGGGTCCGGAAATCAGGCCCAGGCTCTTGAACGAGATGCCGAAACGCCCGTGCACATATTCGAGCACGGTCTTGTTCGCCCCGGGGATGATGCCCTTGACGGCCGAGACGACGAACTTGTCTTCAAGTGAAACCGTCAGCGTATCCAGAACTGACTGAAGATACGCCGACGGTATACCCAATATGACTATGTCGCTGTCGGACACGACCTCGTCGATGTCCTCGGAAACCTTCACCATATTCCTGTCTATCTCCATGTCGGAGACATACTTGGGATTGAAGCCTTCCGTCAGCACTCCCTCCCTGACATCCTCGTTCGAGATGAACCACCTGACGAGATGACCATTGCGGCTGAGCTTGCCGACTATAGTCGTCGCCCAGCTGCCGTAGCCTATAACCGCAAAGCGCGAAGCGGGATTCAGGTTGTTCATCTTCCGGAATTATGGACGGCAAAGATAGCGCAAATCGGGGAGGAAAGCAAAAATAGCCTTAGACAGTGCCCTGCTCAAGCATCGCGGTCGCAACTTTCATGAAACCGGCGATGTTGGCTCCCTTCACATAGTCCACGCTTCCGTCGGGTCTCGCCCCGTACTTCACACAGGCGTCGTGGATCGACTTCATTATGAAGTGCAGCCTGTCGTCGACCTCCTTGCCGCTCCAGCTGATGTGGGAGGCGTTCTGGGTCATCTCGAGACCGGATGTGGCCACTCCGCCGGCATTCACCGCCTTTCCGGGAGCGAAGAGCACACCGTGACTCTGGAAGTAATGTATGGCATCAGGCTGGCAGCCCATGTTGGACACCTCGCAGCAGCACCAGGTTCCGTTGGATACGAGTTCCTCCGCATCCTCCACAGAAAGCTCGTTCTGGAACGCGCAGGGCAGGGCTATGTCGCACTTGACGCTCCAGGCCTTCTTCCCGGCGGTGAAATGCGCCCTGTCGGGGAACTTCACGGCCATGTCCTCGACCTTGTCGCGGTTGGATGCGCGCATCACGAGCATATAGTCTATCATCTCGGGAGTGATGCCGTCGGGAATCTCGCAGACTCCGTCCGGGCCGGAAATCGCCACGACCTTGCCTCCCAGTTCGAGAGCCTTCTTGCAGGCGCCCCAGGCCACGTTGCCGAAACCTGAAACGGCTATCCTGCTGCCCTTGATGTCGCGGCCTGCCTCTGCCGTAAGATAGTGGGTGAAATACAGCGCCCCGTAGCCGGTAGCCTCGGGGCGCAGTATGGAACCGCCCCATGTAAGACCCTTCCCGGTAAGCACGCCGGTATTGTACTGCCGTGCCAGCTTCTTGTACATTCCGTACAGATAGCCTATCTCACGGCTGCCAACGCCCACATCTCCCGCAGGGATGTCCTGGTCGGGGCCGATGCAGTTCCAGAGCTCCAGCATGAACGCCTGGCAGAAGCGCATTATCTCCTCGTTGGACTTCCCCTTGGGGTCGAAGTCCGAACCGCCCTTGGCTCCTCCCATAGGGAGCGTGGTAAGGGCGTTCTTGAAGGTCTGCTCGAAACCGAGGAACTTCAGCATGGACAGAGACACGGCCCTGTGGAAGCGCAGACCTCCCTTATAGGGGCCTATGGCGCTGTTGAACTGGACCCGGTAGCCCATGTTGGTCTGCACCTCTCCCCTGTCGTCGACCCAGGTTACACGGAATGTGAATATACGGTCGGGCTCGACCATCCTTTCGACGATCTTAGCCCTCTCGAACTCGGGATGCTCGTTGTAGACATCCTCTATGGATTCAAGAACTTCCTGCACCGCCTGCAGATATTCGTTCTCTGCGGGGTACTTGGCCTGGAGACGGGCCATGATTTCCTGTGTCTTCATTGTATAATGGTTGATTAGTATGTGTGTCGTATATTGCCGGAGTCACTTCACCTCCCAGGTCGTTCCGCTGTGGATGAGGTCGTCGACGCAATGTATCGTAGACTTCGCCATGACAGCCTTCACCTGGTCGCGGACCCCGTCGTCGTAGGTTATGTCCTTCACGTCGCGTATGACGCCGAGCGCCACGGGATAGTCCGGACCTTTCATGTCCACGAGGGCCATGTGTATGCCTATGTTGTCGGTGTGGGCGTCGTGGACGAGTATGTCTTCCTCCGTGAAGCCGCCCTCGCCGATGCGCACCACGCGTATCTTCTTGCCGTCATATATCAGGCCCTTGTCCCTGTCCTTGCCGAAGATCATCTTCTCGCCGTGGTGCAGGACTATCGTGTGGTCGGCCTTCACCGCAGGGTCGGAAAGGTCCCTGTGGGCACCGTCGTTGAATATCACGCAGTTGGTTAGCATCTCCATTACGGAGCAGCCGTCGTGAAGCGCCGCGCTGGTCATTATCTCCTCGTTGAGCTTCAGTTCCACGTCCAGAGACCGGGCGAAGAAGGTGCCTTTCGCGCCGAGCACCAGCGCTCCGGGGTTGAACGGATGCTCCACGGTACCATAAGGCGAGGTCTTCGTAATCGCCCCGAACTTGGAAGTCGGCGAGTACTGCCCCTTGGTAAGTCCGTATATCTGGTTGTTGAAGAGGATTATGTTGATGTCGATGTTGCGGCGTATCGCATGGATGAAGTGGTTGCCCCCGATTGCGAGCGCATCGCCGTCGCCGCAGGCCTGCCATACGGTCAGCGAGGGATTGGCCACCTTGATGCCGGTCGAAACTGCCGTGGCCCTGCCGTGGATGCTGTGGAAGCCGTAGGTGTCCATATAGTACGGCAGGCGCGACGAGCAGCCTATGCCCGACACCACCACATAACGTTCCTTGTCGTAGTTGAGGGCCTGGCTCACCTTGGGGAGGGCCCTCTGCAGGGCAGCCAGTACCGCATGGTCGCCGCATCCGGGACACCAGCGTACCGCCTGGTCGCTCTTGAAATCCTTGAATGTAAGGTTTGCCATATTACTCCATCTCCTTCCTTATAACCTCCACCAGCTCTCCCACGAGGAAAGGCTGGCCTTGAATCTTGTTGAACTGGTGTATGTTCAGATGAGGGAACCTGCCCCTCAGATAGGTAGCGAACTGTCCGCAGTTGAGCTCGCATACGAGTATCTTCTCAAAAGCGGAAAGCACCTTCTCCGTGTTGGACGGAAGCGGGTTTATGAAGTCGAAATGCACATAGGATACGGCATCGCCCAACTGCTTCACCGCGGCATGCAGGTGTCCGAAGGTGCCGCCCCAGCCGACTACGAGCAGCTTTCCGGAAGCAGGGCCTCCGAGGATCTGCAGTTCGGGAATGAACCTCGCTATGGCATCCACCTTGGACTGGCGCTCGCGCACCATGGCCTCATGGTTCACCGGATCGTTGGAGAGCACTCCCTCGTGGGTCTTTTCAAGACCGCCGACCCGATGCTCGAAGCCTTTCTGCCCGGGCAGGGCCCAGCGGCGCACGAAGGTCTCGGGGTCGCGCTTGAACGGATGATATTTCTGGCCGTCCTTGAGTATGCCCTGGACGAACGGAGGCCTGATTTCGGGATAGTCCTTCATCATGGGAATCCTCCAGGGCTCGGAACCGTTGCCTATGAAGCCCTCCGAGAGCAACAGCACCGGAGTCATGTGCTCCAGGGCGATCTTCGCCGCAAGGAAGGCGGCGTCGAAGCAGTGCGAAGGCGAATGTGCCGCCATAACGGGCATGGGACACTCGCCGTTCCTGCCGTAGAGGGCCTGGTTGAGGTCGGACTGCTCAGTCTTCGTAGGCAGTCCTGTCGAGGGGCCGCCCCTCTGCACGTCCACTATCACGAGCGGGAGTTCCGTCATCACCGCGAGTCCCATGGCCTCGGTCTTCAGCGAAAGCCCCGGACCGGAAGTCGTGGTAATCGCGAGGTTTCCGGCAAAGGCCGCGCCTATCGCAGTACATATTCCTGCAATCTCGTCCTCGGCCTGGAGGGTCTTGGCACCCAGGCTCTTGTGCAGCGCGAGTTCCTCGAGTATGCCGGTAGCCGGCGTAATGGGATAAGAGCCGCAGAAAAGCGACAGTCCGGCCTTTTCGGCCGCTGCGAGGAAGCCCCATGCTATGGCCTGGTTCCCGGTGATGTTGCGGTAGACGCCCTTGGGCAGGTCGTGCGCGGGTTCTACCGTATAGGTATTGGGAATTACCTGGATATTGGCGGCATAGTTGTGGCCGTCCATGAGCACCTTCTTGTTGGGGGCGAGCATCTCCGTGTGCTTCTTCTCGAACTTCTTCTCGAGGTACACGAAAACCTGTTCGAGGGGACGGTTGTAGATGTAGCAGGCCATGCCGAGCGTGAACATGTTCTTGCACTTGAGCATGGACTTCACATCCAGTCCGCTGTCCTTGAGGCTCTCCTGGGTCAGCGTGCTGATGGGTGCGGCGATGAGGGTGCGGTCGTCGACCTTAAGTTCCGCGAACGGGTTGTCGGTCTCGAAGCCGGCCTTGGATATCCCTTCCGCATCGAACGCATCCGAGTCGAAGAGTATCATCGCATGGCGCTTGCACCACTTCGCGTTGGCCTTGAGGGCCGCAGGATTCATCGCGACCAGCAGGTCGCAGTAGTCGCCCGGAGTGGAAACCTCCTCGCTGCCTATATGCACCTGGAAGCCCGAGACGCCGGAAACGGTCCCGTGAGGCGCCCTGATTTCCGCCGGATAGTCGGGGAAAGTCGAAAGACTGTTGCCGTAGATGGCCGACATGTTTGCAAAAAGAGATCCGGTGAGCTGCATCCCATCTCCCGAATCTCCTGCAAATCTTATCACCACATCGTGGGCATCGATTATACTATGTTGCATCTGTAGCTGTTACTGCTGTGCCTGCTCTGCCTGGGCCTGGAGTTCGGCCTGCAGACTCTCCAAGGTGCGTCCCTCGGGGATGTTCATCGCCGTACGCGCGGCGGGAGTGAGGTCTGTGCTCTGTGCGGCGTCATAGTAAAGCACGCTGTTGATGTCGAATACATAGACATAGGAGCCTTCCTTCGCGAGCTGGCTGACGACGTTCCTGGCCTTCTCGTAGATGGGAGCCATCAGAGACTGCTGCTGCTGCTGGAGCTCGAGGTCCACTGACTGGCTGAACTCCTGGATACGGGTCTGGATGTCGGTGAGCTCCTTCTCCTTGCTGCTGCGGATGGAATCGCTCCAGGTAGCGGCCTTGGCCTCATAGTCCTGGTACTTGGTCTGGAACTCGTCCACCATCGCCTGGTAGGTGTCCTGTGCTTCCTGGCTGGCGGCAGCCATAGTCGTCCTGGCCTCGTCGGCCTCGGGGCAGAGCTGGATGAGCTCGCTGAAGTTCACGTGTGCGAACTTGTTCTGAGCAGTAGCGGAAACGGCAACGCATGCCGCAAAAGCAAGTAAAACGATTTTTTTCATATTGGCGTTCATTTTTAAGATTTTCAATTAAAACTGCTGTCCTATCATGAAGTGGAACTGGCTCCTGTTGGACTGAACGGGATTGTCGAAGCCGTAGCCCCAGTCGACACCGAGCAGACCGATCATCGGTAGGAAGATGCGCACACCCACTCCGGCGCTGCGTTTGATCTGGAAAGGATTGAAGTCCCTGATGTCAGACCAGCAGTTTCCTCCCTCGAGGAAGGCCAGCACGAAGATTGTGGACGAAGGCTGGAGTATCACAGGATAGCGCAGCTCTACGGTGAACTTGTCGTAGACGTTTCCGGCATAGGCATAGCCCGAAGAATTGTACTTCGACGGCTCGAAGGGTG
>OHIY01000336.1_pt1 | contig 27403 bp, 19 predicted proteins | sample 1568351 | NCBI WGS metagenome assembly OHIY01 (sample SAMEA3879547, study PRJEB24766) | human gut metagenome | biome: human-associated habitat; feature: feces | place: USA | collected 1985/1987 | reverse complement strand
GGCCCGCGGGCAAGGGGCCGCAGCCGGCGGCGAAGGGGGCCGGAGGGCCGCCAGAGCTGTGGCAAATGCTGACATTTTAGGCCCTTAGGACCGCTAACAGGGGCTAAAAACAGCGGAGAATTGAAAACATAAGCAAAAATAAAGGTAACGAAATCGAAATAAAGGCTAAACATTTTTGTAATAAGCCCACCGTACTTTTGCACTCGGAAACAATATTTTCTATTTGATGCAAAACGGTAGATGGGCTATTGCCCTGGGAATGGCGCTACTGCCAGCCCTTCCCGCACTGGCGGACGGACCGGACGAAACGACGGACACGGACACCAAGGTATTGAAAGGAGAACTCGTAGATGCGGCCACCGGCGAACGGATTATCGGCGCAAGTGTTTACTTCAAGGACGACCGCGAACACGGTACGACCACGGGGCTCGACGGCTCGTTCCGCCTGGAGCTGAACGGCGAGGGCCGCACGCTGGTCTGCTCGTGCCTGGGCTACAACAGCCGCGAGTACGTCGTCACCTCGACGGAGACGACGCTGTCCATACCGATGGACGAGATGAACACGCAGCTGGGCGAGGCCACCGTATTCGCCTTCAACCCGGGCCGTACAGAAGCCGGCGCGCGCAGCATGGAGAAGCGGGCCATGAACGTCATCAACGTGATGAGCGCCAAGGCCATCGAGCTGTCGCCGGACCTGACGGTGGGCAACGCCCTGGGCCGCATGTCGGGCATCACGCTCGAGCGCAGCGAGAGCGGCGAGGGGCAGTACGCCATCCTGCGCGGCATGGACAAACGCTATAACTACACGCTCGTGAACGGGATAAAAATCCCGAGCCCCGACAACAAGAACCGCTACGTGCCGCTGGACATCTTCCCGGCCGAGCTGCTGGACCGCATCGAGGTACACAAGTCGCTCACGGCCGACCTCGAGGGCGACGGCATCGGGGGCGCGGTGAACCTGGTGATGAAGGACGCGCCGGACCGCAGGACGCTGACGGTCAACGCCTCGGTGGGCTACAGCGGCCTCTATTTCGACCGCTCCTTCTCCTCGTTCGAGACGGGCGGCATCCAGTCGAAGTCGCCGAACGAGTTGCACGGCGAGGACTACCGCGTTTCGTCGGCGGACTTCACGATGAAGAATCTGCACATGGACCGGCTGAAGTTCGTCCCCGACTTCACGGCCGGCGCCTCCTACGGCGACCGCTTCTTCGACAAGAAGCTGGGCATCATGGCGGCCCTGAGTTTCCAGAACAACCACCGCGGGAAGAGCAGTGACATCTATTACGAGGCGGGCTCTTCCTCTTACGGCGAAACGACCTACCGCGACTTTTCCGAACAGCAGACGCGCCTGGGCGCGCACCTGAAGCTGGACTACCAGCTGGCCCGGCACCACAAGCTGACGTGGTACAACGGTTACATCTTCTTCCGGAACCAGCAGGTGCGCGACGCTCAGGCGCCGCTCGAGGAAGAGGTGCGCCTGCGGCTGAACAAGCAGGGCATCTTCAACTCGACCCTGGCGGGCGAGCACAGCCTGGCGGACGAACGGCTGGAACTGAACTGGCGCGCCGTCTACTCGAAGGCGACGAACCGCACGCCGGACAACACGCAGATCAACCTGACGTCGTCGCGCTCGGGCCTGCAGACGCTGTCGGTGGACCGCGCCGCCACGCGCCGCTGGGAGCACAACTCGGACGAAGACAAGGCGGGCTACGCCGACCTGACGTACCACTTCGAAGTGCCCTTCGGGACGCTCGACGTGAAGGGCGGCGGCATGTACCGCGACAAGCAGCGCTCGAGCTTCTACAACGAATACGTTTTCACGGCCCCGGACGACAACCGCTCGCAGGTGCGCGGCGAGGACTGGACGAACTTTGACGAACTGGACCTCGAGGCGCCCCGCTTCGGCATGCTGACCGACCCGCTCAACTACGACGCGTCGGAAAAGGTGGGCGCGGCCTACCTGCTGGGCGAACTGACCTTCGGCCGCTGGTACTTCACGGCGGGCCTGCGCGCGGAGCACACGAACCAGGGCTACTACCTGAAATACCCGACGGAAGGGGCCCGCAACGAGGCTTACCAGAAGTACTGGGACTTCCTCCCGGACTTCCACGCCAAATACGAGGTACACGAAAACGCGAACCTGCGCTTCTCGTATGCCCGCGCCATCAACCGCCCGAGCTTCTTTGAGATTGTGCCCTACAACATTATCAACGAGGACTACAAGGAGCGGGGCAATCCGGACCTGAAACACACCGTGGCGGACAACCTCGACTTGCGCTACGAGTGGTTCCCCCATCCCTCGGAACAAATCATGGTGGGCCTCTTCTACAAGCACATCCAGAACCCGATTGAATACGGCATGGAGACGAGCGGCCAGGACACGTACTACACGCCCGAGAACTTCGGTACGGCCAACAACTTCGGCGTGGAGGTAGACCTGACGAAATACTTCAACCGCTTCGGCGTGCGCCTGAACTATACGTACACGCACTCCAGCATCACGACGGACAAGACGATAGAAGTAGCCAACACGGACCCGAACAACCCGGCGACGGTGATCACCCAGACGGTGCGCGAGACGCGCCCGCTCTTCGGACAGGCCGGCCACGTGTTCAACCTGGCCCTGCTCTACAAGGACACGGAGAACGGATGGGACGCGCAACTGGCCTTCAACTACACGGGACAGCGCCTGGCCATCGTGTCGCGCTTCTACGAGAACGACAGCTGGGAGGACGGCTACCCGCAGCTGGACGCCTCGCTCGAGAAACGCTTCGGCGACAGCGGCTTCAGCCTCTTTGCCAAGGCCAACAACCTCCTGAACCTGCCGATCATCCAGTTCACGAAAAAGAACTGGCGCAACGAGAACGCCACCGAGGCCGAACGCCACAAGGGCGGCATCCTGGAACGCAAGGAACGCTTCGGCCAGAGCTTCCTGGTGGGCGTACGCTTCAAACTCTGAAATCCATTCATCAAACCATAACCCTTTTATTCATTCCAACAATGAAAGCTAAAACGATTTTGCTGGCTATGCTGGCTATCTCTGCCTCCGCTTTCACGGCGTGCAGCGACGACGATGAAGACGACGTGATCATTACCCCGCCCATAGAGACACCGGACGAGGAGATCACCGCCAACGACACGGTCTACGGCACCTGGGAAGCCGGCTCGACCATTACGGTCAGCGGTCACCACCTGACGGTGCCCGAGGGCCAGAGCCTGACCATCGAGGAGGGCGTGACGGTCATCTTCGACGACAACGGTGTGGGAGCCAGCCACACGCCGATTGAGTTTATCGTGGACGGCAGCCTCTACTGCAAGGGTACGGCCGAACGTCCCGTGCGCCTGACGGTGGCCGAAGACCAGCGCACCACGGCCAACGCCTTCAAGGGCCTCTGGGGCGGCATCGTCGCCACGGAGAGCTGCCCCGAGATGCTCATCGACCACACGATTATCGAGTACACGGGCGGCATGGTCTCGCAGGACTCTCCCTCCGGCCTGAAGGGCATCTACACGCCGGGTGACGACTACGACCCGCAGATCACGACGAACAACGTGAACGGCCGTTACGTCATCACGAACAGCACGCTGCGCTACGGCGTTTCGGACGCCATCTACATGATGGGCGGCGAGGGCGCCATCTACAACAACACGTTCTACGCCAACGGTTCGACGGGCGGCGAAGCCATCAACGTGAAGGCGGGCTGCCGCGTGGACGCTGCCTTCAACCTGATTTACTCGCCGAATACGAACGGCCTGAAGCTGGCCTCCTCCGGCCAGAACGACGAGGCCGGCCGTCACCAGGCCATGATTCGCGCCTACAACAACACGATTGTCAATGCCGGCTGGCGCCGCGACGGCGTGAAGGGCGGCGGCATCTACGTGGAGAAGCAGGCCCTGGTGAGCGTTTACAACAACCTGCTGGTGAACTGCAAGTTCAAGGCCATGACGCCGGACTGGGGTAACCCGGGTCTGGACGACGGAGCCGAGGGTGCGGCCCTGGCGAGCGTCATCGACTACAACTTCTACACGGCCGGTACCGCCGAGAGCACGCTGCCGCAAGACGTGGCCGACGGCACGACGAACGCCTACCTGAGCCTGGTAGCCCCCAACGACGACGTTTATCCCGAGGCCATCGACGTGCACAGCATCTTCAGCACCTCGGCCGGCGACGCCGCAACGGACCCGCAGTTCGTCAACTTCCCGTACCTGACGAACCCGCTGACGGACTACGTGCTCGACACGGACTGGGACTTCCACGTAGCGCCGACGTCTCCGGTGCTGCAGGGCGCCTATAACGGCAACGATGCCGACATGCAGCCCTTCTTCAGCACGACGGGTCTGAGCGTGAACGGCACGACGTACAGAACGCCGGCTCCCGCCAACTACTTCGGCGCTTTCGGCACGCTCTGATGGCGACCACGGACGGAAACGAAAATCCATTTACTCTATTATTCACCTTGCAAAGCGGGGGGCGACGTTTGCGCCGTCCCCCGTTAGCGTAAAAACCCACACACCACACAATGAAAAAGCTCTTATTCACCCTCTGCCTCCTGCTCAGCGCCACCCTGTCGGCCCAGACGCCGGCGGACTGGGAGGCCCTGAAACGCACGGCCAACTTCTTCATGGCGAACGACATGGGGCGCAACGGCTACTACGACCAGAAACCGATAGCCGACGTCATGGGCCGCATGGCCGAGGTCATCGGCCCGGAATGCGTGTTTGCAGCCGGCGACATCCATCATTTCTGGGGCGTGGCCAGCACGCAGGACCCGCTCTGGATGACCAACTTTGAACTGATTTACACGCACCCGGAACTGATGATACCCTGGTACCCCATCCTGGGCAACCACGAGTACCGGGGCAACACGCAGGCGGTCATCGACTACTCGAACGTGAGCCGCCGCTGGATGATGCCGGGACGCTACTACACGAAGACGTTCGACGAGGACGGCGTGACGCTGCGCTTCATCATGATCGACACGGCGCCCCTCATTGACCGCTACCGCGAAAATCCGGAGAAATATCACGACGCCAGCGAACAGGACCTCAACGCCCAGCTGACGTGGCTGGAACAGGAACTGAAGGCCGCCAAAGAGGACTGGGTCATCGTCATCGGCCATCACCCCATCTACGCCGAGACGCCGAAGGAGGAGTCCGAGCGGGCCAACATGCAGGAGCGCGTGGGAAAAATCCTGGCGCGTTACAACGTGGACATCTACGCCTGTGGCCACATCCACAACTTCCAGCACGTGAAGGTGAAGGGCTGCAAGACGGACTTCGTGGTGAACTCCTCGGCATCGCTGGCCCGCGAGGTGCATCCCGTCGAGGGCACGCAGTTCTGCAGCCCCGAGGAAGGCTTTGCCGTCATCGCGGCGGACAAGAAAGAACTGGACCTGCACTTCGTGGACAAGACGGGGAAGGTGATTTACACCGTACACCGCACGAAGTAAGCCCCTGCCATAACGACTTCTCCCTCCTGCGGACATGAGCCGCAGGAGGGAGATTCGTATTCCGACGCCCGGCCACCGCTCCAGGGCATGGCTCAAAAAAGCCCTGCCGCGCAGAAGCGGCAGGGCAAGGGCAATCAGCGCGCCACGGTGAGGCGCGCGAGGTAGTCGTAGTGTTCGCCGCGGGCGAGGAGCTCGGCGCGAAAGCCGCAGGCCCGGGCGGCACCGGCGAGGGTGTCGAAATCGACATAGAGCCAGCGGAACGGGCGGCCGCGCTCGCCCCGGTAGGAAAAGGTATAGTCGACCTCGCCATAGTAACGGTCGTCGGGGAGGTCGACGAGCTGCCCGTCCTCGTCCTCGAACAGATAGCGGAGGTCCGACGAGTCGGCCAGGACCTGCCCGCCGGGGGCCAGGAGGCTGCGGCAGCGTTCCAACCAGCGGGGCAGGCCGTCGAGCGTGCCGGCCAGGCCGAGACCGTTCATGAGGAAAAGGAGGGTGTCATAGGGCGCGCCGGGCACGTCGCCGTAGAAGTCGGCCAGGTGGGCGGCGGCAACGCCGCGACGGCGCATGGTCTGCACGGCCAGCGGCGAAACGTCGACGGCCGTGACGCGGAGACCGGCGGCCTGGAGCGCCAGGCTGTGGCAACCGGCGCCGGCGCCGACATCGAGCACGCGTCCGCGGCAATGGCGCAGGGCCGTGCGCTCGAGCGGGGCCATGGCCGCCTCGGTGCGGAAAAAGGTGGCGACGGGGAGTTCGTCGTCGTCGAACTGCGGGGAGAGCACCAGAAGACGGTCGGCCGCGCCGCGTTCGTAGAAATCGGAGACCGCCCGCCCTAAGGGATCGGCTGCTGAAGAGTGGGACATATATAATAGGTATAGGTGAGGCGGAACGCCGCACGCCGCGAAGCGGACGGCCGCGCGGGAAGGCGAACGCCGGAAAAGGGAAAAAACAAGGGCCCGACACTCCGGTGGAAATATCGGGCCCCTTAAAGGTCTTACAATACAGGGCGCGGGAATCAGGACGCTGCCTGCGCCTCCTCTTCCTGCTGTTGCAGCTTCTCGTACTCGTCGGCGTCGCCCACGATGATTTTCGAGAATTCGCGCAAGCCGGTACCGGCGGGAATGAGGTGACCGCAAATCACGTTCTCCTTCATGCCCTCGAGATAGTCGGTCTTGCCGCTGATGGCAGCCTCGTTGAGCACCTTCGTCGTTTCCTGGAAGGAGGCGGCGGACATGAAGCTCTTGGTCTGCAACGCGGCACGCGTGATGCCCTGAAGAATCTGGATGGACGTGGCGGCCTGGGCATCGCGCACCTGTACGAGTTTCAGGTCGCGGCGCTTCAGCTGCGAGTTCTCGTCGCGCAGACGGCGGGCCGTCACAATCATGCCCTCCTTCATGGTCTCGCTGTCGCCGGCGTCGGTGACTACCTTCTTGCCCCAGATGCGGTCGTTCTCTTCGATGAAGTCGAGTTTGTCCACAATCTGCTGCTCGAGGAAGCGCGTGTCGCCGGGTTCGTCGATCTGCACCTTGCGCATCATCTGACGGACGATTACTTCAAAGTGCTTGTCGTTAATCTTCACGCCCTGCAGACGGTAGACGTCCTGAATCTCATTGACGATGTACTCCTGCACGGCCGTGGGGCCCTTGATGGCCAGGATGTCGGACGGGGTGATGGAACCGTCGGACAGCGGCGTGCCGGCGCGCACGTAGTCGTTCTCCTGGACCAGAATCTGCTTCGAGAGGGGCACGAGGTACTTCTTGACTTCGCCGAGCTTGGAGGTGACGATAATCTCGCGGTGACCGCGCTTGACCGTACCCATGGTTACTTCGCCGTCGATCTCGGAGACTACGGCCGGGTTGCTCGGGTTGCGGGCCTCGAAGAGCTCGGTCACACGAGGCAGACCGCCGGTGATGTCGCCGGCCTTGCCTACGGCGCGCGGAATCTTGATGAGGATGTCGCCGGCCTTCAGCTTCTGGCCGTCCTCAACAACGATATGGCCGTTGATCGGGAAGTTGTACGTGCGGAGCACCTCGTTACTTTCAAGAAGATTTTTCGCATCGTCACTAATAATGTGGGCCGAAGGCACGCGCCCTCTTTCCTTGGACTCGATGACGATACGTTCGCGAAGACCCGTGGCCTCGTCTTCCTCCACACGATAGGTGACGCCTTCCTTGACATCCTCAAATTTAATGATACCGGCAACCTCGGTCACGATGACGGCGTTGAAGGGGTCCCACTTGGCAATGACGGTGCCCTTCTCCACACGGTCGCCGTCGTTGACAAAGAGCTGGGAGCCGTAGGGAATGTTCTGCGTGGAAAGAATGATGCCGGTATTCTCGTCGATGAAGCGGACTTCGGCCAGACGGCCTACGACAACCTTGCCGGCCGTGCCGTCTTCGTTGGTCACGTCGACCGTCTTCAGCTCCTCGAATTCGAGACGGCTGTCGCTCTTGGCCACAATGGTGGCGTTGGCAGCGGCGTTGCTGGCGATACCACCGGCGTGGAACGTACGGAGCGTCAGCTGCGTACCGGGCTCACCGATAGACTGGGCAGCGATGACGCCGACGGCCTCGCCCTTCTGTACCATGCGGCTGGTGGCCAGGTTGCGGCCATAGCACTTCATACATACGCCGTGCTTGCTCTCGCAGGTCAGCACGGAACGGATTTCGACGCTCTCGATGGGCGAAGCCTCTATCTCGGCCACAATGGGCTCGGTGATTTCCTCGCCGGCGGCTACGATGAGCTTGCCCGTCGTGGGGTGGATAATGTCGTGTACGGAGACACGGCCCAGGATACGTTCGCCCAGGGAAGAAATGACTTCGTCGCCGTCCTTGAGGGCCGTGCAAACGAGGCCGCGGAGCGTGCCGCAATCTTCCTCGGTAATGATGACGTCGTGGGAAACGTCCACGAGACGGCGCGTCAGGTAACCGGCGTCGGCCGTCTTCAGGGCGGTATCGGCCAGACCCTTTCGGGCTCCGTGGGTGGAGATAAAGTACTCGAGCACGGACATGCCCTCCTTGAAGTTGGAGAGAATCGGGTTCTCAATAATCTGTGCGCCTTCGGCACCGGCCTTTTGCGGCTTGGCCATCAAACCACGCATACCGGCGAGCTGGGCAATCTGGTCGGCAGAACCACGGGCTCCGGAGTCGAGCATCATGAACACGGCGTTGAAGCCCTGGTCGGCCTCGGTCATCTGCTTCATGAGGGTCTTCTTCAAATCCGTGTTCACGTGCGTCCAGGTATCGATGACCTGATTGTAACGCTCGTTGTCGGTGATGAAACCCATGTTGTAGTTCATCGTAATCTGCTCAATCTCGTCGTTACCGCGCTGGACGATTTCGGCCTTCTCCTTCGGGATAATGATATCGTCGAGGTTGAAGGAAAGTCCGCCTTCGTAGGCCATGCGATAACCCAGGTTCTTGATGCCGTCGAGGAAGTCGCAGGCACGGGCCATGCCGACCGCCTTGATGACGCGCGAAATGATGTCGCGCAGGGACTTCTTGGAAATGATGGTATTCACGAAACCGACTTCGCGCGGGATGATTTCGTTGACAATGACGCGGCCGACCGAGGTCTCGACGAGGTGCTTGCAGGGCGCGCCGTTCTCGTCGAGGTCGTCCACCATGACCTTGACCGGGGCGTGTACGTCGACGCGCTTCTCGTTGTAGGCGATGATGGCTTCCTCCGGGCCGTAGAACGTCAGGCCGGCCCCCTTGGAACCGGGACGGAGTTTCGTAATATAATAAAGGCCGAGGACCATATCCTGCGAGGGCACCGTAATCGGCGCACCGTTGGCGGGGTTCAGGATGTTGTGGCTCTGGAGCATCAGCATCTGCGCCTCCAGAATGGCTTCGTTGCTCAAGGGCAAGTGGACGGCCATCTGGTCGCCGTCAAAGTCGGCGTTGAACGCGGTACAGGCCAACGGGTGGAGCTGAATGGCCTTGCCCTCGATGAGCTTCGGCTGGAAGGCCTGGATACCGAGACGGTGAAGCGTCGGCGCACGGTTGAGGAGAACGGGATGGCCCTTCATGACGTACTCCAGGATGTCCCAGATGACGGGCTCGCGGCGGTCTACAATCTTCTTGGCGCTCTTGACGGTCTTGACAATGCCGCGCTCAATGAGCTTGCGGATGATGAACGGCTTGTAGAGTTCGGCGGCCATGAGCTTGGGCAAACCGCACTCGCCCATCTTCAGCTCCGGACCGACGACAATGACGGAACGGGCGGAATAGTCGACGCGCTTACCGAGCAGGTTCTGACGGAAGCGGCCCTGCTTTCCTTTCAGATAGTCGGAAAGGGACTTGAGCGGACGATTGCTGTCGCTCTTCACGGCGCTGCTCTTGCGGGAATTGTCGAAAAGGCTGTCGACGGCCTCCTGGAGCATTCGCTTCTCGTTGCGCAGGATGACCTCGGGCGCCTTTATCTCCAGCAAGCGCTTGAGACGGTTGTTGCGAATGAGGACGCGGCGGTAGAGGTCGTTCAGGTCGGACGTAGCGAAGCGGCCACCGTCGAGCGCGACGAGCGGACGCAGGTCGGGCGGCGTCACGGGGATAATCTTCATGATCATCCACTCGGGACGGTTGCGGTCGCGGCTGGAGCGGAAGGCCTCGACGACCTGGAGCCGCTTCAGGGCTTCGTTCTTGCGCTGAACGGAGGAGTCAGAATTGGCGCGGGCACGCAGTTCGTAGGACAAGTCGTCAAGGTTCAGGCGGCAAAGCAGGTCGTAGACCGCCTCGGCGCCCATCTTGGCGATGAACTTGTTCGGGTCGGTGTCCTCCAGATACTGATTGTCCTTCGGCAATTTCTTCAGAAGGTCGAGATACTCGTCCTCGGTCAAGAGGTCGTTGGCCGCCACCTCGTCGGAAAGCACGCCGGGCTGGATAACGATATAACGCTCGTAATATATAATGGAGTCCAGCTTCTTCGTCGGGAGGCCCAACAGATAGCCTATCTTGTTGGGGAGAGAGCGGAAGTACCAGATGTGGGCCACAGGCACGACCAACTGGATATGACCGGCACGCTCGCGACGCACCTTCTTCTCCGTCACCTCAACACCGCAACGGTCGCAGACAATGCCCTTGTAGCGGATGCGCTTGTACTTGCCGCAGTGGCACTCGTAGTCCTTGGTAGGACCGAAAATGCGCTCGCAGAAAAGTCCGTCGCGCTCGGGCTTGTAGGTACGGTAATTGATGGTTTCGGGTTTCAACACCTCGCCATACGAATTGGCCAAAATCTCTTCGGGGGAAGCCAGCCCGATGGTGATCTTAGTAAAGTTGCTCTTTATTTTATTATCTCTCTTAAATGCCATATCGTGTTTGTGTATGATCGTATGTAATGCGTTCAAACTCGGATTATTCCAGCGTAATACTCAAGCCCAGGCCACGCAACTCGTGCAGGAGGACGTTGAGAGATTCGGGAATGCCTGGCGTTGGCATGGGATCGCCCTTGACGATGGCTTCGTAGGCTTTGGAACGGCCAACGACGTCGTCGGACTTGATGGTAAGAATCTCCTGAAGTACGTGGGCCGCACCGAACGCCTCGACGGCCCAGACCTCCATCTCACCAAATCGCTGACCACCGAACTGTGCTTTACCACCAAGGGGTTGCTGTGTGATGAGAGAGTACGGACCAATGGAGCGGGCGTGCATCTTGTCCTCGACCATGTGGCCCAGTTTCAACATGTAGGTGATGCCGACCGTAGCCTTCTGGTCAAAGGCTTCGCCGGTGCCGCCGTCGTAAAGCTGCGTGGAGCCGTAGCGCGGCAGGCCGGCCTTGTCGGTCCACTCGCAGAGGTCCTCGAGCTTCGCGCCGTCGAAGATAGGCGTGGCGAACTTGACGCCCAGGCGCTTGCCGGCAGCTCCCAGCACCGCCTCAAAGATCTGGCCCAAGTTCATACGGGAAGGCACACCCAACGGGTTCAACACGATATCGACCGGCGTACCGTCGGCGAGGAAGGGCATATCCTCCTGGCGGACAATCTTAGAAACGATACCCTTGTTTCCGTGGCGGCCGGCCATTTTGTCGCCGACGCCGATCTTACGCTTCTTCGCCACGTAGACCTTGGCCATCTGGATGATGCCGGAGGGCAATTCGTCGCCGATGGTAATGGCGAACTTCTTGCGCTTCAGCACGGCGTCCATGATGTTGTATTTCTTCAAATAGTTGATGACCAGCTTCCGGACGAGTTCGTTGGTATGTTCGTCGTCCGTCCAATTGCTCAACTGCACGGAGGTGTAGTCCAGGCTGTTCAGGACGCTCTTGCCGAACTTGGCTCCCTTGGCGATGACCTCCGTACCAATATTGTCCTTGACGCCCTGCGACGTCTTGTCCTGGACGAGGGTCAGCAACTTGTCAATCATCAAGGCCTTCAGTTCGGCGGCCTCCTGTGCGAAGTCGTCGTCGAGTTTCTGGAGTTTCACCTTGTCTGCGGCCTTGGACGAACGGTTCTTGATGGCCTTGGCGAACAAGCGCTTTCCGATAACGACGCCCGAGAGCGAAGGATTCGCCTTGAGGGAAGCGTCTTTCACATCGCCGGCCTTGTCGCCGAAAATGGCGCGCAGCAACTTCTCCTCCGGCGTGGGATCGCTCTCGCCCTTCGGCGTGATCTTACCAATCAGGATGTCGCCGGGATTTACACGGGCACCGATGCGGATGATACCGTTGTCGTCGAGATCCTTCGTAGCGTCCTCGCTCACATTGGGGATGTCGTTGGTCAGTTCCTCCATGCCGCGCTTGGTCTCACGGACTTCGAGCGAGAACTCATCGACATGGACGGAAGTCAGAATATCCTCGCGGACCATGCGCTCGTTGAGCACGATGGCATCCTCGTAGTTGTAGCCCTTCCACGGCATGTAGGCCACAAGCAGGTTGCGACCCAAGGCCAATTCGCCGTTCTCCGTGGCATAACCTTCGGTCAGGATGTCGCCGGCCTTCACGCGCTGTCCCTTCTCGCAGATGGGGCGCAGGTCGATCGTCATATTCTGGTTCGTGCGGCGGAACTTCGGAATCTTGTATTCCTTGGTGGCGGGCTCGAAGCTAACGAACTCTTCCTCTTCCGTACGGTCGTACGTGATGCGGATGGTGGTAGCGTCAACATATTCTACGACACCTTCACCCTCGGCGGTGATCATGGTGCGGGAATCCTCGCATACCTGCTTCTCGATGCCGGTGCCGACGATAGGCGCTTCGGAACGGATGAGCGGAACGGCCTGGCGCATCATGTTCGATCCCATCAAGGCGCGGTGGGCGTCGTCGTGTTCCAAGAAAGGAATCAACGAGGCGGCGATAGAGGCAATCTGCTGCGGCGACACGTCCATCAGTTCCACCTGCGAAGGCGGCACTACCGGATAGTCCGCATCCTGGCGGCACTTCACCTTGTCGCGAATGAAGGTTCCGTCGTCGCGCAACGGGGCGTTGCCCTGGCCGATAATCTTGCCTTCCTCCTCTTCGGCCGAAAGGTAGACCACGTGGTCGTTGTCCAGGCCGACGCGCGAGTCGGAGACCTTGCGGTACGGGGTTTCGATGAAGCCCAGGTCGTTGATCTTGGCGTAGACGCAGAGCGAAGAAATCAGACCGATGTTCGGGCCTTCCGGCGACTCGATGGGGCAGAGGCGGCCGTAGTGGGTGTAGTGAACGTCGCGCACCTCGAAGCCGGCACGCTCGCGGGACAGACCGCCAGGACCGAGGGCCGAGAGACGGCGCTTGTGCGTTACTTCGGCCAGCGGGTTGGTCTGGTCCATGAACTGCGAGAGGGCATTCGTGCCGAAGAACGAGTTAATGACGGAAGAAATGGTCTTGGCGTTAATCAGGTCGGTCGGCGTGAAGACTTCGTTGTCACGGACATTCATGCGCTCGCGAATGGTGCGGCTCATACGGGCCAGACCGATGGCGAACTGATTGGAAAGCTGCTCGCCCACGGTTCTGACGCGGCGGTTGCTCAAATGGTCGATGTCGTCCACCTGTGCTTTCGAGTTAATCAGTTCTACGAGGTACTTGATAATCTCCGTGATGTCCTCGCGCGTCAGCACACGGACGTCGATGTCGGTGGAAAGGCCGAGCTTCTTATTAATACGGTAGCGGCCTACCTCACCCAGGTCGTAACGCTTTTCCGAGAAGAAGAGGTTATTGATGACCTCCCGTGCGCTGGCATCATCGGCCGGGTCGGCATTACGCAACTGGCGATAGATGTAGAGCACGGCTTCCTTCTCCGAATTACACGGGTCCTTCTGCAACGTGTTAAAGATGATGGAGTAGTCCGAAGCGGAGGCTTCCTCGTGGTGTATCAGGATAGACTGTACCCCACTCTCTATAATTTCATCAATATGCTCGGCCTCCAGAACCGTCTCGCGGTCCAGAATCACCTCGTTGCGCTCGATGGAAACAACTTCGCCCGTATCTTCGTCGACGAAGTCCTCTACCCAGCTTTTCAGGACACGGGCAGCCAGCTTCCGGCCCAGCACCTTCTTCAGGTTGGCCTTGTTGACCTTCACCTCTTCCGCCAAATTGAAAATCTGGAGGATGTCCTTGTCCGTCTCGAAACCTATGGCGCGGAGCAGGGTGGTAACGGGCAACTTCTTTTTTCGGTCTATGTAGGCGTACATCACGTTGTTGATGTCCGTCGCAAATTCAATCCACGAACCCTTGAACGGGATGATGCGCGCCGAATAAAGCTGCGTGCCGTTAGCATGGATGCTCGACCCAAAGAATACTCCCGGAGAACGGTGTAGCTGCGAAACGACGACGCGCTCGGCACCATTGATAATAAAGGTCCCATTGTCGGTCATGTAGGGGATAGGGCCGAGGAAGACGTCCTGCACTACGGTGTCGAAATCCTCGTGGTCGGGGTCCGTACAGTACAGTTTCAGTTTCGCCTTGAGGGGCACACTGTAGGACAGGCCGCGCTCGAGACACTCCTCGATGCTGTAACGGGGCGGGTCGATATAATAATCGAGGAACTCTAATACAAAGTTATTGCGCGTATCCGCGATGGGGAAGTTCTCCGCAAAGACTTTGTACAAGCCGTCATTCTTACGTAACTCTGAGGGCGTGTCGAGCTGCAGGAAATCCTTGAAAGACTTTAACTGAACGTCCAAGAAATCAGGATAGGGCATCGGATTCTTGACGGACGCAAAGTTCACACGTTGGTTAATGACTCTGGAAGACATTCGATGAATTATAGGATTGAACTTATTTTATAGACACAAAAAGGTTAAGAACCCTCTACCAGAGGATTCTTAACCATGCCCCATATTGGGGATACTATCTTAGGCGATTTCTACCTCAGCACCGGCGTCCTCGAGGGCCTTCTTCAGTGCTTCAGCTTCTTCCTTGCCAACGCCTTCCTTCAGTTTGCTGGGAGCGCCGTCAACGAGGTCCTTAGCTTCCTTCAAGCCAAGACCGCAGGCTTCCTTCACAGCCTTAACAACCTGCAATTTAGCAGCACCAGCGCTCTTGAGCACTACGTCGAACGACGTCTTCTCCTCAGCGGGAGCAGCGGCGGCTGCAGCAGGACCGGCAGCAACTGCAACAGCTGCAGCGGCGGGTTCAATACCATACTCGTCCTTCAGGACCGTTGCCAATTCGTTAACTTCCTTTACTGTCAAATTTACCAATTCTTCAGCAATAGCTTTGATATCTGCCATTTTCTTTTAATTATTTAATTTGTTTTGTATCGAATTTGTTATGCCGGCGCAGCGTTATTCAGGACGCTCGCCCAAAGTTTTAAGCACACCGTGGATGGTCTGTCCAGCAGACTGGAGTGCGGAAACGACATTCTTCGCGGGCGATTGCAACAGAGCAACCACTTCTGCAAGAACTTCGGCCTTGCTCTTGATGGCACAGAGTGCATCGAGCTGATCGGCACCCACATAGAAGCCTTCCTCAGCATAGGCGGCCTTCAGTGCAGGAACGCCACTCTTACCGACTTCCTTAATCAACTTGGCCGGAACGTTAGCTACCTCGCTGAAGAATACGGCGGTCGTACCCTTCAGGCAGTCGTAGAGCGGAGAGAAATCTACCTCAGACGCCTCGAAAGCCTTGTGGAGCAAGGTATTCTTAACCACGACCATCTTGATCTGTGACTCAAAGCACTTGCGGCGCAGGGCGCTCGTGGCTTCGGCATTCATGCCCGTCACATCAACAAGATAGAAGTGAGGGAACTCCTTCAGTTTAGCACCAAGTTGTTCTATGATTAAAGCTTTATCTTCCTTTCGCATGGTCCTTTAGTTTAATTTTCGTCAACAGACTTGGGGTCAATCTTAATACCCTTACTCATCGTGGAGGAAAGATAAATGCTCTTGATATACGTACCCTTCGCCGTTGTAGGTTTCAGCTTGATGATGGTAGCGATAAACTCCTTGGCGTTACCGAAAATCTGGTCGGCCGTAAAGGACACCTTACCGATGGAAGTGTGTACAATACCCGACTTGTCCACCTTAAAGTCAATCTTACCCTGCTTTACCTCACGGATGGCTTTGGCTACATCCATTGTTACAGTACCGCTCTTGGGGTTAGGCATCAAGCCGCGGGGACCGAGCACACGGCCCAGCGCACCGATTTTACCCATGATGGAGGGCATCGTGATGATGACATCAACGTCCGTCCAGCCACCTTTGATTTTATCGATGTATTCTTCAAGACCTACGTAGTCGGCACCGGCTTCCTTCGCAGCAGCTTCCACCTCAGGCGGGCAGAGACAGAGCACGCGCACCGTTTTACCCGTTCCGTTCGGAAGGGAAACGACGCCGCGGACCATCTGATTGGCTTTGCGAGGATCTACGCCGAGGCGTACGTCGATATCCACAGAGGCATCAAACTTGGTCGTGGTGATTTCCTTCACCAAAGCCGAAGCTTCTTTCAAGGTGTAAGCTTTCCCTGCTTCAATCTTGTCAGCCACCGACTTCTGATTCTTTGTCAGTTTACTCATTTTTCAAAAATTGAAGTTTAATCTATTAACCCGGGAAATCTCCCTTGATTGTGATACCCATACTGCGAGCGGTTCCTGCGACCATCTTCATGGCAGACTCTACAGTGAAACAGTTCAAGTCGCGCATTTTGTCTTCCGCGATAGTCTTGACCTGTTCCCATGTAATCTCGCCAATCTTAGAACGGTTCGGCTGAGCGGAGCCGCTTTTCTTCTTGGTAGCTTCCAGCAGTTGGATTGCCACAGGAGGCGTCTTTACGACAAACGTAAAGGACTTGTCATTATAGTAAGTAATGACGACCGGCAATACCTTGCCTGCCTGCTCCTGCGTTCTGGCATTGAACTGCTTGCAGAAATCCATGATGTTGATACCCTTAGAACCTAAGGCAGGACCTACGGGAGGAGATGGATTTGCAGCGCCGCCTTTAATCTGTAATTTGATTAATCCAGCAACTTCTTTCGCCATTTCTGTTTATTATTATTGGGATTTATGAAAGAGCTCAGGCACGTAACACTACCCTTACTCCTTCGCTATTTGCATAAAACCTAAATCGAGGCCGGTTCCGCGCCCGAAAACCTTTACCGTCACCGTTACTTTCTTCTTCTCCGGGTCGATTTTCTCAATCACCCCGGTGAAGCCGCTGAACGGACCTTCGGTAACTTTTACAGACTCGCCTACCGTGAAGGGGATAGCAGTCTCGACAGCTTCCTCCTGCATCTCGTCTACCTTGCCTAAAATTCTGTTCACTTCGCTCTGACGCAAAGGGGTCGGATTGTCCAAGCCGCCCAAAAAGCCTAACACGTTAGGCGTATTGCGCAACTCATGGGCAATCTCACCGACCAAACGGGCTTCCACCAAGACGTAACCGGGCAGGTAATTGCGTTCTTTGACCACGCGTTTCCCGCCCCGCACCTGGAGGACCTTCTCCGTAGGTATCAGCACCTGCGCAACATGGCCGCCCAAGCGGCCATTCTTAATCTCTGCGTCGATGTACTCCTTAACCTTGGATTCCTTCCCGCTGACTGCACGCAAAACGTACCAAGACATTTCTACTTCAGCCATGTTAATCAGAATTTTATGCTATAAATAGCCTGCATGAGGGTCTCGAAAACCTTATCCTCGACAAACACGATCAGTGCAATAATAATGGAAGCAATGAGAACTACTATCGCACTATGCGTCAGTTCCTTCCGTGTTGGCCAAGTGGTCTTATGTACTAGCTCTATGTAAGATTCCTTACAAGTAGTGATGATGCTCTTGAACATAGCTTTTCGTTTTTGCACGGGAAGAGAGACTCGAACTCCCGACACCTGGTTTTGGAGACCAGTGCTCTACCAACTGAGCTATTCCCGTAAAAAATAGGCCTCGCCTCAGGACGAGGGCCTATTATTAATTAAGGACTATATTAGTCGATGATTTCGGTGATCTGACCGGAACCTACCGTACGGCCACCTTCGCGGATAGCGAAACGGAGACCTACGTTGAGGGCAACGGCGTAGATAAGCTCTACGGTGATTTCAACGTTATCACCCGGCATTACCATCTCAACGCCCTCGGGCAGATGAATCTCACCCGTGCAGTCCATCGTGCGGAGATAGAACTGGGGACGATACTTGTTGCCGAACGGAGTGTGACGACCACCTTCCTCTTTCTTCAGCACGTAGATGGAAGCCTTGAACTTCTTGTGAGGTTTGATAACACCCGGGTGGGTAATTACCATACCGCGGCGAACTTCGTTCTTGTCGATACCGCGAAGCAGCAGACCTACGTTGTCACCGGCTTCACCTTCGTCAAGAATCTTGCGGAACATTTCGACACCCGTTACAACGGACTTCTTGTCCTCGCCAAGACCCAGAATCTGAACTTCGTCACCTACCTTAACGACACCCGTTTCAACACGACCGGTGGCAACCGTACCACGACCGGTGATAGAGAACACGTCCTCTACCGGCATCAAGAAGGGCTTATCCTTATCGCGAACCGGCTCCTGAATCCAGGTATCAACTGCATCCATCAAAGCCATTACAGAGTCTTCCCACTTAGCTACACCGTTAAGAGCGCCAAGGGCAGAACCGCGGATGATAGGCGTATCCTCCTCGAAGCCATACTGCTCGAGCAGCTCGCGCATTTCCATCTCAACGAGTTCCAACATTTCCTCGTCGTCTACCATGTCGCACTTGTTCAGAAATACGACCAGACGGGGAACGTTCACCTGACGAGCCAACAGGATGTGCTCGCGCGTCTGAGGCATAGGACCGTCAGTAGCAGCTACAACGATGATAGCACCGTCCATCTGAGCAGCACCCGTAACCATGTTCTTCACATAGTCGGCGTGACCCGGGCAGTCTACGTGAGCATAGTGACGTTTAGCAGTTTCGTACTCTACGTGAGCAGTATTAATCGTAATACCACGTTCCTTTTCCTCGGGTGCGTTATCAATCTGATCAAACGACTTGATTTCGTCAGACTTGGTAAAACCCTTTTCAGCCAACACTTTCGTAATGGCAGCGGTCAAGGTCGTCTTGCCGTGGTCCACGTGACCGATGGTACCGATGTTAACATGCGGTTTGGTACGCTCAAAATGTTCTTTAGCCATAGCTTTATAATTAAAATATGAATGAATTATCCAATCTATACAGCACGAAAGAGCTGTTAGTGAGACTTGAACTCACGACCTCTTCCTTACCAAGGAAGTGCTCTACCGCTGAGCTATAACAGCAAAAATAATGAGCGGAAAACGGGACTCAAACCCGCGACCCCCAGCTTGGAAGGCTAGTGCTCTATCAACTGAGCTATTTCCGCAACACCGTTAACGGTGTGGGCAAAGATGGATTCGAACCACCGAAGGCGTACGCCAGCAGATTTACAGTCTGCCCCATTTGGCCACTCTGGAATTTGCCCTTTCCGAGAACGCAGTCGGCAAAAAAATTGCAGCCGACGAGAACTGGCCTCGAAACGGCTGCAAAGTTAGACATTATTTTTTACGTGCAAAACTTTTTGACCGTTTTTTTATTTAGCGCGTTGTTTTTCCTTGTATTTCTCGGCCTGGCGCTGCAAGGCTTCTACGCACTGGTCTACACCTTCCTCAAACGTGTCGCAGACTTTCTCGGCATGCAGCTTGTTGGCGCCGGGCACGTCGATGCGGATGGCAACCTCTTTATTCATGGCGGTCTCGGGTTTCACTACCTTGAGAATGACTTCGGCCGTCGTGGCGCTGTCGCAGCTCTTGGCAAGTTTGCCCACTTTCTTCTCAATAAACGCATGCAACTTTTCGGTTGCGTTGAAATGGATGGACTGGATTCTGATTTCCATAATGACCTCCTTTTTATTATACGCTCCTTGCGGGGCGAGGTTCTACGTTGGACGCGTCGGCGTCACTGGGCGCCGGGCGCCGTGATCAAGATGTTGATAGGGCGAATATAGTAAATTCAAGAACAGGAACCAAGCGCACGACGGCTTTTCTTGCCGCGTGTAACATTTTTTAGTTCATCGGTCGGCGTTATTCACGTTTTTCGCCCTCTCCGTCTCGCGCGGGTGGGCCTGGGCATAGACGGCCTTGAGCTCTTCAAACGTAGTGTGGGTGTAAACCTCGGTGGCCGCGAGGCTTTCGTGCCCGAGCAGTTCGCGCACAGCCTCCAGGTCGGCCCCGTTGTTGAGCATGACGGTGGCAAAGGTGTGGCGCAGCACGTGTGGCGAACGTTTGCGCTGCGTCGTCACGGCGGACAGCCAGTCGTGAACGATGCGCCGCGCCTCGGCCGCCGTGAGGCGCCGGCCGCGGGTGTTGCAGAACACGGGCCCGTCGGCGGACAGGCCCTCGTGGTCCAGCAACGCGAAGAAGCGGCCGAAGGCGTCCGCCAGTTCGGGCCCGAAGGGGACCACGCGCTGCTTGTTGCGCTTGCCCGTCACCTTCAGTTCGCGGCCGGACAGGTTGATGTCGCTGCCGTCCAACCCGACCAGCTCGGAGACGCGGATACCCGTGGTGTAGAACACCAGGAGCATCAGATGGTCGCGGTGGCCGCGGAACGTGTCCGGGAAGGTGACATCGTCCAGCAGGTGGTCCATCTCGGTGGCCTTGAGGAATACGGGCAAGCGGCGCGGCACTTTCGGATTCTGCACCCGCTGCATGGGATTGTGCGCCAGGTGGCCCGTCAGGAGCTGGTAGCGGTAGAACGCCCGGAGCGCACTCAGTGCGCGGCGCACCGTTTGCGGTTGCAAGCCGCCCTGTATGCGCGCGGCCATCCACCGGCGCACGACGTCGGCGTCTACGCTCTCCCAGGTCAGGCCGCTGTCCAGGCTTTGGAAAAATTGGCTGAAATCGTTCAACCCAGTCCGGTAGGAACGCACCGTCTCGGCGGAGTAGCCACGATCCGCCGTGAGGTATTGCAAGAAATCATTAACGGCATCCATAGGATTTGCTTTTTGAGAAAGGAGGTCACGCGGAGAAGTTGCGGCGCGTGGGGAACCGCCGGCAACCGGCGGAAGTCCGCGACGCGGCAGTCGTGGAGAAAACGCAAAGCCGGCGACCTTCCGGACAGGACAAGCCCGGGGAACAACGGGGCCTATCCACGTAAAAACGGGGCTAAGCCCCGTACGCACGGGCCTTAGGCCCGTTGTCGCAGAGCGTATGGCGACGGAAGGGGCACGCGGCACAGCAGAGTTTCCCGCCACCCCGCCGCGAAGGCGGACGCATGGCCGCACCGGGCAGATTGGCGAAGCGGCCGCGGACCATATAGAACAGAAAAGGATGCACCGGCCGTGGCCTTTGCATCCTTTGTTGGGTCAATCGTTATGCCGTGGGCAACTTAGTCCTCAGCAGCTCTGAGCTTCTGGACATAGATGGCATGTTCTTTGGCCAGACGCTTGCGAACGGAGGGCTTGTCAAACTGCTGACGGGCACGAAGTTCCTTGATTACACCGGTTCTTTCAAATTTTCTCTTGAATTTCTTGAGGGCGCGTTCAATGTTTTCGCCTTCTTTCACGGGTACTACGATCATTGCTTGTTTTTATTTTGTTTCGTTATTACTAATTCACCGAATGCTTGCGGGTTGCAAAAGTACGCAATAAATTCTTATTCAGCAAATTTTGCCCGTTATTTTTCATGTTCTCTTTCTTCCGGCTCCGATTTTACTACATGGACGGTCTGCTGCGGGAAGGGGAAGTCGATGCCCAGCTTGTTGAACGTATCGTAGATGTGATTGAACGTCTCGTGATATACGCCCCAGTAGTCCTCGGTCTTCACCCAAACGCGGACCACAATGTTCACGCTGCTGTCGGCCAGGGCGCTGACGGCAATGAACGGGGCCGGTTCGGCCAGGATGCGGCTGTCCTCGCTGAGCGCCTGGGCGATGGCCAGACGGGCACGCTCCACGCTCTCGCCGTAGTCGATGCCGATGGTCCACTCCACGCGCCGCGTCTTGTTGCGGGTGTAGTTGATGATTACGGCGGTACACATGCTGCCGTTAGGGATATAGACGACTTTGTTGTCGCCCATGGTCAGCAGGGTGTGGAAAATCTGGATTTCCTGGACCTGCCCCTGTACACCCTGCGCCTCTATCCAGTCGCCGACTTTGTAAGGTTTGAACAGGAGGATGACAAGGCCGCCGGCAAAATTCTGCAGATTTCCGGAGAGGGCCATACCGATGGCGACACCGGCCGACGCGAGCAGAGCGGCGAACGAGGTGGTATTAATACCGAGGGCGCCGATAACAGAGACAATCAGCAGGAGGGTGAGCAGGATGTTGACCAGGCTGCGGAGGAATCCCTGCACGCTGGCGTCGATGGTGCGCCGCGAAAGCATGCGGGCCACGAGGCGGTTCAGGAACTTGACCAACAGCCCGCCGACAATCAGGACGACGAGCGCCATGAGCAGGTGCTTTCCGGCTACGATACCCCAATCGAGCAGACGTTGCAGGATGAGGTCGACTTTCTCGGCAGTCGTTTCGGTCTGGGCCGCTTGAAGGAATGCGTACATAGAAATATAAATTAGGCGTGCCGCAGTCCGGCACGCCGGTGATGGATTTTCGTCAAAACGATATTACCGTTCCGTAGTTTTGCCTAAAAGACTTCTCGTGCGCCGGTTACCGACCGCGGCGAGAAGGCAGAGAGGGGCATTGCCCGGACCTCCGGCCGCGATGAGGGGAGGTATCAATCGGCGATGATACGGCGGGCGCCCAGATAGCGGCGGGAATAATAGGCCGAATTGGAATCGCTCACGATGACGCCCGTGCGGGCCGCGTGGATGAACTTGAACCCGTGGCCCTCGGGGTCTACGTCGGTGACGATGCCCACGTGACCGACGGTGCGACGGGACGCGGAACCGCCGAAGAAGACGAGGTCGCCTTTCTGCAAGTCGGCAATGTTCTTAATGGGGGTGCCTTCCTGATACTGCGTGCGCGAGGAACGGCTGATGGGGATGTTTTCCAAACGATAGATATAGCTCGTGAAACCGGAACAATCGAAAGCGGAAGGGCCGCTGTGACCGGCACGGTAGCGCGCGCCAAGATATTGCAGCGCGGTTTGTACAATGGCTTCGCCTTCTTCGTTGGAGGTCTTGAGCGGAGCGGAGGGGGCGACTTCGGGGGCAGCGGCTACGGCGGGAACTTCCTTTACAAAACGTTCGGCCGATGAGCGAGCGGGCAGTTCGTCCGTACCCGTGGTCTGGGCACAAGCGAACATCGCTCCCACGAAAGTCGCTAATATTCCTACGGTGATTCTCTTTATCTGCACAATCATTAATCTTTTAGGCTATTCTACTAATGACGTTGACAAATTTACAAAATAGACTTCTCAAAACCAAATTTGCCGGGATAAAAATTGGCAACAAAAAGTGTGCCAAATTAAGGCTCGAGCAATAAAACCTTATCCGCCAGAAGTTTCCAAGGATTAACTGATTTTTTGGAATAACCTGTTACCTGAAACCGTCAAGGTTCATTTCGTGGCCGCCCAGTCGACGCGACTGCACAAAAAGAAAAGATTAGCGCAAAAGTACTGATCCTCCATAAGTTCTACGATTCCCGGCCAGCTTCGACTGCGTTTCATGAATAACTTGCCATACCTGAGCCGGGGCCTTGCTGTCGCAGCCGCGGCAACCGCTCTGTACCACTTGCTGGGGCCAGTGCCGCCGTGGGACGCTATACCATAGCGACTAAAAATATACAGCTCGCCCGTGCAACACCAATATATAATATAGGTGTACCCCGGCCGCAGGACTACCTCCAGCACACCGTTGGCTTCAACGGTAACGTAGGAAGGGTATCCCGGCCACAGTACCGTTCCTTCCCCAGCCGCCACGTTTTCCGACTGTACGGCAGCCGCAACGATAGTACGGCAGCTGCACACGATTGTACAACAGCCGCCACCCGGTTGCACGGCAGCCGCACCCGGTAGTACGCTCTTTCTTTAACGACACGTGCCGCGCGGCGTTTCCTTTAATGGCTGCCGCCCAAATTCCTGCATCTCCGGCACGTACTCCTACGGCCCGAACTTCTGTCCCATCCCGTCTCCGCCGCATCCATAGCCCAGCGGTAAACATACAAAAATCCCCCGCAAAGAATTTCTTCCTTGCGGGGGATGCTATCTTAAAACGGCGGCGACCTACTCTCCCACAGCTGCGTGCAGTACCATCGGCGCGCCCGGGCTTAACGACTCTGTTCGGTATGGGAAGAGGTGGATCCCCGGGGCTATAACCACCTGAATAAGGTGACTGTCTTCACCAGAATAACAAAGCTTCCGCTCCAACACAATCATCTCACGCGTGCAAGTCTCGGGCTATTAGTAGTGCTCGGCTTTGGCGTCACCGCCTTTACACCTGCACCCTATCTACGTCATCGTCTCTGACGACCCTCAAGGGAAATCTTATCTTGCGGCCGGCTTCGCGCTTAGATGCGTTCAGCGCTTATCCGATCCCGACTTGGATACCCGGCAATGCGCCTGGCGGCACAACCGGTTAACCAGAGGTCAGTCCGTCACGGTCCTCTCGTACTAGTGACAGAGCCGCGCAAATTTCCTACGCCCACGATAGATAGAGACCGAACTGTCTCACGACGTTCTGAACCCAGCTCGCGTGCCACTTTAATGGGCGAACAGCCCAACCCTTGGGACCTTCTCCAGCCCCAGGATGTGACGAGCCGACATCGAGGTGCCAAACCACTCCGTCGATATGAGCTCTTGGGAGGGATCAGCCTGTTATCCCCGGAGTACCTTTTATCCTTTGAGCGACGGCCCTTCCATACGGAACCGCCGGATCACTATGCCCTAGTTTCCTACCTGGTCGGCACGTCTGCCTCACAGTCAAGCGCCCTTCTGCCATTGCACTCTTGGGCCGGTTACCATACGGCCCGAGGGCACCTTGGGAAGCCTCCGTTACACTTTTGGAGGCGACCACCCCAGTCAAACTGCCCGCCAAACGCGGTCCCCATAACCACGGGTTAGGGACCAGACAGCGCAGGGGCCGTATTTCAACGATGGCTCCAAACCGGCTGGCGCCGGCTCTTCACAGCCTCCGGCCTATCCTACACGAGCGATGCCCGGTCACAACGTTAAGCTGCAGTAAAGGTTCACGGGGTCTTTTCGTCCCATCGCGGGTAATCGGCATCTTCACCGATACTACAATTTCACTGAGCTCACGGTTGAGACAGCGTCCAGATCATTACACCATTCGTGCAGGTCGGAACTTACCCGACAAGGAATTTCGCTACCTTAGGACCGTTATAGTTACGGCCGCCGTTTACCGGGGCTTCAATTCAAACCTTCTCTTGCGATGAGCTCTCCTCTTAACCTTCCGGCACCGGGCAGGTGTCAGACTGTATACCGCTTCTTTCGAATTCGCACAGCCCTGTGTTTTTGTTAAACAGTTGCCTGGACCTATTCTCTGCGCCTCACTCACGTGAGGACCCTTTCTTCCGAAGTTACAGGGTCAATTTGCCTAGTTCCTTAACCGTGAATCTTCCAAGCGCCTTAGTATTTTCTACCTGGCTACGTGTGTCCGTTTACGGTACGGGTGCCTCATGTGTTAACGCTTAGCGGGTTTTCTCGGGAGCATGATTACCTTCACTCTCCGCGGGACGAATCCCTTGGAGTACTTTCGGGCTTCAGCTCGGAACGTGTACTTCACTGCGTCCCTCTACGCCTTTACCCTTAAACGCACCATTCCGTCGGTGCGCGGAAGTGTCACTTCTCCGTCGCCGCTTCACCACATGAGCCAGTAACGGAATCTTTACCGTTTTTCCATCGACTGCGCCATTCGGCTTTGCCTTAGGACCCGACTCACCCCGGGACGATTGACGTTGCCCGGGAAACCTTAGCCTTTCGGCGAGGGTGAATCTCACACCCTTTATCGTTACTTATACCTACATTTGCTTTTCCAGCCGCTCCAGACGGGGTCATCCCCGACATTCTACGCAACTGCAATGCTCCCCTACCGGGCTCTACAGCCCCCGTGGCTTCGGCAGCGGATTTCATACCCGATTATTATCCACGCACACTCCCTCGACTAGTGAGCTGTTACGCACTCTTTGAATGAATGGCTGCTTCCAAGCCAACATCCTAGCTGTCTTCGGGAATACACTTCGTTAGATTAACTTAACCCGCATTTCGGGGCCTTAGCCGACGGTCTGGATTCTTCTCCTCTCGGGCGCGGACCTTAGCACCCACGCCCTCACTCCCGTACTTCAATAATGAGCATTCGGAGTTTATCCGGACTTGATAGGCGGTGAAGCCCTCGCGTCCGATCAGTCGCTCTACCTCTCATTATAAACATACGAGGCTGCACCTAAATGCATTTCGGGGAGTACGAGCTATCTCCGAGTTTGATTGGCCTTTCACCCCTACCCTCACCTCATCCAGAGGCTTTTCAACGCCAGTTGGTTCGGTCCTCCATCCGGTGTTACCCGGACTTCAACCTGGACAAGGGTAGATCACTCGGTTTCGCGTCTGCCGCTCCTGACTCTGCGCCCTCTTCGGACTCGCTTTCGCTGCGGGTACGTGTCTAAAACACTTAGCCTTGCCAGAAACGACAACTCGTAGGTTCATTATGCAAAAGGCACGCCGTCACGGGACTTGCCCGCTCCGACCGCTTGTAGGCGCACGGGTTCAGGGACTCTTTCACTCCCCTGTTCGGGGTGCTTTTCACCTTTCCCTCACGGTACTGGTTCGCTATCGGTCTCTTGCGAGTATTTAGCCTTGGCGGATGGGCCCGCCGGATTCAGTCAGGATTCCTCGTGTCCCGACCTACTCAGGTGCCGGATCAGGAGACCTCTGTTACGCCTAAGGGGCTTTCACCCGCTGCGGCTGCACTTTCCAGTACATTCAGCTTCCATCTTTCTCCAACTAACTCCGGTCCTACAACCCCCAACGTGCTTGCACACCTTGGGTTTGGGCTCTTCCCCGGTCGCTCGCCGCTACTGGGGGAATCATTCTTATTTTCTCTTCCTGCGGGTACTAAGATGTTTCAGTTCCCCGCGTTCGCCTCCCATAAGGGATGACATGTCTTCGACATGCCGGGTTTTCCCATTCGGACATTCGCGGGTCAATGGCTGTTTGCGCCTCTCCGCGACTTTTCGCAGCTTACCACGTCCTTCTTCGCCTGCAAGAGCCTAGGCATCCACCGTGCGCCCTTCTTTACTTGCTACGCATCCTCTTTCAAGGATACGATGATTCTGTTTGAGTTTGCACTCTGTTATTCTGGTTCAACATGTCATAGATCGCTGGCCTTCTTCAGACCTCGTGGAGAATAACGGACTCGAACCGTTGACCCCCTGCTTGCAAGGCAGGCGCTCTAGCCAACTGAGCTAATCCCCCTTCGACGTAGTCCTGGGCAGACTTGAACTGCCGACCTCCACATTATCAGTGTGGCGCTCTAACCAACTGAGCTACGGGACTGGCATTCTTCACAGACTCGCAGTCTGCCTCCCTACGGCGATGGCCGGTATTGCTTTTCCAACACAGATAAGAAGACAACCAGAAGACGCAACAAAGCCGCGTCTCCAGAAAGGAGGTGTTCCAGCCGCACCTTCCGGTACGGCTACCTTGTTACGA
>OHIY01000319.1_pt1 | contig 28475 bp, 20 predicted proteins | sample 1568351 | NCBI WGS metagenome assembly OHIY01 (sample SAMEA3879547, study PRJEB24766) | human gut metagenome | biome: human-associated habitat; feature: feces | place: USA | collected 1985/1987 | reverse complement strand
CCGGCGGGCCGCCGACGGGCGCAAGCTCCTGCGGATTGAGGAGTGCTCGCCCGACGTTCTCGCCCTGCGTCCCCGCATCCGCGCGGCGGCCGCACGGCTCTGTCTGAAAAACTCGCCGCTGTTCGATGTCGACGAGGCGCTGCGGCTCTTTCCCGACGCCCGCGTCGAGGTGGTCTCGCTCGGTGACGAGTGCAAGGAGGTCATCGTCTGCGACGACGGCAGCGGCCCGCTCGTAACGGCCACGGCCCTCGGCCGGGGGAGCTTCGCGGCCCGCCCGGGCACGGAGCCGCCCGCCGCACCGGCACGCTTCGCGGCGGAGCACTACCGCTGGCTCATTGTGCCGGACGTCGCCCTGCAGAAGGCGCGGCTGGCACGGCTGCATCTGGCCGGACGGGCCGACATGTGGAGCGAAAACGGCTTCGCCTTCGCCGCGGAAGAGCCGCACGGCGTGATCGGGCGGGTGCTTTCCATCGAAAGAATCGAGCCCTACGACCCGCGGCGGCTCAAACGCGAGCTGAAGGGGCGCGGCGCGGAGGTGCTCAAGCACGACTTTCCGCTTCCGGCCGACGAGCTGATGAGGCGGCTGGGGCTGCACGCCGGAGGAGACCTGCGGCTGGCCTTCACGAAAAGCGGAGGCGATTTTTGGACAATCCGTCTCAAATGACTATATTTGCGACTGCCCGTCAACGACTTATGAAACTACGCGACATACCGACCTATTTCACCGACACGATCTTCCGCCGCAGCCTCGACGAATGGCGGAATCCCGTCGTGAGGTGGTTCGTCCAGCAGTACAGGCTGTTGTTCTACACGGCGCGCGGGCTGCTGGAGCACGGGACCACCGTCCGCAGCGCGGCGCTGACCTTCTATACGCTCATGTCGCTGGTCCCCATCGTCGCGGTGATCTTCGCCGTCATGAAGGGCTTCGGCCTCGCGGACAAGCTGACCGAAAACCTCTATGCCCTCTTCCCGCAGAGCCCCGAGACGATCGACTACATCATCTCCTTCGCCGAAAAGGCGCTGGCCCGCACGCAGGGCGGCGTCGTGGCCGCCGTGGCGCTGGTGATGCTCTTCTGGGCGGTGATCCGCGTCTTCGCCTCGATCGAGAGCGCCTTCAACAACATCTGGGAGGTGAAGGTCGAGCGCAGCATCACGCGCCAGTACACCGACTACATCGCCGTGGTGATGATCGTGCCGATCCTCTGGATCCTGGCCAACGCCGTGGGCAACTACGCCGGCGAGCTGCTCGGCGAGCACGACGGATGGGGATTCGCCCTGCTCTCGCGGCTCTTCTCGATGGTGGTGATCTGGGTGATGTTCACCTTCCTCTACATGATTATCCCCAACGCCAAGGTGCGCCTGCGCAGCGCCCTGATGGCGGGCATCATCGCCGGGACGATCTTCCTCTGCTTCCAGTGGGGCTACATCTACCTGCAACGCTGGATGACCTCCTACAACGCCATCTACGGCAGCTTCGCGGCCCTGCCGCTGCTGCTCATCTGGCTGCAGACCTCATGGCAGATCCTGCTCTTCGGCGGCGAGCTCTCGTTCGCCTACCAGAACATCGCACGCTTCGCCGAGGAGCGCGAATCGCTGCTCATCAGCTACGACCAGCGCCGCAAGGTGATGCTCGCCGTGATGCTGACCGTCGTCCGGCGCTTCCGCGAGCAGGGCGGCGCCACCCCCGCCGACGCGATCCGCAAGCGGCTCGACCTGCCGACGCGCATCGTCAACGACGTGCTCTTCCAGCTCGTGCAGGCGGGGCAGCTGATCGCCGTGCGCAGCGGCGACGGCGAACGCGAAGTGGCCTACTCACCGGCACACGAGATATCGACCCTGACCCTCTACGGCGTGCTGAAGGCCGTGGAGCAGTGGGGGCAGACCGGACTGGACTTCTCCCAGACGCCCGACCTGGCGCGCGTGGACCGGGAGGTGGAAAAACTCAAGCAGGAGACGCTCCGCTCGCCCGACAACGTGCGGATCGTGGACCTGCTGTAACCCCGCGGTTTCCGGACGGCGGGGCCCGACAAGACTAAACCGACAGCATGAAACGTGTCGTCATCATCGGCAGCGGCAACCTCGCGGAGGCGCTGGCCCGCGCCGTGGCAGAGAGCAACCTGCAACTCGTACAGATTTACGCCCGCAATACGGAGCGCGCACGCGCCGTCGCCACACTCGCCGCGACGCGCTGGACCACGCAGCCGGCCGAGCTGGCCGATGCTGACCTCTACCTCGTCTCCGTGAGCGACCGCGCCGTCGCCGAGGTGGCCGCCGCGCTGCCCCTGCCCGCACACGCCTGCGTCGCCCACACGGCCGGGAGCGTGCCGCTCGACGTACTGCCCGGCCGCTGCGCCCACCGCGCCGTCTTCTATCCGATGCAGACCTTCACGAAGGGTCGCCGCGTCGACTTCGCGCAGATTCCGATCTTCCTGGAGTGCGACGACGAGGCCTTCTATCCCGAACTGGAGGCCTTTGCGCGACAGCTTTCGCAGACGGTGATCCGGGCCGACTCGGCGCGGCGCGCGAAGATCCACCTCGCGGCGGTCTTCGCCTGCAACTTCGCCAACCACATGTACGCCCTCGGCGAGCAGGTCGCCCGCAGCGCCGGGCTCGACTTCGGGGTGCTGAAACCCCTCGTGCGCGAGACCGCCGAGAAGGCCCTCGACGCCGCCTCGCCCGCCGACGTGCAGACCGGGCCCGCCGTGCGCCACGACCTCGCGACGCAGGAGCGCCACCTGCGGCTGCTCGGCGACGATATGCAACTCAAGGAAATCTACACAACGATAAGCCAACACATATGGGAAACTTCAAGGAAGAGATAGCGCACTGCGAGGCGTTCATCTTCGACGTCGACGGCGTCATGACCGACGGGGGCATCGTCCCCACACCCGACGGCGACTTCATCCGCCGCTACAATGCCAAGGACGGCTACGCACTGGCCTATGCCGTCAAGCTCGGATACCGGGTCTGCATCATCACCGGAGGCCGGGGCCACATGCTCGAATACCGGCTCCGCATGCTGGGCATCAAACACTTCTACACGGACTGCATGGACAAGATCACGACCATGCGCCGCTACCTGGCCGAGGAGGGCATCGACCCGGCCCACGCCATCTACATGGGCGACGACATCCCCGACCTGGAGTGCATGCGCGCCGTGGGCATTCCGGTCTGCCCGGCCGATGCCGTGTCGGAGGTCATCGAGGCGTCGCGCTACGTCTCGGAGTTCCGCGGCGGCGAGGGCGCCGTGCGCGACATCATCGAACAGGTGCTGCGCGCCCGCGGCGACTGGGCCCGCGACTCGATGGGCGTAACCCCCTCGTCGCTGGTCGCCTCGCGCTGACCCCTCACTCCTCCCCAAAACCCAAACCGACCCGAAACATGAAAAAGACACTGCTGACCCTGCTGCTCGGCGCCCTTGCCGCCGGGCTTCACGCACAGAGTTTCACCGAATGGCAGGACCCCGAGGTCAATGCCGTCAACCGCCTGCCGATGCGGGCAACCTGTTTTGCCTACGAATCCGCCGACGCGGCGGCCGCAGGCGACAAGAGCGCCTCGGAGCGCTTTCTCACGCTCGACGGCGAGTGGCGCTTCTGCTGGGTGCGCCATGCCGACGAGCGCCCGACGGAGTTCTTCCGCACGGACTTCAACGACGGTGCCTGGGGCACGATGCCTGTGCCGGGAATGTGGGAGCTGAACGGATACGGCGACCCGCAATACCTCAACATCGGCTATCCGTGGCGCGAACAGTTCGAGAACGACCCGCCGCACGTCCCCGTGCAGGAGAACCACGTGGGATCGTACCGCCGCTGGATCGACATCCCGGCCGAATGGTCGGGCCGCGAGATCGTCGCGCACTTCGGCTCCGTGACCTCGAACCTCTACCTGTGGGTCAACGGCCGCTTCGTCGGCTACAGCGAGGACTCGAAACTCGAGGCCGAGTTCGATATCACACGCTACGTCCGCCCGGGCCGCAACCTCTTCGCCATGCAGGTCTTCCGCTGGTCGGACGGCACCTACCTCGAGGATCAGGACTTCTTCCGCCTGGCGGGCATCGCGCGGGAGAGCTACCTCTATGCCCGCGACCGGCGCCACGTGGCCGACATCCGGCTCGACGCCTCCCTCTCGGAGAACTACACGCGCGGCACGCTCGGCGTGGGGCTCACCTTCCCGGCGGCGGCCCGTGGCTGCACGGCCGAGGTCGCCCTCACGGCACCCGACGGGGTGCCCGTCGCAAGCGGCGCAGTGAAGGTCACGGGACGGACGGCCCGCCTGGCGCTCGATGCCGGGAAGGTTTGGCCGTGGTCGGCCGAGACGCCCGTGCTCTACGGCGTGACGGTGACGCTGCGCGACGCCGCCGGACGCACGCTCGAGGTCATCCCGCTCCGCACGGGATTCCGCGAGGTGAAGATCCTGAACGGACAGCTGCTCGTCAACGGGCAGCCGATCCTCCTCAAGGGGGCGAACCGCCACGAGATGGACCCCGACGGCGGCTATGTCGTCTCGCGCGAACGCATGCTGCAGGACATCCGCCTCTTCAAGGAAAACAACTTCAACGCCGTGCGCACGTGCCACTATCCGGACGATCCCTATTGGTATGAGCTCTGCGACCGCTACGGGCTCTACATGGTCGCCGAGGCCAACATCGAATCGCACGGCATGGGCTACGACGAGCGGACCCTCGCGCGCGATCCCCGCTATGCGAAGGCGCACCTCGAGCGCAACATGCGCAACGTGCAGCGCAACGTCAACCACCCGGCCGTCATCATCTGGTCGCTGGGCAACGAGGCGGGCGACGGCGCCAACTTCGACGCCTGCTTCGACTGGATCAAGGCCTGGGACCCCTCGCGCGTCATCCAGTACGAGCGGGCCGACGACACGCCCGGCAACCGCAATACGGAGATCTTCTGCCCGATGTACTGGAGCTACGACCTGTGCCGCAAATACCTCGCGACGAACCCCTCGCGGCCGCTCATCCAGTGCGAATACGCCCACGCGATGGGCAACTCGCTCGGCGGCTTCGGCCTCTACTGGCAGCTCATCCGCAGCGAACCCCGCTATCAGGGCGGCTTCATCTGGGACTTCGTCGACCAGTCGCTGCGTAAGCAGGGCCGCAACGGCGTGACGGTCTACGGCTACGGCGGCGACTGGAACCCCTACGACGCCTCGGACCAGAACTTCTGCGACAACGGCCTCGTCTCGCCCGACCGCGTGCCGAATCCCCACATGCACGAGGCGCGCTACTGGCAGCAGCCGCTGTGGAGCTCGTTCGCGGCGGAGAGCAACACGCTGTCGGTTTTCAATGAAAACTTCTTCCGCGCGATCGACAACTGCTACCTGCGCTGGAGCGTGCTGTGCGACGGCGAGGCGGTGCAGAGCGGCCTTGTCGCCGACCTTTGCGTCGCCCCGCAGCGCGACACGACCCTCCGCCTCCCGATCCGCCGCGAGGCGCTGCCCGCCGCCGGCGAGCTGCTGCTCAACGTCGAATACCGCCTGCGGGATGCCGAGCCGCTGCTCGCACCCGACCACCGCCTGGCCTACCAGCAGTTCACGCTGCGCGCCGCGGCACCGGCCGACCTCACGGTCGCCGAACGCCGGGCCGACCGCCACAACTCGCTCGGAGAGATCACGGTGCGCAACAACGACCGCAACTACCTCATCGTCGAGAGCCCCCTCGTGCGGATCGACTTCCGCCGCACGGACGGCCTGATGACCCGCTACGAGGTGTGCGGCACGCGGCTGCTGGACGAAGGGGCCGTGCTGGAGCCCAACTTCTGGCGCGCCCCCACCGACAACGACTTCGGCGCGGGGCTCCAGCGCAAGAACCGCGTCTGGGACGACCCGGGGCTGCGGCTCACCTCGCTCGAGCACGCAACGGAGCAGGGCGTAGCCACCGTCACGGCCCGCTATGCGCTGGAGCGCACGGGCGGCACGCTGACGCTCGAATACCGCATCGACAACGCCGGCGAGATCGCCGTGCACGAGGCGCTCGAGGCCGACGACGAGCGCAGCGGTGTGCCCGACCTGATGCGTTTCGGCATGCGCATGCGCATGCCCGCGGCCTTCGACCGCATCGACTACTACGGACGCGGCCCGTGGGAGAACTATGCCGACCGCAAGGACGGCGCCCTGCTGGGCCGCTACCGGCAGGCGGTCGAGGAGCAGTTCTACCCCTACATCCGCCCGCAGGAGACCGGCACGAAGTCGGACGTGCGGCGCTGGCGCCAGCACGATCCGGCGGGCCGCGGCGTGGAGATCACGGCCGCCGCGCCCTTCTCGGCCTCGGCGCTGCACTACGCGCAGGAGGCGCTCGACGAGGGGCTCTCGAAACGGCAGGGGCACTCGCCCGAGGTCGAAGCCGACGACGCCGTCTGGCTCACGATCGACAAGGCGCAGTACGGACTGGGCGGCATCGACTCGTGGGGCCAGATCACCGAACCCGAATACCGCCTTCCCTACGGCGACTACGAGTTCCGCTTCCTCATCCGGCCCGTCCGGTAACCGCCGATGCGAAACCCGGGGGCGACGATGAAACCGACATGGACTGTAGATGTAGGGACGATGATGCGTCGGTTTCTGTTGCTGATCTCTCTTTTTGCCGGCATGGGGAGCGTGCACGCACAGAGCGGCACGCTCCCCATGCGGCTTGTCGACCGCACCGGCCGGGAGCCGGTCGCGGGGGCCGTCGTCGAACTGCTCGCGCAGGCCGACACGACCCGCAATCCCCTCTACACCGCCTCGGCCGGTGACGGCGAAGTACGCCTGCAGCAGGTCCCGGCCGGCGAATGGCTGCTGCGTGTCACCTCGCTCGGATACAAACCCCTCGCACGTCCGGTCCGCACGTCGGGCGGCGACGAGGAGCTCGGCACGCTCGAACTGACACCCGACGCCGAGACGATCGAGGAGGTCGTGCTCGAGGTCCCGGCCCTGCGCTCGTCGATCCGGGGCGACACGTTGAGCTACCGCGCCTCGGCCTTCAAGGTGACGTTCGGCGCCGACGCCGGGGCACTCATCGGCAAGATGCCGGGGCTGGAGATCGCCGACGGCGTCATCGAGGCGCAGGGCCGCACCGTGCAGCGGGTCTTCGTCGACGGCCGCGAGTTTTTCGGCAGCGACGTGATGTCAGCCATCCGCAACATCCCGGCCGACATGGTCGAGAGCATCGACGTCTTCAATTCGCAGGGCGACCAGTCGGAGTTCACGGGCGTGGATATCGGCGACGGCTACACGGCCATCAACATCGTGACGCAGCCCGACAAGCGGCGCGGCGCCTTCGGGCGGCTCTTTGCCGGATACGGGCTCACGGACAAGTACATCGGCGGTGGCAACGTCAACATCTTCAACCAGTCGCGGCGTCTTTCGATCATCGCGCTGGCAAACAACGTCAACATCCAGAACTTCTCCTTCGAAGATATTCTCGGCACCACGGACCAGGGGCAGGCCAAGGCGCGGGCCGGCAGCGACAACTTCATGGTGCGGCCGCTCGAGGGCATCTCGACCGTGCAGGCCGTGGGGGTCAACTACAGCGACGACTGGGGCAAGCGGGCCAAGATCACGGCCAGCTACTTCTTCAACCGCGCCGACAACCGCAACGAAAGCCTCACCGACCGGCAGACCTTCACCTCGACGGAGAAGCTCGTGCTCTACGACGCGCAGGGCGACAGCCGCATCGAGAACACCAACCACCGCTTCAACTCGCGCTTCGACTACCGCTTCAATGATCGCCACTCGCTGATGATGCGCACGGCGTTCAGCATCCAGGACTACCTCCAGCAGGGCGAGACCTTCAGCCGCACGGACAACCGCTTTTCGGAGGAGGACATCCGCTTCGTCAACCGCCGCCGCAGCTTCTCCTTCAACGACCGCTTCGGCTACACGGTCTCGAACAGCCTCATCTACCGCTACCGCCTGCCCGGGAAGCTGCTGCGCAACCTGACCTTCGGCGTCGGGGGCCGCTACAGCGGCGGCGATCAGTACAGCCTGCCGCGGCAGTACACCTTCCGCGACGAGGCCGATATCGAGGCCGACACGGCCGACTGCGACGCGCGCAACATCTCGCGCACATGGCGCGAACAGCCCGGCTACTCGGTCAACGGCAACGTCACCTACACACAGGCATTGAGCCGCCGCTCGCGCATGAGCGCCGAGTACCGCGTCACCTACGCCGCCAACAGCGTCGACCGCCGCACGGTGCTCTTCGACGAGACGACGGGCACCTTTGCCGAAACGCCCGATCCGCGGCAGTCGACCGACTACGAATACGACTTCCTGACGCAGCGTGCGGGCCTCTCCTACCAGTACCTTTTCCGCAAGACGAAGGTTGCGGCATCGCTCTACTACCAGCATGTCGACTTCGGCGGCGACTACCGCCTGCCCGAAGCGGCCCGGACCGAGGCCTCCTACGACAACCTCACCTACAACTTCATCGGCAACATCCACTTCAACGCCAGCAACCTGCTCAAGATCAACGCCACGTCGCAGACGCGCAACCCCCGCGCCACGGACCTCCAGAGCATCGTCAACACGACCAACCGCCAGAACGTCTTTGCCGGAAACCCGGCGCTGCGGCCCGTCTACACGCACGATCTCACGGCACAGTATCTGCGCACGAACGCCGAGAAGGGGCGGACCTTCACCGTGACACTCCGCTTCACGGCCTCGCCCAACACGATCGCCGATTCGCTCGTGATCGACACCCCGGACTTCGTGATCGACGACGACGGAACCCGCCTCGGCGCCGGCAACCAGTTCGTGCGTCCGGTCAACCTCGCCGGCTACTGGAACCTGCGCACGACCCTCAACTACGGCTTCCCGGTCCGTTTTCTGCGCAGCAACCTCAACCTGCGGGCCGGCGTCACGACGGGACGCATCCCGAGCATCATCAACGGCACGCGCAACCTGCTGCACGGCAACTCCTACAACGCGGGGCTGACGCTCGGCAGCAACATCTCCGAAAACATCGACTTCAAGATCGCCTACACGGGCTACTACAACATCAGCCGCAACTCGTCGAAGGTCCGCACCGTGGACAACGACTACGTGAACCACTACCTGACGGCCGGCCTGAACCTCGTGCTGGGGCAGCGGTTCCTCCTGCGCGCCAGCGCCGACTACACCTGCTACCGGGGCATCACCGATCCGTTCCGTGAGGAGCGGCTGATCTGCAACCTGCAGGCGGGCTGCAAGCTCTTCCGGCAGCGGCTGGGCGAGGTGACCGTCGGGGTCAACGACCTCTTCGACCGGGGCGGCACATCGTTCCGCCGGACCGTCACGGGCACCTACATCCGCAACGTCACCAACCTCGGGCTGGGACGCTACTTCCTCGTGCAGTTCACCTACAACCTGCGGCTCTTCCCGCGGCAGCGCGCCGCCGTGACGCGCCTGCTCGAGGAGGGTGAATAGCGGGGCCGGGCGGGAATACGCAGGACACCACAAGAGAAGGGCGACAGCACGAAGCTGTCGCCCTTCTCCGTATCGGTGTATCGCGGAGGCTACTCCTCGATGAAGTCGATGTTCACCTGGCGCTGGAAGACCTCCTGCAGCGAGATGTTGGTCTCGGTGGCCGAAACGCCAGGAATGCGCAGCACGCCGTCGAAGATCGTCCGCATCAGGTGCTCGTTGTCCACGCAGTAGAGCTTCACGAGGATGTTCCCCGAACCGGTGATGAAGTGGCACTCGACGATCTCGGGGATCTCCTTCAGGTGCTCGACCGTCTGCTTGAGCAGCTGCGGGTCCTTGAGCGTGATGTTGATGTGGGCGCAGACGTCGAATCCCATCATCTTGGGATCGACGATGAGCCGGCTGCCCAGAATCACGCCCGCCTCGTCGAGCTTGCGGATGCGCTGGTGGATGGCGGCACCCGAAATCCCGCACTCGCGCGCAATCTCCAGGAAGGGCATGCGGGCGTTCTTTATCAGGAACTTGAGTATCTTGCGATCAATCGCGTCCAGGGTTGTCTTGGGCATTTCGCGTATTATTTAATGACGTTCAACTCCTTGCCGACCTTCCTGAAGGCGGCGATGCAGCGGTCAAGCTGCTCGAAGGTATGTCCGGCCGAGACCTGCACGCGGATGCGGGCCTGTCCCTTCGGCACGACGGGGTAGTAGAATCCCGTGACGAAGACACCCTCGTCCTGCAGTTTGGCGGCGAAGTCCTGCGACAGCTTGGCGTCGTAGAGCATCACGGCGCAGATGGCCGACTGCGTGGGCTTGATGTCGAAGCCGGCGGCCATCATGCCCGCGCGGAAGTGCTCGACGTTGGCCACGAGGCGGTCGTGCAGCTCGTTGCTCTCGGCCAGCATGCGAAACAGTTCGATCCCGGCCCCCACGACGGCGGGCGGCAGCGAGTTCGAGAAGAGGTAGGGGCGCGAACGCTGGCGCAGCATGTCGATGATCTCCTTGCGGCCGGTCGTGAAACCGCCCACGGCGCCGCCGAAGGCCTTGCCGAGCGTACCCGTCAGGATGTCGACCTGCCCGCGCAGGTTGTAGAGTTCGGTGATGCCGCGGCCCGTCTTGCCGAGCACGCCGGCCGAATGGCACTCGTCGACCATCACCAGCGCGTCGTACTTCTCGGCCAGGGCGCAGATCTTGTCGAGCGGCGCGGCGTTGCCGTCCATCGAGAAGACGCCGTCGGTGCAGATGATGCGGAAGCGCTGTGCCTGGGCCTTCTTGAGGCACTCCTCCAGCTCGCCCATGTCGGCATTGGCATAGCGGTAGCGCACGGCCTTGCACAGACGCACGCCGTCGATGATCGAGGCATGGTTCAGCGCATCGGAGATGATGGCGTCCTGCTCGCCGAAGAGCGGCTCGAAGACGCCGCCGTTGGCATCGAAGCAGGCGGCATAGAGGATCGTGTCCTCGGTGCCGAAGTAGTCGGCGATGGCCTTTTCGAGCTGCTTGTGGATATCCTGGCAGCCGCAGATGAAGCGCACGGACGACATGCCGTAGCCGCGGGCGTCCATGGCCCGTTTGGCCGCCTCGATGAGGCGCGGATTGTCCGAAAGGCCCAGATAGTTGTTGGCGCAGAAGTTCAGCACCTTCCGACCTGCAACCTCGATTTCGGCACGCTGGGGGGATTCGATCACCCGTTCGTGCTTGTAAAGCCCGGCAGCCTCGATTTCGGCGAGTTCATGCTGCAAATACTCCTTGATTTTTCCGTACATATCGCGTTAAGGTTTTTAATGAATTCCGCGTTGCGAGTATCAATCTGTTACAAATATACGATTATTTTCCGAAAACCGACTGCCGTTGTTCATTTTTTTCGCCTGTCGGCTTACGATTTGTCACCGGACGGCGTGCGGGCCGTGCCGCAGGGCCGTTTTTTGCCCCGCCGGGCTCTTTTTTTTACGGAACGGGCCGCAGTCTCCCGGTTTTTTCCTACCTTTGTATTCGACAACGAAAAATCCTATCACCCAACAAATACGGTCTTATGAAAAAAGAGTGTGTATTAGTCAGCGGCGGCGCCGGATACATCGGCTCGCACACCGCCGTGGAGCTCATCAACGCCGGTTACGACGTGGTGATCGCCGACAACTTCTCGAACAGCGACATCCACGCCGTCGAGGGCGTGCGCAAGATCACGGGCGTCGACGTGCCGTGCGTCGAGGTGGACTGCTGCGACATGGAGGCCTTCCGCTCGAAGGTCTTTGAAAAGTACGAATTCAACTCGGTGATCCACTTCGCGGCCTCGAAGGCCGTGGGCGAGTCGGTCGAGAAGCCCCTCAAGTACTACCGCAACAACCTCACGTCGTTCATGAACGTCATCGAGCTGATGCGCGACTTCAAGCGGCCGAACATCGTCTTCTCGTCGTCGTGCACCGTCTACGGCGAGCCGGACAAGCAGCCCGTCACGGAGCAGACGCCCCGCAAGCCGGCCGAGTCGCCCTACGGCAACACGAAGACCATGTGCGAGGACATCCTGCGCGACTCGATCAAGGCCTACGAGGGGCTCAAGGGCATCGCACTGCGCTATTTCAACCCCATCGGCGCCCACCCCTCGGCGCTGATCGGCGAGCTGCCGCGCGGCGTGCCGCAGAACCTCGTGCCCTACATCACGCAGACGGCCGCCGGACTGCGCGAGTGCCTCTCGGTCTTCGGCGACGACTATCCGACGCCCGACGGGTCGTGCATCCGCGACTACATCGACATCGTCGACCTGGCCAAGGCCCACGTGACGGCCATCCGCCGCATGATCGAGAACCGCAACAAGGAGGCCTACGAGATCTTCAACATCGGCACGGGACGCGGCGTCTCGGTGCTGGAGTTGATCCGCAAGTTCCAGGAGGTCAACCACCTGAAGCTCAATTACAAGATCGCACCGCGCCGTGCGGGCGACATCATCGCCATCTGGGCCGACCCCACGCGCGCGAACAACGAGCTGGGATGGAAGGCCGAGCGCACGCTCGACGAGACGCTCGTCTCGGCGTGGAACTGGGAGAAGCACCTGCGCGGCATCAAGTAGCCGCCGCACACACACCGCAGCATGCAGGAGACGGGGCGCCAGGGCGCTCCGTCTCTTTTTGCCCCTTTGCCACGCACCGGACTGTGTACCGAGCCCTATTCCGGACCGCGTGCCAGGCTCTGCTCCGGACCGCATGCCAGGCTCTGCTCCGGACCGCATGGCAGCCACCTGCTCCCGCACACCGTCATCGCCGCACCGCCGCTTGCGCCGCTCCCGTGTCGTCCGCATCATCGCCGCTCACCGCGCGCCGTCCGCATCTTCGTCCGCCGCCCGTCACCAGCCTGCCGCATTCCCGACCTCGCCGTCCCCCGTGCCTGCCGCTGCCCGGCGGCTTTTTTCCGAACTTCCGGTGTGTGTTTCGCACACGTCACGCAACAAATGTATGCACATTTGTTCAACACGCTGAAAATAAATATGTTACATTCAAGGCAGAAAAAGACAACCTCCTGACAGAAAGCAAGTTGCATTTTTCCGGTTTCCCGGCCGGACGGCACGGCGCTACCGATCCGTAATTTGCACGATGCTTTTTTTTGCTTATATTGGCGGAAGATTATCACTAACACCTTACTTACATGAGAAAACTTGTACACAAAATAAATGCTCTGTGCCGCAGCCATCGTGCTCACGGTATCGCTCCTCTCCTGCCAGAAGGATGAATCGGACCCGAATCCCCCGCAGACTCAGGAGGAGCCGACGATCGCGATCGAGGTCACGGCCGCCGAAAGCGACCATGCCCTCTACACGATCACCGTGGAGCACGCCGAACAGGCCTACTTCCTGACGCTCGAATCCGACATGACGGAGCCGACCGACGAGATGATAAGCCAGATCGGCACCCGGCTCTCCGACGGTGTGAACCGGGATCTGCGGGCCGAGGGGCTGACCGCCTCGACGTCCTACACGGTCTATGCCCTTGCCATCGGCGCCGACGGCAAGACGGCCCGCGACCGAAAGGAGTTCCTCACGGCGGATGTCGTGGTGGACAACAATTCGCTGCACGCCACCACGGCCATGGGCGTCTACTACGGATGCACCTTCAGCGAGAATGCGGCCAACTACTACTTCATGCTCACCGACTGCCCCTTCCAGAACGGCATCGCACAGGGCGCAGGCAAGATGGTCTACTTCGACTGCTACGGTCCGGTCAGCGACACGCCCAGTCACGCCATCATCCCCACGGGCAAGTACACCTACGAGGACGGCGTAACCCACGAGCAGTTCCGGATCAGCAACGAGTCGACCGTGCTGCTCACCGTGGACGAGTCGGGCAAAATCACCGACAACATCTACTTCAGCGAGGGTGAGCTCGACATCACCTCCGACCCGAGCGGATCGTACACGATCGAGGGACGCTTCGTCACGCGCGGGGGCGAGGAGATGCGCATCTCCTACACGGGAACCATGGAGCTGACCAACCAGTCGGGCGTCTACGGCGAGGACATCACCGTGGAGACAACCTACGCATATTCCGACATGACCTACTACGGCGACGCCTACGGTGCCGGATTCAGCGAATACTATTTCCGCCTCGGCGACATGACGCCGGACAGCGACGGCAATCCCCTCGGATCGGGCTACGTACTGGACTTCGACCTGTGGGGCGCCACCTCGGCGGATGCGGACAACGCCGTCCTGCCCGAGGGAACCTACACCTTCAGCAGCGATATCGCCCTCAACACGATCGCTGCGGACAAGAGCTGTGGACATTACACGCTTCCCGACGGCTCGGCCCGCTACCGCATCGACTACAAGGAGGGTACGGCCACGGTGAAACATACGGCCGACGGCTACGAGATCAGCGGCCATTTCGTCCTCGAAGACGGCTACCGGCTCAACTTCTCCTACAAGGGTGCGCTGACCTTCAAAAACATGGCCCCGGCCGTCTCGGAGGACATCAACGAGGTCTTCGCCACGGGCGAGGGCTACTACTACGGCGACCTTTACGGCTACGGCACGGCGAACTACACACTCTCCTTCACGAGCAGCGACAAGAAAACCGTCCTGATGATCGACATGAACGACGTACTCGACGAGTCGCACGATCCCGTCATCAGCGAAGGAACCTACACGCTCGACGAGAACGGCAGCGCCGCCGCAGGCAAATACTACGAGGGCGTCATCGACATGTGGGGTCCCATGGGCACCTACTGCACGATAAACGCCGGCACGGATCAGGAGGAGTACCTGCTCGTCAACGGCGGCACCTTCACCGTCACGCACAAGGAGCCGGGCTACGGCTTCACGTTCGACTTCACGACGCAGGGCGGCACGAAGATCCAGGGCAGCTACGACGGGGAGTTCAAGATCATCCAATAATCCCCGAAGACCCGGCATCGGCCGGACAACACGAAACCGGGCGGAGCTTCTGTCAAGCTCCGCCCGGTTTTTTCAGGCACCGATCCGCAGCGTCAGCGGCGGCGGATGTTGTCGGAGAGGGTCTCCAGCCGTCCGGGACCGTCGTAGAGGACGCGCGCCGACGAGGAGGCCTCGATCTTGAGCAGCTCCGAGCACCACACCTCGGCCTTCGAGTAGCTCGACGCCCGGATGTCATAGCGCTTCACACGCAGATCGGGGGCCGAAAATTCGCCCTGCGACGAGAGCTGCACGGTCACATCCTCCACGACGGCCGAGCCCGTCAGGGCGAGCTTGCCGTAGGAGCCCACCGTCGCCTCGCACCGCCGGCCGGCAAAGGCGCCGCGGAGCGACCCGCTGCTGTAGACCGAAACCTTCAGGTCCGCGACCTCGATCGTCCCGGCAGCCTGCGCATAGCTCGACACGCCGAGCGAGGCCGCATCGGCCTTCACCGCACCCGAGTATTTGCCGCCGCTGCTGACCGCGAGGTTCACCTGCGCGGCACGGATGTCGCCGTTGAGGGAGCCGTAGCTGCCCACCGAGACGTCGGCCGTCCCGGTGCACGTCAGCGCCCCCTTCAGCACGCCGTAGCTGGCGACGGAGAGCTGCGCACCGGCACACTCGATCGTTCCCTCGTAAGTGCCGTAGCTCGACACCTGGAGCCGCGTCCGCCCCGAATCGACCAGATCGGCCTTCACCTCGCCGTAGGCCGACATCGAGATGTTGAAATCCGCTCCGCGAAGCGGCAGGCGGCTCTCGACACCGGCATAGGAGCCCACGTGGATCTCCCGCAGCGAGGCCGACACGGGAACCACCACCGAGATGGAGAGGTTCTCGATCCGGCGGGTCCGGCTCGAGCGCGGCGACAGGCTGAATGCCAGGCATCCGCCCCGGCGCTCCAGCTTCAGGAAGTCGATCACGTTGTCGTCGGCCGTCACCGTGATGGTCCGGGCCGAGGGGCTGATGACGACCTTGAAGAAGGCGCCGGTCTCGATGGCCGTGTAGTCGCCCGCCTCGCCCCAGTCCTGCGTGACGCGCCGCCCGCTGCCCGAGAGCACGCGCGGCATCTGTCGGCTGCTCTCGCCCGCCGCGCGCTTGATGTTCGTGCCGATCTGCCCCTCGGTGTTGTAGAGCAGACGTATCTGCTCGGCCGTGAGCACCTCGGCGAAGCGGTCCACGTAGTCGCGCTTGACCTGCGCCACGGCGGCGATGTTGGCCAGCCGCTCCTTGAGGGCCGCGCGCTGCGCCGCCTCGCCCGAGATCACCGGATCGGGCACGCTCCTTATGGCGCGGTCGAGCGCCTCGCGGTAGGCCTTGTAGATGGGGTCGAATGCCTTGACCTGTTTGGCCGAGAGGTCCAGTTCGCGGATCACCTCCTCGCGGGCGGCGGCGTTCAGCTCCTCGAGCGACTGGCTCTCCAGCGCGGCGGATTCGATGGCGTCGATGGCGGCCCGGACTTCGGCGACGGCCCGCCGCATCTCCCGGTCACCGGGTGCGGCCCCGGCACCGAGCGCCAGGCCGAGGGCACAGATCAGAATGAAAAAGCGTTTCATGGTATCGGATGGTTTAGAGTTGCTGGTTGTAGAAGATGTCGTCGTAATTCTCCGCGGCGGCCTGCTGCAGCGTCTCGGCCGAGGCCGTCGAGAGGAGTCCTTCGATGCCGGGCTCCGCGGCGACGGGCTGCCGCAGGCGGTGGGCCGTGACGATGCCCGCCGCGACAACCGCCGCGACGGCAAATCCGAGGCTTACGCGGAGCAGCGACCGCCGCACAGGGTCTTCTGTCCGATTGCGGCCTGCTGTGGAACGGGCGGCAGAATCGGTTGCCGCAGCACGGCGGGCGATCTGCCCGCGGATGCGGTCGTGCAGCGCCTCGAAGCGCTCCTCGGAGAGCTCGTAGGGCAGGCGCCGGTCGTTGTTGTCGATCACAGGGTTCATACTTCCTCCTTGAGTTTTTGTTTGAGTTTTTCCACCGCACGGTGGTAGTTCACACGCAGTGTCTCCTCGCGCAGCCCGAGTATCGGGGCGATCTCGCCGTAGGAGAGTCCGTCGTAGTAGCGGAGGTTGAAGACCAGCCGCTGCCGCAGCGGCAGGGCCAGCACCTCCTGCTGGAAACGGACGAGCATCCGGTCGGCCTCCGCCGCGGCATTTTCGGCCACGCGGCCGGCCAGCTCGCGGCTCACGTCGTCGAGCGAGGTGAAAAGCCCGCGTCGCCGGCGCCGCAGCAGCGAGAGCGCCGTGTTGGTGGCGATGCGGTAGAGCCACGCCCGCAGCTCGGCTCCGTCGCCGCGGAAGTCCTCCAGGGCGTCCCAGGCCCGGACGAAGCTCTCCTGCACGACATCCTCGGCGTCCTCGTGCACGACGACCAGCCGCACGTGCCAGTAGAGCGGGCGCAGGAAGAGCCCGACCACCCGGTCGAAGGCTTCGCGCCGGGTGGCCGCATCGCGCAGCCGCGCCAGCATCTCCTCGGATATGTGACACTTTTCCTGCATGGGTTCCGAACATAAGACGCCGCAAGGGGGCAAAAGTTACATCCGAAGATAAAAAATTTTTCTCCTCCATCCGATTTTCCCGCAGGGATTTCCCAATCCGGAAAATTTCGCTTATCTTTGCGCTCCCAAAGCAGGCGGAATTGGGATGCGGTCCGCGAGGCCGTGTTGAGAACCGCCGTAGGTAACACGTTAAAATTTTACAACCACATGAAAACCATTCCTGTAAAGGCCATCAAGCGCGACACGTTCGGCAAGAAGGCCGCCAAGGCAATCCGCCGCGAGGGTCTGACGCCCTGCGTACTGTGCGGCAACGGCGAGACGGTCGCCTTCACGGTCGACCCCCGCGAGGTGAAGCCCCTGATCTACACCCCCAGCTCGTACATCGTCGAGTTCGACTTCGACGGCAAGAAGGAGCTGGCCGTGCTGCGCGAGGCACAGTTCCACCCCGTGCGTGAGGAGATCCTCCACCTGGACTTCTACCGCATCGCTGCCGGCAAGCCCGTTTCGATCGCCATTCCGGTGCGCCTGACCGGCAACGCCGAGGGTGTGAAGGTCGGCGGCAAGCTGACGCTGTCGGCCCGCAAGCTCACCGTGAGCGCCCTGGTCGAGAACCTGCCCGACGAGATCGTCGTGGACGTAACGAACCTCGGCGTCGGCAAGACGATCTTCGTAGGCGACCTGAAGTTCGAGAACCTGAAGTTCGTGACGCCCGCCACGGCAGCCGTCTGCGCCGTCCGCGTAACCCGTGCTTCGCGCGGTGCCGACGCCGCAGCCGCAGCGAAATAGCAACGGCACGCATAGCGTATGAAATACCTCATTGTTGGGCTCGGGAACATCGGTGCCGAATACGCCGGAACCCGCCACAACATCGGTTTCAAAGTGTTGGACGCCCTCGCAGAGGCGTCCAACGCTGTTTTTACCACGGCCCGCTACGGCGATGTGGCCGAGGTGAAGTACAAGGGCCGCACGCTGCTGCTGCTCAAGCCCTCGACCTACATGAACCTCTCGGGCAAGGCCGTGCGCTACTGGCTCGATGCCGAGAAGATCGGCGTGGAGAACCTGCTCGTCGTCTCGGACGACATCGCGCTGCCGTTCGGCACGCTGCGCCTGCGTCCGAAGGGGAGCGCCGGGGGCCACAACGGGCTGAAGAACATCGCCGAACTGCTCGGCACCGAGGAGTTCGCCCGCATGCGCTTCGGCATCGGCGGCGACTTCCCGCGCGGCCACCAGGTGGAGTACGTGCTCGGGGAGTGGACCGACGAGGAGCGGCAGGCGATGCCCGAACGGCTGAAACTCTTTGTCGACGCCATCCGCTCGTTCGTCACGCAGGGCTGCGCCCTGACGATGAACTTCTTCAACAAGAAATGACACGCTCCGCACGGAGCCGGAAAGGGCCGCATCCTGTCGGGGTGCGGTCCTTTTTCCGTCCGGTCGTGCCGCCCGGGCCCTTTGCCCGTCACAGGGAGAGCCGCCCCCGGCGCCGCACGGCGATCCAGCCGACGATGCAGAGAAAGGTCAGGGTCTCGGAGAGGGGCAGGGCGAGCCAGATGCCCGGCACGCCCAGCAGGCGCGGCAGCAGCACGAAGCAGGGTACGAGCAGCAGCGCGCCGCGCAGCAGGGCGAAGAGGGTGGCGGCCGTGAGCCGCTCGAGGCTCTGGAAGTAGCCGATGACGGCCAGGTTCAGGACGAAGCAAATGCAGCCCGGAGCGAAAAGCGGGAAGCCCGCCGCGGCGATCTGCGCGGCGCGGTCGGCCGGGTCGAGGAAGAGGCTCACGAGCAGCCGCGGCGCCGCCGAGAAGCAGAGCGCCACGAGGGCCCCGCACCCGAGGGCCGTCAGCAGGGCGATGCGGCGGGCGGCGACGACGCGCGGCCACTCCATGCGGCCGAAGTTGTAGCTGATGATCGGCTGCGCCGACTGGGCGATGGCGTTGCCGATCATGAAGATGAAGGGCATGTAGTAGCAGGCGACCCCGAAGGCCCCGACCCCCGCATCGCCGAGGTAGTGCATGAAGACCCGGTTTCCGGTGAACATCAGCACGGCCATCGTCGCCTCGCCCAGCAGGGCCGACGAGCCGATCCGGCACTGGTAGCCGATGTTGCGCCACATCAGACGGAGGCTCTTGCGGCTCCGCTTGAGCGGGTAGAGGCGCAGCGTCCGGGCCCCGCGGAGCAGGTAGCGGAGGACGATCGCCCCGCCCAGCACGATGCTGATCGTCGAGGCGAGGGCGGCCCCCATGACGCCCCAGCCGAGCGGGAAGATGAACAGGTAGTCGAGCACGACATTCGCGGCGGCCGAGAGCAGGCTGCACCACATGGCCAGCCGCGGTGCGCCGTCGAGGCGGATGACATAGAGCCCGACGGCGATCCAGAGCTGGGGAATCAGCCCCGGCACGAACCAGACGAGGTAGTCGACCACCTGCGGCAGCAGGTGCCGCGAGGAGCCCAGCAGCAGGGCGACCTGCCGCGGGAAGGCGAGGATCAGCGCCACGGGCAGCGCCGCGAGGAGCGTGACGAAGAGCATCGCCTGCGTGACGTTGATCCGTGCGGCCTTGTACTTGCGCCGTGCGAAGTGGATCGAGGCGACCACCGAGCAGCCGGCGCCCGCCATCAGCCCCGCCCCCGTGAAGAGCATCAGCAGCGGGATGCAGAGGTTCACCGCGGCGATGCCGTCGCTGCCCACGCCGTGTCCCACGAAAACGCCGTCGACGACCGTCACCGCCGACATGCCGAGCATCCCCAGCAGGGTGGGGATGAAGAGTCTCCGGAAGAGGTAGCCCACGCGGAGCCTCCCCAGATCAATCGCGTCCCTTTCCATCTTGTTCCATCTTGCGCCAAACATAAAAAAGGCCGGACAAGCATCGTGGTTTTACCCAGTCATCTTATCCGGCCCCGTAAGCCCTCCGATGAGGATTACAAAACTTCTCTTCGATGCGGCAAAGATAGGACCTTTTTTCGGTCGAACCAAATTCCGGGGTCACATTCATCCGCCGGCGGCTACTCCTCGTCGTCGTAGAGCACCGCCTCCATCAGGTCGTCCAACTCGCGGCGCTCCTTCTTCGTGGGGCGCCCCGTGCCGCGGTCGCGGAAGACGAAGATCGTCTCGCGCGGCACGTTGAGCTTGTCCAACTCCTCCTGCGGCGTGATGTCGAGGCAGTACGCCGGCACATTCTTGGCTGGCTGGCGGCTCGACACCAGGTCGAGCACCTTGTAGGAGTAGGTCACCGCCTGGCGGCGCACGCTGATGCGGTCGCCGATCTTCACCTCGCGCGAGGGTTTGGCGTAGGAGCCGTTGACCGTGACCTTGTTGTTGCGGATGGCCTCCGCGGCGTCGCTGCGGGTCTTGAACACCCGCACGGCCCAGAGGTATTTGTCGAGTCTTACATCGTCCATAAAGCGTCTATTTTTCGTACAACGATTCGCTGCGGGGCCGGTCGTGCGACTGCTCGTCGTTCTGGCGGCTGACGCCCAGGATCATGCCCAGCGCCACGGAGGTGAAGAGCACCGAGGAGCCGCCGCGCGAGATGAGCGGCAGGGTCTGCCCCGTCTCGGGGATGAGGTTTACGGTGACCATGATGTGCAGCAGCGCCTGACAGGTGATGAGCAGCGCAAGCCCCAGCACCAGCAGCCCCGGGAAGGCCGTGCCGCAGCGGCGGAAAATCTCGATCGCCCGGAAGAAGATCCACAGGTAGAGCATCAGCAGCACGACGGCCAGCACCAGACCGTACTCCTCGACGAAGAAGGCGTAGGCATAGTCGCTCTCGGGGTGGATCATCTCCACGCGCATGGCGCTCTGTCCGGCCCCCTCGCCGAGCAGTCCTCCGTTGTGGATGGCGATCATCGAGCGCTCGGTGTCGGAGAGGTTCTCGACGGGCTTGTCGCGCTGCGACTGGGTCCAGAGGTGGATCCAGGTCGCGAAGCGCCCTTCGGCCGTCTCGCTGCGCCCGAGGTTGAGGGTCACGATGAGCACGACGCCCGCAGCGGCCAGCCCCAGGAGCTTCAACAGCTCGCGGATGCGCACGCGCCCGATGAGCATCATGACCCACGAGGCGGCGAAGACCAGCACGGCCGACGAGGTGTGGGCCGGGAAGATCACCAGGCAGGAGGCGATCACCGGCATGAGGATGGGCCACGTCCCCTCGCGCCAGATGCGCCGCTGCTCGGGCGACGAGCGCCACGTCCAGAAGCGCAGCGACGGCACGATGCGGATGCGGTCGATCTTCGACTGGCGTCCGGCGAGCTGCTGTGCGAGGAAGAGCACCGTGGCGACCTTCAGCGCCTCGGAGGGCTGGAACTGGAAGGGCCCGAGGGGGATCCAGCGCGCCGCGCCGTTGGTCGTGGCGCCGATGAAGTAGACGGCCACGGTGAGCAGCAGCGAGAGGAAATAGGCCGGGCGGGTGAGGTAAAAGTAGATGCGGCAGTTGATCTTGTGGACGAAGAGCATGATGCCGAAGCTCAGGCCGAGGATCATCACCTGCTGCTGGAGGAAATGGGAGGTCGACCGCACGGTGTGGGCGTCGTAGGCCATCTTGGCCGTCGACGAGTAGACCACCAGCACGGAGATCACCGACAGCACGACGATGATGATCCACAGCACGCGGTCGCCCGAGAAGAGGCGCCGGTGCGGATGCGTGGCGTCGGCCCCGGATTGCGTTGCTGCGGACGCCGCACCGCGCGACGTGCGCGTGCGGCGGGGTTCGGCCGAAGCCGCCTCCGCCGCCTCCACCGCCTCCGGCCCTTCGGCCCGGCGGTATGTACGCGGATCGTCGTTCATCGCATCACGCCTTTTCCATTACCCACGCCTTGAAGAGTTCGCCGCGGTTCTCGTAGTTGCGGAAGAGGTCGAAGCTCGCGCAGGCGGGCGACAGCAGCACGGCGTCGCCGCTGCGGGCCGCCCGCTTGGCCGCCGTCATCGCCTCGTCGAGCGACGAGGTCGAAATGACCTCGGGCACCACGCCCGTGAACTCGCGCACGAGCTTGTCGTTGTCGAGCCCCATGCAGACCAGCGTATGGACCTTCGCCCGCGCGAACTCCTTGAGCGGCGTGTAGTCGTTGCCCTTGTCCGTGCCCCCGGCGATCCACACCACGGGGCGCGTCATGCTCTCCAACGCATAGTAGACCGAATCGACGTTCGTTGCCTTCGAGTCGTTGATCCACAGCACACCGCCGCGCTCGGCGACGGGTTCGAGGCGGTGCTCCACCGGGGCGAAGTCGTAGAGCGAGCGGCGCACCGATTCGGGGTCGACACCCGCGGCGAGCGTCGCCAGCGCCGCGGCCATGGCGTTGTAGGCGTTGTGCAGCCCCCTGATCTGCAACTTCGACGTGTCGATCTCGACCGAGCGGTCGCCCACGGCTGCCGTGAAGCTCCCGTCCAGCAGGAAGGCGTCGCCCGCGGCGCTCGCCACGGCGTTCTTTGCCGCGAAGGGCAGCTGCCGCGCCCGCAGGTCGTATTTGGGCAGCTCGCGCCAGATCACCTCGTCGTCGCCCGAGTAGACGAACCAGTCGCGCGAGGTCTGGTTCTGCGTAATGCGCATCTTGGCATCGACGTAGTTCTGGAAGCAGTGGTCGTAGCGGTCCAGGTGGTCGGGTGTGATGTTCATCAGCACGCCGATGTGGGCCCGGAAGCGGTACATGCCGTCGAGCTGAAACGAGCTCAGCTCGAGCACGTACCAGTCGTAGTCGCCCGTGGCGACGCTGTAGGCGAAGCTCTCGCCGATGTTGCCGCCCAGGGCGACGTTCATCCCGGCGTCACGCATGATCTTGTAGATGAGCGACGTCGTGGTGGTCTTGCCGTTCGAGCCGGTGATGCAGATGCAGCGCGCGCGGCCCATGTAGCGGCCCGCGAACTCCATCTCGGAGATCACCGGAATGCCCCGCTCGCGGATGCGCCGCACGATGGGCGCCGTGTCGGGAATGCCGGGCGACTTGATGACCTCCGAGGCCTGCAGGATGCGCTCCTCGCTGTGGCCGCCCTCCTCGTAGGGAACCTGCCACTCGTCGAGGCGCGCGCGGAAGCGCTCGGCAATGTGTCCCGCATCGGAGAGCAGGACGTCGAAACCCCTCTTTTTGGCGAGGATCGCGGAGCCGTAGCCGCTGATTCCCCCGCCCAGTACGACGATCTTTTTCATACGTGTATCTCTTTTATCGGATCTTCAGCGTGACGAGCGTGATGGCCGCAAGCAGCAGCGAGATGATCCAGAAGCGCGTGACGATCTTCGTCTCGAAGAGGCCCTTCTTCTGGTAGTGGTGGTGCACCGGGGCCATGAGCAGCAGGCGCCGCCCCTCGCCGTACCGGCGGCGCGTGTACTTGAAGTAGCCGACCTGCAGCATCACCGAGCAGCTCTCGTAGAGGAAGACGCCGCAGAGCAGCGGCAGCAGCAGCTCCTTGCGGATGCAGAGGGCGAAGACGGCGATCACGCCGCCGATGGCCAGCGAGCCCGTGTCGCCCATGAAGATCTGCGCCGGGAAGGAGTTGTACCAGAGGAAGCCGACGAGGGCCCCGACGAACGCCGCGGCGAAGACGACCAGTTCGCCGCTCTGCGGGATGTACATGATGTTGAGGTAGTCTGCGTAGACGATGTGTCCCGAGAGGTAGGCCAGCACGCCCAGCACGGCGACGATCGGCACCGAGACGCCCGTGGCCAGGCCGTCGAGGCCGTCCGTGAGGTTGGCGCCGTTCGACACGGCCGTGACGACGAAGATCGCCACCAGCACGTAGAGCAGCCACATCAGGGTGTTGTCGCCGCCCGTGAGCCAGCCGTAGTCGAATTCGTTGTTCTTGACGAAGGGGATGGTCGTCTTGGTGGTCTTCGTGCTCTCGGAGTCGATCAGCACGTTGCGCTGCACGGTCTGCACGACCGTGCCGTCGGCATCGTAGTAGACCGTCTCGACGGGCTGCGTGGTCTTCTCGCGCACGACGATGTCGCCCGAGAGCCACATCGTCGTGCCGACGATGATGCCCAGGCCGACCTGCCCGACGATCTTGAAGCGTCCCTTGAGCCCCTCCTTGCGGTGGCGGAAGACCTTGATGTAGTCGTCCAGTCCGCCGATCAGCCCCAGCCAGACGGTCGAGACGAGCATCAGCTGCACGTAGACGTTGTCCAGGCGCCCGAACAGCAGCGTCGGGATGAGGATGGCGATCAGGATGATGACGCCGCCCATGGTCGGGGTGCCGCGCTTCTGCAGCTGCCCCTCGAGGCCGAGGTCGCGGATCTCCTCACCGATCTGCTTGCGGCGCAGGAAGTCGATGATCGTGCGGCCGAAGATGATGACGATCAGCAGCGCAAGGATGATCGCCGCCGCCGCCCGGAACGAGATGTACTGGAACATGCCCGACCCCGGGAAGTCGTAGGCCTCGTCCAGATAACGGAAAAGATGATACAACATGGTTGTCTATCGTTTGTTTTCAATGTAGGATGCAAAGTCGCGGCGCACCTCCTCGCGGTCGTCGAAGTGGTGCTTCACGTCGCCGACGATCTGGTAGGTCTCGTGCCCCTTGCCGGCGATGAGGATCACGTCGCCTGGCCGTGCGAGCAGGACGGCCGTGCGGATCGCCTCGGCGCGGTCGGCCAGGCGCAGGTAGCGCGCCCCGGGCTCCAGCCCGGCGACCATCTCGTCGAGGATCGCCTCGGGGTCCTCGTGGCGCGGGTTGTCCGAGGTGAAGATCGCCGTCGTGGCGTACTTCACGGCGATCTGCGCCATCTCGGGGCGCTTCGTGCGGTCGCGGTCGCCGCCGCAGCCGCAGACCACCAGCAGCTGCTGCTGCGGCGTGCGCAGCTCGTCGATCGTCTGGATGACATTCTCCAGCGCATCGGGCGTGTGGGCGTAGTCCACGACGGCCGTCGTGCCGTTCGACGCACGGATGACCTCGAAACGGCCGCTCACGGCGTGCAGCGTGCTCAACACGCGCAGCACCTCGTCGCGGTCGAGCCCCAGCAGCACGGCGGCGCCGTAGACGGCCGTCAGGTTGTAGGCGTTGAAGCGCCCGAGCAGCCCGACCCACAGTTCGCGCCCGTCGAGGCGCAGCAGCATGCCGTCGAGGTGCATCTCGACGATCCGGCAGCGGAAGTCGGCCATCGCACGCAGCGAGTAGGTGTGCATCTCGGCACGGGTGTTCTGCACCATGACGCGGCCGTTGCGGTCGTCCGTGTTCGTCAGGGCGAAGGCCCCCTTGGGCAGGTGGTCGAAGAAGAGCTTCTTGGCCCGGATGTACTCGGCGAAGGTCTTGTGGTAGTCGAGGTGGTCGTGCGTGATGTTCGAGAAGATGCCGCCCGCAAAGTCGAGGCTCCGCGTGCGCTCCTGCACGATGGCGTGCGACGAGCACTCCATGAAGCAGAATTCGCACCCGGCATCGGCCATCTCGCGCATCAGGGCGTTCAGGCGGATCGAGTCGGGCGTCGTGTGCGTTGCCGGCAGCGTGCGCTCCTCGATGCGGTAGACCACCGTCGAGATGAGCCCCGCACGGTAGCCCATCGCCCGCACCAGATCGAAGAGCAGCGTCACGGTCGTGGTCTTGCCGTTCGTGCCGGTGATGCCGACGAGCTTCAGCTCGCGGCTCGGATGGTCGTAGAAGGCCGCGGCCATGTCGGCCATCGCCCCCTGCGAGTCCTTCACGACGACGAAGGTCACCCCCGCGGGGCGCTCTTCGGGCAGGCGCTCGCAGACCACCGCCGCGGCCCCCGCCGTGACGGCCGTCCCGATGAAGGCGTGGCCGTCGCACTGCGTGCCGGGCACGGCGAAGAAGCAGCAACCCGCCGCCGCGGCCCGCGAATCGTAGACGAGCGACCCGACGGCGACCTGCGGATCACCCCAGATCGCCTCAACGGGCGTATTTTCAAGCAGTTCGGATAGTGTTTTCATCTCTTAGTGTCAATTCAAGGTTATGCTGACCGTCGCTCCGGGCGAGATGCGCTGCCCGGCGGCGATGCTCTGTCTTGTCACGGCCCCCTCGCCCGAGAAGCGGACGTGCAGCCCGCGGCTCTCGAGCAGGAAGAGGGCATCCTTCAGCCCCATGCCCCGCACGTCGGGCATCACATTCCGGTCGTCGGGCAGCGAGGCAATCGTCACCTCGGCGAGGCTGTCCACCGTCGCGCGGCCCCAGCCCGTGCGGCGGTCGTAGTCGACGTCGGGCGAGAGCCGTCCCGCCACGCGGCGGATCTGGGCGATCTCCCCGCCCTTGATCCGCTCGGGATAGCGGCGCGGACCCTGCCGCTCGAGGCGTCCGTACCACTCCTGCCCGCGGTTGTAGATGTAGTCCACCAGGCGCTTGACGACCGGACCCGCGAGCGGACCGCCGTAGTAGGCCTTGCCGGCCTGTGCGCGCGTCTCGATGGTGGTCAGCACCGTGTAGCGGGGTTCGTCGGCCGGGAAGAAGGCGATCATCGAACCCAGGTAGTGGCGCCCGGGCTCCCTGCGCGGCTCGGTGATCTGCGCCGTTCCGGTCTTCGCGGCGACGCGCACGTAAGTCGTGTCGCGGAAGAAGGCGCTCGCCGTACCCCGCGTGCAGACCGCCTGGAGGCAGCGGTTCACCTCGCGCAGCGTCGACCGCGAGCAGATCGACGAGGCGATCGTGCGGCTCTCGAAGCGCTCCTCGACGCGGTCGTCGCGCCGCAGCTCGCGGATCAGCACCGGCGAGATCATCCGCCCGCCGTTGGCGATGGCGTTGTAGAAGGTAATCATCTGGATCGGGGCCAGCTTCACGCGGTAACCGTAGGCCATCTTCACGAGCATCACGCCGGGGTCGGCGACCTTCCAGTCGCGGGTGATCTCGGGCTGCCGCTCGCCGAGGCGCTCCAGCCCGACGGTCTCGCCCAGGTGGAGCTGCTCGTGCAGGAAGCGGCTGTAGTCGAACTTCCTGCCCGTGGCGCCGTAGCGGTCCCAGACCGCTTCGGCGAAGTAGACGTTCGAGGAGGCGGCCACGGCCTGCCGGAAGTCGATGACGTGGTCGCCGCGGTGCGAGTCGCGGATATTCGTCGCGGGACCCACCTTGACCGGATCGCCGTTGTGCACGTCGTAGGTCGTCTCGGGCGACATCTTCGCGTCGTCGAGCAGCAGCAGCATCGACGCCAGCTTGAAGGTCGAGCCGGGCTCCATGCAGCGGCCCAGCGCATAGTTCTCGCGCTCGGAGTAGCTGCCGTCGCCGTTGCGGCCGAGGTTCGCCAGGGCGAGGATCTCGCCCGTGCGGGTCTCCATGACGATGGTCGTGCCCCAGGTGGCGTTCTGCCGCTCGAGCTGGCTCCGCAGCGCCCTGTCGGCCACGTCCTGCAGGTCCATGTCGAGCGTCGTCACCACGTCCAGCCCGTCCTCGGGCTCCTCGTGCCCGGCCCCGGCCACCCGGCCGTAGAAGCCGCGCGCGATACGCTGCCGCACGGCCACGCCGTCGCGGCCTGAAAGCTCGCGGCGGTAGCTGTCCTCGATGCCGTAGTTGCCGAAGAGGGTCTTGCCCGAGTCGTCGGGACGGCCGATGTAGCCCTTGTCGCCGATCGTGCGGCGGGCCAGCTCGCCCTGCGGGTAGACGCGGTCGTCGCGCTCGACAAGGCGGTAGACCATGCCCATGTTCCAGTTCAGCAGCGGATAGCGGCGCAGCGTCTGCCACTCGGCGTAGTCCACCTCGCGCGGGAAGATGTTGACGAGCGTATGGTCGCGGATCGTGTCGTAGATGCGTTCGGTCACGGTCGCCTCGCCGCGGATCCAGTCCACGAGCCGGGCGAAGAGCCCCTCCGAGCGGTAGTAGGTCGTGTCGCGTTCGTTGGTCAGGCGGTAGTTGTTGCGGGCGTGGCTCTGCTTCTCCCTAAAAAAACGGGCGTACTCCGCGGCGGAACGATCCTTGAAGTAGGCCGAAAGGAGCCTGGCGAGCGAGTCGCTCTGCTCGCGAAACCGCTTCGTGTCGGCCAGTCCGTCCGACGCGAAGTCGAAGGCCGCCTGGTAGCGGAAGATCGAGACGGCCAGCGGCTCGCCGTCGCGCGAGAGGATCGCGCCCCGGCGCGCGGGAATCACCTCCTCGGTGAAGATGCGGTTCGAGAGGCGCGCGGCGTTGTAGGCCACCTCGCCGCTGAAGAGCTGCACCCACAGCAGCCGCAGAAACACGACGGCTCCCGCGAGGATGAACAGCACGTAGAGCAGCCGCACCCGCAGCAGGATGTCGCTCTTGATCTTCGACGGTTCGCGTTTCATGTTCAG
>OHIY01000294.1_pt1 | contig 29795 bp, 33 predicted proteins | sample 1568351 | NCBI WGS metagenome assembly OHIY01 (sample SAMEA3879547, study PRJEB24766) | human gut metagenome | biome: human-associated habitat; feature: feces | place: USA | collected 1985/1987 | reverse complement strand
GTCCGACGAGGACGACAGAGATGTCGCCAGCGCCGGACTCCCTTTTTTTATATCCACTTCTAACTATAAAAATTAGTTGATAAACTAATAAATTTAGTTGCATTAAAAGGAATTTTAGTTATCTTTGCTTCGAGACAAGATTTATCCAGATGAAGAAGCTTACTAAGAAAGAGGCGGAGATAATGAATCTCTTCTGGGAGCACGGCGCGATGTTCGTGCGCGAGCTCCGCGAGCTCTATCCTGAACCGCGCCCCCATGTCAACACCCTCTCGACCATGGTCAGAATCCTTGAGTCGAACGGCTATCTTTCCCATAAGGCCTTCGGTGCGAGTTATCAGTATTATCCTCTGGTTTCCAGGGAGGAGTACAGCCGGAGCAGCCTTAGCGGCGTGATTTCTTCCTGTTTCGGGAATTCCTATCTCCGCGCTGTCTCCACGCTGGTGCGTGAAGAGAAGATTACTCTCGACGAGCTCCGCCAGCTTATCGACCAGATTGAGAACGGTTCCGCTTCGGGGCGATAAACCTGTGCCGCCATGCCCTTTCTGATTTATCAGCTCAAGCTTGCAGCGGCATTCCTGCTGCTCTATATATTCTTCCGGATATTCCTGGCCAAGGAGCCTTTGCACGCCTTCAACCGAATTGCCGTGCTGCTTTCGATTGTCATTGCCGCTGTTCTTCCTGCGTGCGTGATTACCTTTCATGTCGAGGCCGCTCCCTTGACTGCCGCAGTTTTCTCTGCCGGACCGGTCGAGCCTTCCTCTGACGGTCCGGGTTTCGACTGGGTTAGTCTGCTTCTTGCGGTCTACATAGTCGGTGCCGCAGCCGTGCTGCTTTCGGGTATAGCATCCGTCATCTCCCTCATGCGCATTATATCTCGCGGAGAGAGGTTCAGGCAGTCCGATGGCACCGTCGTCGTGCTCGTGGATGAGCCCGTCGCGCCCATGAGCTGGATGAAGTTCATTATCCTCTCCCGTGAGGACTACAGTTCTGACCCGGAGGCGATAATGGTTCATGAGAAGGCCCACATACGGCTCGGGCATTCCGTGGACGTGCTGCTGGCGGACCTGTTTACAGCGCTGCAGTGGTTCAACCCGGCGGCCTGGATGATGCGCGACGACCTGCGCGCAATCCATGAATATCAGGCGGACGAAGAAGTCGTCAAATCAGGCATCGATGTCAAACAATATCAACTGTTGCTTGTGAAGAAGGCGTTCGGGGCGAACGGCCGGTCGGTTTCGAACAACTTCAATCACGGAGAACTCAAAAAAAGAATTACCATGATGTCAATGAAAAAGTCATCCGCCTTCAAGGCGTTGAAGTTCCTTTATGTGCTTCCCCTCGTATGCGCAGGGCTCGCGGCAAATGCGCGTCCTGTGTATGGAGTCCCTGAGAAAGTGGTCGAGAGCTACACGCTCAGCGGCGACATCAGCGTGGAGGTGGCCGGAGATTCGGCCAGCGTGGCAGATTTCCTTCCGGACAATGTGAAAATCTATATAGACGGAAAACTTGTCTCCAATGATGAGATGCAGGCTTTAGACGCTGAGAAGATCGCATCCATGAGCGTAATCAAGAACGGTGAGGAAAGCGCGATACACATCTTTACGGTGGACGCCCAGGTGCCCGAAAGCTCGGAGAGTAAGCTGCATGTCAAAATTCAGACATCGGATGACCCGGGGCTGACCGGAAACGGTCAGGAGAACGGACGGCAGAAGAATCAGATGAGCGTTCGGATTGCGCGCGAAGGCCATTCCGGTACGATTGACATATCACTGCCGGATGATGCCCGGCTTGACGATACCGGCAAGGAGGACTTGTCGCTCAAGATGGAGGAACTGCCGGATTACTACGTTGACGGGAAGAAGGTCGGCTATGATACTTTCAGGACAATGTCCCCGGAGGATCTCGAGTCGATTGTGGTCAGCAAGCCGGACGGCCCCGATGGAAAGGGGCGCATAGACGTCACCACGAAGGAGAAATAGCGCCGGCACCCAGGCCGATAACGGAAAAGAGGTCCGGAAGATTCCGAACCTCTTTTTCTTATTCTTATGTCGGGATGATCTGACTCGAACAGACGACCCCCACGTCCCTAACGTGGTGCGCTAGCCAACTGCGCCACATCCCGATTCCTCAAATGGGACTGCAAATGTAGTCAAATTTTTTGAATGTTGATATACCGGAGGCTGATTTTTGAAGAAAAAATCAGCTAAAGTTCGTCTTTTATGTTGTAGCGGTTCCTGTCGCCCGAACTGCGTGCAATCATTTCCCCGAGGAAACCCGCCAGGAAGAGAATGACGCCCAGAATCACGGCCACCAGCGCCAGGTAGAACAGCGGCTGGTCGGTGACCGGCCTGAACTTGAGTCCCTGTGCCTGGTTGACCAGCTTGGCGACTATGATCCATATAGTCATAACGAAGCCTATGAAGAACATCAGCAGGCCGCTATACCCGAAGAAGTGCATGGGCTGCTTGCTGAATTTCGTGAGGAACCACAGCGACATCAGGTCGAGGAAGCCGTTGATGAACCTCTCGGCCCCGAACTTGCTCTTCCCGTACTTGCGCTTCTGGTGATGCACGGGTTTTTCTCCTATCCTGGTGAATCCCGCGTTCTTCGCCAGATAGGGGATGTAGCGGTGCATCTCTCCGTAAACCTCGATGTTCTTGACAACTTCGCTGCGGTAGGCCTTGAGCCCGCAGTTCATGTCGTGGAGCCTGATCCCGGTGATTCGGCGCGCCGTGGCGTTGTACAGCTTGGAGGGGAGGTTCTTGGTGATGGCGTTGTCCTGCCTGTGCTGCTTCCATCCCGAGACGAGGTCGTAGTCCTGCCCGGTGACCATGCGGTACATCTCCGGAATCTCGTCGGGCGAGTCCTGCAGGTCTGCGTCCATAGTGAACACCACGTCTCCGGAGGCCTTGGCGAAGCCGCAGTAGAGCGCTGCCGATTTGCCGTAGTTGCGGCGGAAGGATATGCCGTGCAGGCAGGGATGCTCAGCGGCCAGCTGCCTGACCGTCTGCCAGGATCCGTCGGTGCTGCCGTCGTCTATGATTATTATTTCGTAGGAATATGAGTTCGCGGCCATCACCCGTTCTATCCAGGCCACGAGTTCCGGGAGTGATTCGCGCTCGTTGTAGGCGGGTATGACTACTGAAATGTCCATCTGCTACTGCCTGTTGAAGTCTTCGCCGGCGAAAGGGTTGCGCGGCGGGATGTTGCGCGAGAAGATCGCGGCGACGACTGTCCCGTAGAGGAAGCAGTATATGAGGTTCCCGAAGAAGCTGTAGGTCGGGAGCATCGGGGCGATCTCCTCGGCCATCGCGATGCTGTCGCTGTCCATCATCGGGTTCTGCCGTATGATGTCGAGCGCCATGTCGATGGTCTCGGGGGCGATGAACATCATGTACGCCATGTAGAATGCCGAGTATACGAGTGCGGAAAGCAGGGCCGTGAGCATGCCGAAGCGGAATACCCTCGAATTGTCGGCTTCAGGGTCCATTTGCGAGAAGCGCCGCATGAAAAGGCGCATCAGCAGCAGGCTGCCGATGAATTTCGCCGCCCACAGCAGGGTGTTGGCTACGCTTATCGTCATCATCACTCCGGTGCTGCCGCTGTCCGCCTTGCCGAGCAGCCATGTGAGCAGCATGTATAGGATGGAAACGCCGCCGAGAACGAGACCGGCCTTCGCGGCGCCGTTCAGAAATATGTTCTTTTCAGCCATAACGAAGACAAAGATAATAAAAAAGCAGAAGCCAAGTTGGAAAAATATTCCTATCTTTGTCCGCTTAAAAACAAATGATGTTATGCTGACAATTGCATTTACCGACGGCACCGTCCGTCCCTGGGACGACGACGAGGCGAAAAGGATATTCTGGCACTCTTCCGCCCACCTTATGGCGGAGGCGCTGGAGGCTCTCTACCCGGGTGTGAAGTTCGGTGTGGGCCCTGCCGTCGAAACGGGGTTCTACTATGATGTGGACCTCGGAGGCAGGCAGATTTCCGATTCCGACCTGAAGGCGATCGAGGACAAGATGAAGGAGCTCGCGAAGTCCAAGGAGACTTTCGAATGCAGGAAGGTTTCCAAGGCCGAGGCCCTGGACTATTTCACCAGGAAGGGCGACCAGTACAAGTGCGAACTCATAAACGAGCTTGAGGACGGGACCATCACGTTCTACACGAACGGAAACTTCACCGACCTCTGCCGCGGCCCGCACGTCAAGCATGTCGATGACATCAAGGCAATCAAGCTGACCGCCATCGCCGGCGCCTATTGGAAGGGGGACCAGGAGCGCGAGCAGCTCACCAGAATCTATGGCGTGACCTTCCCCAAGAAGAGCATGCTCGACGAATATCTCCAGATGATGGAGGAGGCCAAGAAGAGGGACCACCGCAAGCTCGGCAAGGAAATGGAGCTGTTCACCTTCTCCAGCCGCGTCGGCCTCGGACTTCCCCTGTGGCTGCCCCGTGGCGCCGTGATGCGCAACGTGCTCGAGAACTTCCTGCGCAAGAAGCAGGCCGAGCTCGGGTATCTGCCTGTCGTGACTCCGCATATCGGGGCCAAGGAACTTTACGTGACGTCCGGCCACTACGCAAAATACGGCAAGGATTCGTTCCAGCCCATCCATACTCCCCAGGAGGGGGAAGAATACATGCTCAAGCCGATGAACTGCCCTCACCATTGCGAGATCTACCGCAGTTCACCGCGCTCCTACAAGGACCTGCCCCTCCGTTTCGCGGAATTCGGAACCGTCTACCGCTATGAGCAGAGCGGCGAGCTGCACGGCCTTACGAGGGTGCGCGGCTTCACCCAGGATGACGCCCACCTTTTCTGCCGTCCGGACCAGCTGCAGGAGGAGTTCGAGAAGGTCATAGACCTCATCCTCTACGTCTTCAAGACGCTGAAGATGACCGACTACATGGCCCAGGTGTCCCTGCGCGACCCCGACAACAGGGAGAAATACATCGGAACCGACGAGAACTGGGAGAAGGCGGAGAACGCGATTATCGTGGCCGCCGAGAAGAAGGGGCTGAAGACCGTGGTGGTCAAGGGCGAGGCCGCATTCTACGGGCCCAAGCTCGATTTCATGGTCAAGGATGCGATCGGACGCCGCTGGCAGCTCGGAACCATACAGGTGGACTACAACCTTCCCGAGAGGTTCCAGCTCGAGTATATCGACTCCGACGGAAGCCGCAAGCGTCCCGTCATGATACACAGGGCGCCCTTCGGTTCGATTGAGAGATTCACCGCCGTGGTGCTCGAACATACCGCCGGACATCTTCCCGTATGGCTTGCCCCCGATCAGGTTAAGATACTGCCAATCAGCGAAAAGTATGCGGATTATGCGGAAAAAGTTTGCGAATTGCTTAAAAATTCCGAAATTCGCGCTTCCGTTGATTCCCGTAATGAAACCCTCGGAAAGAGAATCCGCGACATAGCGCTCTACAGGGTGCCTCTGCTCGCGATAGTGGGTGAAAAGGAAGTCGGCGAGAATGCCGTGTCCGTACGTCACGAAGGCGTCGACAAGGGCAGTATGGGTGTAGGACAGTTTGTAGATTATATAAAGTCAGTCGTTGCTGACGAACTAAAGATTTAGGAGGACCAGACCATAGCAGGACCTTACAGACCGAAGCCCTCGGGCTTCAAGCCGGGCGGTCGCAGACCGGACCCTCGCCAGATGCAGAAGCGCGGCGAGAACGAACTTAACATCAACGAGCAGATTACGGCTCAGCAGGTGAGGCTTGTGGGAGAGAATATCCCCGAGCCCGGAGTATATCCGATAGCCAGGGCCCTGCAGATTGCCGACGAGCTGGAGCTCGACCTCGTTGAGATCAGCGCGAACGCCGATCCTCCGGTGTGCAAGATACTGGACTACCAGAAGTATCTCTACCAGAAGAAGAAGAAGGCGAAGGAGATGAAGTCCAACGCCGCCAAGGTGGTCATCAAGGAGATACGTTTCGGGCCCAATACCGACGAGCATGACTTCCAGTTCAAGCTGAAGCATGCGATGGGCTTCCTCCAGGAAGGGTCCAAGGTCAAGGCCTCGATTTTCTTCCGCGGACGTTCGATTATGTTCAAGGACCAGGGGGAGAAGCAGCTCCTCAGGTTCGCGGTCGAGCTGGAGGAGTACGGACATCCTGAGAACATGCCCGTGCTCGAAGGGAAGAGAATGACGATGATGATAGCCCCGAACAAGAAGAAGTAGGGGAGTCAGATATTCATTAACAATTAATTATCAAAACAATGGCAAAGCTTAAGACCAATTCCGGTGCCAAAAAGCGCTTCACGCTTACCGGATCGGGAAAAATCAAGAGGAAGCATGCTTACCACAGCCACATCCTCACCAAGAAGACCAAGAAGCGCAAGAGAAATCTTGACCATTTCGCCCTCGTGAACGAGGTTGACGTCAAGAGAGTAAAAGAAATGTTGGTTCTCTAAAAGTATTGAATTATGCCTAGATCAGTCAATTCAGTAGCCTCAAGGGCCCGCCGCAAGAAGATTCTCAAGAGAACCCGCGGTAATTTCCTGTCAAGGAAGAATGTTTGGACGGTTGCGAAGAACACCTACGAGAAGGGTTTGACCTACGCCTATCGTGACCGCCGTGCCAAGAAGCGTAATTTCCGTGCTCTGTGGATTCAGAGGATCAATGCCGCCGCACGTCAGTACGGCCTGTCATATTCCCAGTTCATGGGCAAGCTCAATGCTCAGAACATCGGCCTCAACCGCAAGGTTCTCGCCGACCTCGCCATGAACAATCCCCAGGCATTCGAGGCCATCATCAACTCAGTAAAGTAGTTTGCCGAGGTGGGCTTGAAGGATTTCTTCCGCAACAGGTGGACAAAGTTCACGATATGGGCTTTGCTCTATCTGGCGTGGGTGGTCTGGATGGGCAGTTACTGGTGGCTTCTTGGGCTGATAGTCATATTTGACATATTCATCACCAGGAAGGTCCACTGGAACTTCTGGAAGAAGAGGTACAAGCCGGGCGAAAAGCACAGCGCCGCAAATGACTGGCTGGACACGATAATCTTCGTGATAATCGTAGTTCCGCTGATCAACATCTTCCTTTTCCAGGCTTTCAAGATTCCTTCGTCGTCGATGGAGAGGACTCTCTACACGGGAGACCATCTTTTCGTAAGCAAGCTGACATACGGTCCGAGGCTCCCGGAGACTCCGCTGACCATTCCTTTCACCCACAATACCATTTTCGGAAAGGAGTCGTATTCGACGCTGATTCAGAACAAGTACCGCAGGCTGAAAGGATTCAGGGAGGTGAGAAGAGGCGACTGCGTCGTCTTCGGCTTCCCTAACGGTGACACGGTGCTCAGGAGCGCTCCCGCTGAAGACTATTACGCCCTCGTGCGCATCCTCGGCCGCGAGACCGTGGAGGGGCTGGGCGAGACGATAGTCAGGCCGACCGACAAGAAGGACCATTACGTCAAGCGCTGCGTCGCCCTACCCGGCGACACGCTTGAAGTCAGGGACGGACTTGTGTGGGTCAACGGCGAGCAGCAGGAGGTCTATCCCGGTATCCAGCTTTCATACGCGGTGAAGACCAACGGCCAGAAGATAAACTCCAAGACCGTGGAGGAGCTGGGGCTCAACCCCTCGGAGCTTTATTTCAATCCGGCCATGCCCGGCTATCCGGCGATGCTCCTGACGGCCGAGGCCCTCGCGAAGGTCAAGGCCCTGCCGAACGTGGTCGAGGTCCGGGACAATCTGGACAGGGACCCTTCGGCGTGCAGTCTGGAGGTTTTCCCCTACACCGTGGATTCAGGCTGGACCCGCGATTATTACGGGCCGCTCTGGATTCCGTCCAGGGGAGCCACCGTGAAGCTGACCGAGGAGAACCTTCCCCTGTACGAAAGGATAATAAGCGTCTACGAGAAGTCCGACCTGTCCAAGGCGATTGCCGACGGAGAATACACCTTCAAGCAGGACTACTATTTCATGATGGGAGACAACAGGCACAATTCCCTCGACTCGAGGTACTGGGGCTTCGTCCCCGAGGATCACATAGTCGGAAAGCCTGTGGTCATCTGGCTGTCGACCGACAAAAACCAGAAGTTCCCGAAAAACATCAGATGGGACAGATTCCTGAAATTTCTGTAGCTCTCTATTTGGAAATCAGAAAATTATCAGCGATATTTGCAACCCCTATAGTGTCAAGATAACAAAAGATAACGAGATATGGCAAAAGTTTGTCAAATAACCGGCAGAAAGAGAATGAAGGGCAACAACGTGGCCCATTCAAAGCTCCGCACCAAGCGTGACTTCTCCCTCAACCTCAAGCACAAGCGCTTCTGGAGCGAGGAAGAGCAGAGATATATCACCCTCAAGGTGTCCTGCAAGGGCATGAGGATCATCGAGAAGAACGGTCTCGAGGCTACCATCCGCGAGGCTCAGAAGAAAGGCTTGATTAACCTTGTTTAATTTTTAGAGTCATGGCAAAGAAAGCAAAAGGAAACAGGGTGCAGGTCATCCTCGAGTGCACTGAGCAGAGGGCCAGCGGCGTCCCCGGCATGTCACGCTACATTACGACCAAGAACAAGAAGAACACTCCCGACCGTCTTGAGCGCAAGAAGTACAACCCCTACCTCAAGAAGGTCACCGTTCACCGTGAAATTAAATAAGGAGTCTGAACTATGGCAAAGAAAGCAGTTGCAACCTTCGCCGCCAAGGCCGGCGCGAAAAGTATGGTCAAGTGCATCCGCATGGAGAAATCTCCCAAGACCGGAGCCTACATCTTTTCAGAGCAGCTTGTAGAAGCTGACAAGACCAAGGATTTCTTCAACGGCAAGAAGTAGTTCCCTTGTCCGGCTTCCGGTGAAGCCGTAAGGAGAAGCATCATAGAGCAAGCCGACCCGCGCCCGGGCCGGCTTCTTTTTCATAATAATTTGTATCTTTGTAGAATATGGCAATCAGTTTTTTTCAGAGGATATCCCGTGCGGTCATGGGGAAGTCCAGAGTGGACGACAATACTCTGGATGCGGTGGAGGAGGCTCTTGTGGAGTCCGACATGGGGGTTGACACCACCCTGAAGATAATCGACAGTCTGGAGGACAGGGTCGCAAGGGACAAGTACATGTCTTTCGACGAGCTTGTGGCCATGCTGCGCGACGAGATCAGCTCCCTGATCGATGATGGCGGAGAGCCCTTCGATTTCTCCAAGAAACCGTACATAGTCCTGGTAGTAGGCGTCAACGGCGTCGGCAAGACCACCACCATAGGCAAGCTCGCATATATGCTGAAGCAGCAGGGCAAGAAGGTCATTCTCGGCGCGGCCGACACTTTCAGGGCCGCTGCGGTCGACCAGCTCGACATCTGGGCTGAGCGTGCCGGCGTGGACATCGTCAAGCAGTCCATGGGCTCGGATCCCGCATCCGTCGCGTACGACACGGCGAAAGCCGCCGTCGCAAGAGGCGCGGACGTGGCGCTGATCGACACTGCCGGGAGGCTGCACAACAGGATAGACCTGATGAACGAGCTGACCAAGATACGCAACGTGATCCGCAAGGTCGTGCCTGACGGCCCCCATGACGTCATGCTGGTGCTTGACGCATCCACGGGACAGAACGCCTTCCAGCAGACGAAGGAGTTCTCCCGGGCTACGGACATCAGCTCCCTCGTGGTCACCAAGCTGGACGGGACTGCCAAGGGCGGAGTCGTGGTCGGGGTGTCCGACCAGTTCCATATTCCGGTCAAGTTCATAGGTGTGGGCGAGAAAATCTCCGACCTGAAACCCTTCGACAAGCAGGAGTTCGTGGAGAAGCTTTTTTCTCCCGATGATTTGAAATAAAATTGGAAAAAATATGAAACTCAGTTACAATTGGCTCAAGGATTATCTGAAATGCGAGCTGACCCCTCAGCAGATAGCGGATGCCATGACTTCGATAGGCATCGAGGTTGACGGGGTGGAGGAGCAGGAAAAGATTCCCGGCGGACTTGCCGGAGTCGTCGTGGCGGAAGTGCTGGAATGCGAAGACCATCCGAATTCGGACCATCTGCATATCACCAAGGTCAATGACGGTACGGGCGAGCCCCTTACCGTGGTCTGCGGTGCGCCGAACGTGGCGGCCGGGCAGAAAGTCCTTTTTGCGCAGGTCGGGGCCGTGCTTCCCGGAGACTTCAAGATAAAGAAGTCCAAGATCCGGGGCGTGGAGTCTTTCGGTATGATATGCGCCGAGGACGAGCTGGGCATAGGTTCCGGACATGAAGGTATCATGGTGCTTCCTGCCGACGCGGTGGTGGGCACTCCCGCCAAGGAATACCTGCATCTTGAGACCGAGGCCGTAATCGAATATGAAATCACCGCCAACAGGGTCGACGCGGCGTCCCATTGGGGAGTGGCACGCGACCTCTACGCATATCTGAAGCTCCGCGACATACCCTGCGAGCTCGTCAGGCCTTCCGTCGACGATTTCCGTGAAGGAGAGGCCGGCGGCCTTGATGTGGAGGTGCTCGACGGTGACGGGGCTCCCGAATATACGGGAATCACCATCAGGAACGTGAAGGCGGCCCCTTCTCCGCAGTGGCTTCAGGACAGGCTGCTTGCGATAGGCCTCAGGCCCATCGACAACATAGTCGACATATCCAACTTCGTGCTGTTCGAGCTCGGACAGCCCCTGCACACCTTCGACGCCGACAAGGTGAGGGGCGGCAAGGTCATTGTCCGCAGGGCTGCCGAAGGGGAGCTGATACGCACCCTGGACGGGGTGGAGCGCAAGCTCTGCAGCCGCGACATGGTGATAGCCGATGCCGAGGGCCCGATGTGCATCGCGGGAGTGTTCGGCGGCGAAGAGAGCGGAGTCTCCGACGGCACATCGTCACTCTTCGTGGAGAGCGCATATTTCGACCCCGGCTCCATACGCCGCACCTCCAAGACCCAGGGTCTGCAGACCGACGCGTCCTTCAGGTATGAGCGCGGAGGCGACCCCGAGGTGCTGGAATACGCGCTGAAGAGGGCCGTGTGCCTCATCCGCGAGCTGGCCGGAGGCGAAGTGGAGGGAAAGATTCGGAAGGTGAGCTCAAAGCCTGTCGAAAGGAAGACCATAGAGCTGGACTACGGGCGTATCGAGCGTCTCGCCGGGCATGAGCTCGGACATGACACGATAGAAAACATCCTGGGATGGCTGGGCTATGACTTCGTGGAGAAGCACGAAGGCGGCTCGACCGTGAAGGCCCCCTCATACATGGTGGACGTCTACCGCGAATGTGACGTGGTTGAGGAGCTCCTGAGAATCTACGGCTACGACAACATCCCCTTCCCCAAGCACATGAAGATGTCTGTCAACGCCACTCCCAGACCGGAGGAGGAAGCTGTCCGGAATTCGGTCTCCAACTTCCTCGCCGCCTGCGGTTTCGTGGAGATAATGAACAATTCGCTGACCAAGTCGGCATACTACGACAAGCTTGCGACCTTCCCCGCAGACCATTGCGTGCGCATAGTGAACCCTCTCAGCCAGGACCTCAACGTCATGCGCCAGAGCCTGATACCCGGAGGACTCGAGGTGGTGGCCTACAACCTCAACCGCCAGGCCTCGTCCATGAAGATATTCGAATACGGAAGCGTATATGCGAGACTGCCCGAGAAGGGCGGAGACACGCTCGAGGGTTATGAAGAGCATACGAATTTCATGCTGATGCTCACCGGCACCCCCGACAAGGTATGGCGTACCGAGGCTGGCGCAGGCAATTATTTCCAGCTCAAGGGCTACGTCGAGCTGCTGCTCAGGCGCTATGGTGCCGAGCTCTATCAGATGCGGAGCGCGGCGGCGCCTTCGGACATATTCTCCGAGGGCATGTCCTATCAGCTGCCCGGAGGCAGTCCCGTCCAGCTTGCGGTGATGGGCGCCGTGAATCCTTCGCTTGCAAGGACTTTCGGGATACGGCAGCCGGTTTTCGCCGCTGAAATCAACTGGCCCGCACTGTTCGAGCTGGTGCGCAGGGACAAGGTCTCCTTCAAGGAACTGCCCAAGTTCCCCGAAGTCCACAGGGATCTCGCGCTTCTCCTCGACGAGAACGTGAAATACGCCGACCTGCGTTCGGCCGCGTTCAAGCAGGCGAAGAAGCTGCTCAAGGACGTAAGGCTCTTCGATGTCTACAGGGGCGACAAGATTCCCGAGGGCAAGAAGCAGTACGCCCTGAGCTTCGTGATCCAGGACAATGAGAAGACCCTGACCGACCAGGATACCGAGAGGGTGATGGACAGGCTGCTTTCGACCTTCCAGAACGAATTCGGGGCCCAGCTCAGATAGCGGACGATGTCGCTGAAGGGCGGACATATCGTGGCGATGCTGGCTGCGGCTTTCGTGCTCGCGGCCTCCTGCGACAGGCCCAGGGTGATTCCCGCCGATGACATGGTCGGGCTCTACGCCGACATGTTCCTGGCGGACCAGTGGCTCAGGGACCATCCGAAGGAGCGCGAGGCGGCCGACACGACCCTGTTCTTCGACCCGATTTTCCACAAGCACGGCTACACCTTCGAGGACTACGACGCGAGCGTGCGCCACTATGTCAGGGATCCGGAGAAGTTCGGCGAAATAATGGAACGGGTCAAGGAGCTCCTCAGGGAGCAGACGGACATAAGGCAGAGTATCTGGGAGCGGAAGGTCGACCTGGCATACAGGAGGGTGGACTTCTTCTCGGACTCCCTGTGGAGCAGGGACTGGCTGACATGGACTGCACCCGTCATAGACACCACCGTGTCCCTTGTCGTTGTGCCGGACAGCACGGACGTGGAGCCTGCCGCGCCGGCTGACAGCCTCTCGCCGAAGACTGTGCCTCTGAAATTGGAATTACAGTAAACAAATAGATCTGATATGGATTATCTGGTAAAATACGGCTTCAATTGTACAGCCGGGAAGGTGGCCTCTTCATTGGCCGCCATTTCTTCCGCACTGCCCGAGAGGGCGTCCGAGGAGACGCTGAAGACCTGTTTCGCTTCGATGGACCTTACGACTCTCCATACGGGAGATACCGTGAAATCCGTGGAGGCCCTTGTGGAGAAGGCCAACAGGGTGACTGAAGATTTCCCTGGCTGCCCTTTGCCTGCTTCCGTGTGCGTGTATCCGAATTTCGCTTCCGTGGTGCGCAGTTGCAGGAAGTCCCCCGAGCTCCATGTGACCACGGTGGCCGGGTGCTTCCCCTCTTCGCAGAGCTGGCTTTCCGTCAAGGTCCTCGAGTGCCGTATGGCCGTCAGGGAGGGCGCTGACGAGATAGACATCGTGCTCGCGCTGAACTCTTTCCTTGCAGGGGATTACGCTGCCGCGGCGGAGGAGATAGCCGAAATGCGCAAGGCCGTGGACGAAGAGGCCGCCGCTGCCGGAAGGAAGGTCATCCTCAAGGTCATCCTGGAGACGGGAGAACTCTCCACTGTCGAGAACATCGCCGCCGCGTCCTTCCTTGCGATGGAGTCGGGCGCCGATTTCATCAAGACATCGACGGGCAAGGTGAGCGTGAACGCCACTCCCGAGGCCGCCTACGTGATGTGCGAGTGCATACGGCTTTTCCATGAGAAGACCGGCCGCAAGGTCGGATTCAAGGCCGCAGGGGGAATCTCGACTGCGGAAGACGCGGTATATTACTACAGCATAGTCGAGTCCGTGCTCGGAGGAGAATGGCTCGGGAAGGACCTTTTCCGTCTCGGGGTCAGCCGTCTCGGCAACAGTCTGCTCGGGGCGATTGAAAAGAAAACGGTAAAATATTTCTGATCCGTGGATTTTTTATGGATTTTATCTGGGCCGGCCGGTGACGCCGGCCCTTTCTTTATGGTTCCTGTGCGCACCGGAGCGGGTTTTCCTGTCCCGGGACGGATTTTTCTGAAATTAAACGATTGATATGAAAGAAATCGCTTCCGCCTTCCGATATTTGCCGCAGAAAACTGAATTGCGCTATGAAAAACTTCTTTTTGTTTGCAGTCATGCTGCTTGCGGCTTCCTGTTCCGGAAGCCTGACGGACGTGCCGGACTGGTCCGGAGAAGCCTACGGCCCGGACCTTTCCCATGAGATGATTGTCCTCGGTTCCCATCTCGAGGACCCCTATTCGGTGGACAATATGACCAAAGCCCTGTCTTCGCTCTATCCCACCAAGGCCGACAGGGTTGTGGAGACCACCCATCTTTATGTGCGTTTCCTGCCCGAGACCGATGCCGAGCTGGAACAGCTGGAAGGACTCGGCCTGGAACTGCTCGACCATCCTGTCGATTATCAGATAATCAGGGAGGGCGACTACTATCATGACCCCGAGGTCCCCGAAGGGAATATAACCTGGCAATATGCCGTGGTCGAGAACGGCTTCAGCTTCCCTGAAGGCATAAGGCATGAAGTTCTGGACAAGTGCCATATCCCCTCGTCCGAAGCGGAGGCGACCAAGGCCGGAGGCATAGACTGGGCTGCCGTGGAAAAGGAGTCCTACAGGCTGACCGGCAATGCTGACATGCTCGTCCCCGACTCGAAGGCCAAGGAAAGCGGCACTCCTGAAGGGCAGATATGCATAGTCGACGACAGGACGGACGAAGGTCCGGTCGGGGTCAGAGGCGTCAAGGTATCCTGCAATTCCTTCGTGAAGTTCGCCCACGGGTATACCGACGACGAAGGCTATTACAAAGTGAACAAGAACTTCAATTCCAGGCCGCGCTATAGAATAGTATTCAAGAACAAGAAGGGTTTCGCGATAGGCTTCAACCTTCTGCTCCAGCCGGCGTCCGCCTCGACTCTCGGCAAGAACTCGCCGAAGGGTCTGGACGTGACTGTCACCTCGAATTCGGACAGGAAGCTTTTCACGCGCTGCGTGGTCAACAATGCGGCCTATGAGTACTATGGAAGCTGCAGGGATGACGACAGCAGCATGCGCACACCTCCGTCCAACCTCAGGATATGGCTTTTCCAGAACCTTGAAGCCAGCAGCGCCGTGATGCTGCGCCAGGGGGCCGTGATAGACGACAGCGTAATCTCCGAATTTCTCGGGGAATACACCTTCCTGCTGAAGATTTTCCTCCCGGACCTCACCATCGGACTCAAGGGAGCGGACGACTATGCCGAAGTCTATTCCAGGACCATTCACGAGCTCGCCCATTCCAGCCATTTCATGCAGGTGGGGAAGGACTACTGGAACAAGTACATCAAGTACGTGGTGACATCCTTCGTCTCGTCGGGCTTCGTGACCTACGGGACGGGAATGGAGACCGATGCGGGGTACTGCGAAATAGGAGAGATGTGGGCGTATTATCTCCAGAGCAAATTCTACAGGGAGAGGTACGGCGAGCCGGAAGCGGCCTTCGGGACGTCGTTCTGGTTCTACCCTCAGATTTTCCTCTATCTTGACGACCGGGGGCTGAACAAATACAGGATTTTCGCCGCACTCACCTCCGACATAAACGGCCGCGACCTGCTCAAGAAGAAGCTTACGAGCATGTACCCCGAATTCAAGAGCGCCATAGTGCAGGCTTTCGGACGATATAACTGACGGACATGAAAAAGTTGAGAATGCTCATGGCGGCGGTGCCGCTCCTGCTGTGCCACGGCCTGGCCGCGCAGAATTTCGCGCTTTCCACGAACGTGCTGGGATATGCCGACTTCGGCACATTGAACATGGAGGCTTCATACGGCGTGGCCCGGCACTGGAGCCTGAACGCGGGCCTGCGCTACAATCCTTTCACCTTCGGTTCCGGGGAGCAGGAGGTACGGCGCCGCCAGCGGTCGTTCAGCACGGGGGCACGCTACTGGCCGTGGCACATATATTCCGGGTGGTGGCTTTCCGCCGAAGTCCGGTATCAGGAATACAACAGCGGCGGCCTGGTCTCTCCCGAGACTTCGGAGGGTGACCGTTTCGGGGCCGGAATCGGAGGCGGCTATACCTACATGCTGGCCCCTCATCTGAATCTGGATTTCGGCTTCGGCCTGTGGTCCGGATATGACGTCTATACAACCTACGACTGCCCGACTTGCGGACGTGTTACCGACAGCGGCGGGAAGTTCTTCATCCTGCCGGCCGACCTGATTGTCGCATTGACATACGTCTTCTAGGGGATATTTCCCGGGGATGACAAGAAATTTTATAAAATTTCAAGCCAGTTTCTGAAAAAGTTGTATATTTGCAATCCATTCGGGCGCGGGTGGCGAAATGGTAGACGCGCTAGTTTCAGGAGCTAGTGTCAATTGCGACGTGTGAGTTCGACTCTCATCCCGCGCACATTAAGGGCCGGCTGGTTTCAGTCGGCCTTTTCCATTGTCAGGCACCGCCGGAAAGGGAGGCCGCGTATTCCTTCTCGAAGATTGCGCGCAGGCGCTTTTCGTCTCTGATGATTTCCCGCAGCTCGGAAAGCCTTGCCGCGTTGTCGGATTCGGGAATCAGAAGCTTCAGATAGCCTCCTTCGGCATATTTGGCGTTGAGGTGCTCGCACATCCGCTTCCAATGGCCTTCCTTGTCCAGCTCGGGATAGTGCGACATGCCGTACTGCACCGTGCGCCTGATTGTCAGTCCGGGCTCTATCTGCCTGTCGGCTTCGGCTATTATGCGCCCGTAGATGCTCCTGGGCTCGCTGCCGGCGGACGCCCTGTGGTCTTCCGCAGCTTCTGCGATGATTTCTATCTGCTCTTCGCTGAACCAGTTCCGCAGGTTCCTGTCTTCCCTGATCATCCTCCCGGAGGCAAGGTGATGCCTCTCCCTTCCTTCGGCCAGGCCTATGTCGTGGCAGGCGGCAGCCGCATAGAGCATGTCCTGGTCCAGCCCGTAGATTCTCCCCAGTGCCAGGCTGCGCTCGATTACCGACCTCACGTGTTCCGGCCCGTGAGCCGCGTCGAAACCGAGGTATCGGGGAATAATCTCTTTTTCAATGTATAGCTTGAGTTCCATACCATAAAGATACCGCATTATTTTCGTAACTTGGGGCGAATTTTAGAACTGCTTATGGGAAATCATGTTTGGCAGTATTGCTCCCTCGGCGGAGTGATAAGGGTAAAGATAGCTTCGGGAGAAGATATCGCCCATCTTGGGGAACTGGATGAAAAGTACTGGACCGTATTGAGCTGCCCGGTGAACGGGCTAGCGATGGATTCCCATACGCTAGCCTATATCGACTCCGATTCCGACGGCAAGATCAGGGTCGCGGAAGTGGTGAGCGCCGCAGAATGGCTCTGCTCCTGCGTGAAGGACAAGGACCTTCTGCTCAAGGGGGACAGCGTCCTTCCCCTGGATTCCTTCGATGAGGGAACCGCCCTCGGGCAGAGGCTCAAGAAGTCGGCCCGCCAGATTCTCGACAACCTCGGACTCAAGGAAGAGAATTCGATAAGTCTCGCCCAGGCTTCTGACAGCGTGGCTATCTTCACGGGTACGCGCTTCAACGGGGACGGAGTCATAACTCCGGCCACGGTGGGCGATGACGAGGAGCTGAAGTCAGTCCTGGCCGACTGCATCGCGAAGGTCGGCTCGACGCCCGACCGCAGCGGCGAACAGGGGGTTACTGCCGAAATCATAGATAAATTCTATGCGGCATGCTCGGACTATTCGGCATGGCAGGCCTCCGCGCAGAAGGAGACTTCCCCCTATGCGGACAAGACTCCGGCGGCATACGAGGCTTTCTGCGCCCTCGATTCCAAGGTGAAGGATTATTTCTACCGCTGCAAGCTCCTGCGCTATGACCAGTCTGCAGCCGCTGCCGTGGACGTGAAGGTGGAGAAGCTGGAGGATCTGGAGGCGTGCCCTCTTGCCCGTCCCGATGCTTCGGGCGTGCTTCCGCTCAAGGCAGTCAACCCTTCATGGCAGGCTGCCGTCGACAAACTGCTGGCCCTCGTGCCCGCCAAGGATTTCAGTACCAAGGACGGTGTGAGCGAGGCGGAATGGAACGCCCTGGAAGCCCGTTTCGCGGGATATTCATCATGGCTGGCTTCGAAGAAGGGCGCGGAAGTCGAGTCTTTGGGCATCGACCGCGTGAACGGGATTCTCAAGGCCGGCCGCAGGCAGGACCTGCTCGACATGGTGGAGAAGGACAATGCCCTCAAGGAGGAGTCCGATTCCATAGACGAGGTGAAGAAGCTCATGTACCTCTACCGGGATTTCGGCCATTTCCTCCAGAACTACGTGATTTTCTCCGATTTCTATGACCGTCCCGGCCGCAGGGCCATATTCGAGGCAGGAAGGCTCTTCATCGACCAGCGCTGCTGCGACCTCTGCATAAGGGTCAGCGACATGGCCGGCCACAACGACATGGCGAAGCTCAGCGGGATGTTCCTGATATACTGCAAATGCAGCTCCAAGCGCAGCGCCGCATCAATGGACATAGTCGCGGTGATGACTTCCGGCGACATCGACGACCTCCGTCCCGGAAAGAACGGAATCTTCTACGACCTCGACGGAAACGACTGGGACGCCACGGTCACCAAGATAGTTGACAACCCGATCAGCATACGCAACGCCTTCTGGTCACCCTACCGCAAATTCTGGGAGTTCTGCGTCGGCCTGATCAACAAGTCGGCCGCCGACAAGGAGAACAAGGTGATAGGCCAGATGCAGGCCAAGGCCTCGACGGTGACCGCTGCTCCGGCAGTTCCCGCTGATGGAACGGCAGCCGCTCCGAAGCCCGCATTCGACATAGCCAAGTTCGCCGGTATCTTCGCTGCCATCGGCCTCGCGTTGGGCTACATAGGCTCGTTCATCACCCAGCTTGCCGCCGGTATTGCCAGAACCCCCTGGTGGCAGCTGCTCGTAGCCATCGCCGTGATTATGCTGCTGATTTCCGGACCTTCCTGCTTCATCGCATGGAGCAAGCTCCGCAAGCGCAACCTCGGCCCCGTGCTGAACGCCAACGGCTGGGCGATCAACTCCAAGGTCCTCGTGAACATAATCTTCGGAGGGAAGCTTACAACTGTCGCCAGATATCCCAAGCTCAATATCTCCGACCCCTATTTGCAGAAGGTTCCGGCATGGAAGAAATGGTTCGGATGGATAATCTTCATCCTTGTGGCCCTTGCCGTCGTCTATTTCGTCTTCATACGTGAAAAGGTGGCTTATGTTTTCTTCTGAGAAGGCCAATGTCGGACTGTTCTGCGACTGCTTCCCGCCCGTGATGGACGGGGTGTCGGTCTGCATGCGGAACTATGCCGAATGGATGCAGAAAAAGGTGGGCGGCGTGTGTGTGGTCACCCCGAACGTGCCGGGGACGGACTACCGAAGGCTGCCCTACAAGGTTCTGGATTATTTCTCCGTCCCGGTGCCCCGCAGGCATCCTTACGTGACGGGAATCGCCGAACTCGATCCGGCATATCTCGCCAGGATTACGAAAATCGGGTTCAGGATAGTTCATGCCCACTGTCCCTTCACCTCAGGCCATGCTGCCTTGAGGATAGCGAGGCTTCAGAAGATTCCTCTGGTCGCGACCTTCCACTCCAAGTACCGCGACGATTTCGAGAGGGTCCTGCCCAAGCCGGCGACCGACCTGATGATAAAGGCGATAGTCGATTTCTACGAGAAGGCCGACCTCGTCTGGGTGCCCCAGGCCTCGGTCGAGGACGTGATAAGGGAGTACGGCTACAAGGGTGAGGTGGAGGTCATGGACAACGGCTCCGACCTCGTGGCCGATTATCCCGAGGGTTTCTTCGCGGAAGCCAGGAGGCGGATAGGCGTGGAGCCGGGCGAGTTCGTGCTCCTTTTCGTGGGCCAGCATATATGGGAAAAGAACCCCAGGCTGGTCATAGAGGCCCTGGCGCTGCTTCCTGACCTCCCTTTCCGCATGTTTTTTGCAGGGAACGGGTATGCCGCCCATGCGATGCGCCAGCTCGTGAGTGAAAAGGGCCTGGATTCCAAGGTGACTTTCCTGGGAACCGTCATGGACCGCAAGGTTCTTACGGACTATTATGCTGCGGCCGACCTCTTCCTCTTCCCTTCGCTCTATGACAATGCGCCGCTTGTGGTCAGGGAGGCGGCCGCCCTGCATACGGCGTCCGTGATGGCGAAAGGCTCGACGGCCTCGGCCATACTGACCGACGGCTACAACGGCTTCCTGACGGAGAACGACCCTGCGGAACTCGCGGCCATGCTGCGCCGGCTGGCGGCCGATCCGGAACTGGTGCGCAGGACGGGCGACAATGCCTCCCGGACCATAGTCCGTTCGTGGGAGGACTGCGTGGTCGAGGTGCTGGAGCGCTACAACGGACTGCTCCGCAGCCGGGGACTGCCGCCCATAGAGAAAATGTAGTTTTTATAATCGGATATGCTTATGGCAAATGAACGTAGTGGAGATCTGAGGACGGCGGAGGCCGTTCTCGGGAACATGGCTTCACGCAGGAGCGTCAGGAGCTATGAAGACAGGAAGGTGCCTCATGAGATGGTGGAGCGGCTGCTGCGTGCGGCGATGGCCGCCCCTTCGGCGAAGAACCGCCAGCCCTGGGAGTTCGTGGTCGTGGACGAACGCGGAATCCTGGACGCCCTGGCCGCCAGGCTCAAGTATGCCAAGATGCTGGCCCAGGCCCCTCTGGCGATAATAGTCTGCGCCGAGACGAAGATCAAGCATTCCGACGGTTCGGTCACCGAGAATCCTTTCTGGGAGCATGATGCGTCAGCCGCCACGGAGAATCTCCTTCTGGCCGCCGAAGCCCTCGGCCTCGGCGCCGTATGGACTGCCGCTTCCGATCCCGAGCGCTCCTCGGCCGTCAAGTCGGTCATAGACATGCCGGAGACCGTGATGCCGCTTTGCGTGGTGCCCATAGGCTTCCCTGCGGGGGAGGAGAGACCTAAGGACAAGTGGAATCCCGCGAAGATTCATCATAACAGATGGTAACATTCAAAATACTTTCGTCATGTGCAGATTAAGAATCCTGTCAGTGCTTTTTGCGCTGATGTTCTGCGGAGCCCTTTCCGCCCAGGACGTGATTTCCATGAAGGACGGGAGGGAGATTGAGGCCAAGGTGCTGAAAGTGAGCACGGAAGAGCTCGTCTACAAGAAATGGAGCAATCCCGACGGGCCGGAATACCACATCCAGATTTCGGATGTCCTGCAGGTCCGCTACGAGAACGGTGAGGTCGAGACCTATGGAACCCAGGGAACTGAAACCGGAATGGTCAGGAGGTTCCGAGGGCAGGTAGGAGGTTACGATACCGACCTTTATCTATACTCCGAATATCCGGAGGGGACGCTCTATCGCGACGGAACGTTGCTGCTTGTCAAGGGTGCGCGGGTCTCTCCGGGAGCGGTGCTCGATCCGGATTTTTACGACCGCTGGCGCTCCGGCGAGTCCATGAGGCTCTGGGGAATGAGCACATGGCTGGTCGGCGGTGCCGTCGTGTGCACGGGGCTTTCTTTGTTGAGGATGCCCGGCAACGGGGCCACGGCCGCGCTCCTGTCCGGCGGCGTGCTGCTGCTTGTCGGCATTCCGCTTCATCTGTCGGGCAATGATATACTCGAGAAAGTGGTTGACGAGCAGAACGCGCGGCGCGAGCCGGGTGCCGCCTTTGCCCCTTCGCTGGACTTCGGGGCGCAGCGTCACGGAATAGGTCTCGCCATCAATTTCTGAACCCGCTCCGGAACTCCCGCGCGACGTTGCTTATACTTGAAAATGAGCAAAATAAATTTGGAAAGAGCGGGAAATTGTGTAAATTTGCAGGCTTTCGCCTTTTACGGGAAAGCATGTTGTAATATTAATCTTAATTTTTTGCTGAGAAATGGCTGAATATTTGCTGCCTGAGAAAAAGCAAGAGATTTTCGCGAAGTACGGAAAGTCTAATAAGGACACCGGCTCTCCTGAGAGTCAAGTTGCTTTATTTTCCTACCGTATCGCTCACCTCACCGAGCATGTGAAGAGGAACAAGAAGGACAATGTGACCCGTCGTTCCCTCCTCCGTCTTGTCGGCAAGAGGCGTCAGATTCTGGACTATCTCCAGGAGATTGACATCGAGAGATACAGAAATATCGTCAAGGAGCTCGGACTCCGCCGATAGTCACGATAGGGAGAATCAGGGGATGGTTCCGAGGGAGCCATCCCCTTTTATTGAAGAGAAAGACGTAAAGAAACACGATAATGAACATCATCAACAAAAGAATCGAGCTCGCGGACGGCCGCGTGATCGAAATCGAGACCGGCAAATTGGCGAAGCAGGCAGCCGGCTCTGCCGTGGTGAAAATGGGTGGCACCATGCTTCTCGCCACCGTCACGGCAGCGGAAGAAGTGAAGGAAGGCACCGATTTCATGCCTTTGACCGTAGACTACAAGGAAAAGTATTATTCGGCAGGCCGCTTCCCCGGCGGATTCATGAAGAGGGAGGGCAAGTCCAGCGACTATGAGATTCTTATCTCACGTCTGATCGACCGCCCCATCCGTCCTCTGTGGCCTGACGACTTCCATCTTGAGGTATTCGTGAACGTCACGCTGATTTCCGCCGAGAAGGACATACAGCCTGACGCGCTCGCCGGACTTGCCGCTTCATGCGCGCTCGCGACCTCCGACCTGCCTTTCGGCGGCCCGATCTCCGAGGTGCGCGTATGCCGCATCAACGGCGAATTCGTGATCAACCCCAACTTCTCCCAGATGAAGGATGCCGACATCGACCTCATGGTTGCGGCCACCGAGGAGAACATCATGATGGTCGAGGGCGAGATGAACGAGGTGAGCGAGCACGACATGCTCGAGGCCATCAAGTTCGCCCACGAGGAGATCAAGAAGCACTGCCGCGTGCAGAAGGAGCTCATGCACGAGCTCGGCACCGACGTGAACAAGAGGGACTATCCCCACGATGTCGAGGACGAGGAGCTGAAGAAGGCTGTCCACGATTTCTGCTATGACAAGTGCTATGCGCTCGCCAAGTCGGCCAAGCCCAAGAAGGAGCGTGAGCAGGGCTTCAAGGAGATAAAGGAGGAGTTCCTGGCCACCATCCCCGAGGAGGAGCTCGAGGAGAAGACCCCTCTCGTGGAGAGGTACTACCACCACGAGGAGAAGGAGGCCATGCGCAACATGATTCTGGACGAGGGTGTGCGTCTCGACGGCCGCAAGTGCGATGAGGTCCGCCCCATCTGGTGCGAGGTCGACTATCTGCCCTGCGCGCACGGATCCGCAATCTTCACGCGCGGCGAGACCCAGTCGCTGGCTACCGTGACCCTCGGAACGAAGATGGACATGAAGGAGACCGACGAGGTTCTTATCCAGGATGACCAGCAGTTCGTGCTGCACTACAACTTCCCTCCTTTCGCGACCGGAGAGGCCAAGCCCCAGCGCGGTGTCGGCCGTCGTGAAATCGGACATGGAAACCTTGCCCTCAGGGCCCTCAAGCCCGTGGTTCCCCTCGCTCCCGAGAACCCCTACGCGGTGCGCGTGGTATCAGATATCCTCGAATCCAACGGCTCTTCTTCCATGGCTTCCGTCTGCGGAGGCTGCCTCGCCCTCATGGACGCAGGCGTGAAGATCAAGAAGCCTGTGGCCGGCGTCGCCATGGGACTTATCACCGATGAGGTTCACCCCAATGACCGCTATGCGATTCTCACCGATATCCTCGGAGACGAGGACCATCTCGGAGACATGGATTTCAAGGTGACCGGAACCGCTGACGGAATCACCGCCACCCAGATGGACATCAAGGTGGACGGACTTTCATACGCCGTGCTCGAGCAGGCTCTTGAGCAGGCTCGCCAGGGCCGCATGCACATCATGGGCGAGATGATGAAGACCATCAGCGAACCCCGTGAGGACTACAAGCCCTTCGTGCCCCGCATCGAGCAGCTCAGGGTTGCAGCCGAGTTCATCGGAGCGATTATCGGCAAGGGCGGCGAGACCATACAGAAAATCCAGAAGGAGACCGGCACTGCCATCAGCATCGATGAGGAGCCCATCCCCGGAACCAATCTCACCGAGGGCGTTGTCGACATCGCTTCCGACAACAAGGAGAACATGCAGAAGGCCATCGAGTGGATCAAGGCTATCTGCGCGGTTCCCGAAGTCGGCAAGGTATACCACGGAAAGGTGGTTTCCATCCTTGAGTTCGGTGCTTTCGTCGAGATTCTTCCCGGAAAGGAGGGTCTGCTTCACGTTTCCGAGATTGCATGGAACAAGACCGACAGGGTTGAGGACGTGCTGAACGTGGGCGACGAAGTTGATGTCAAGCTGCTGGAAATCGATTCCAAGACCGGCAAGATGCGCCTCTCCATGCGCGCTCTCACCGAGAAGCCCGAAGGCTATGTGGAGCCTACCCGCAGGCCCCGTCAGAACGGCGGCGACCGCGAGCGCAGGTCCGACAGGCCCGAGAGGCGCGGCGGTGAGCGCAGGGAGCGCCGTGAGTTCGACCGCGGCGAGCGCGGCGAGCGCAGAGGCCCCAGGGGACGCAGAAGCAGCGGCCCTCGCGAGGACGTACCCGCTCCCGAGGTGAACGACTACAAGGAACCCGTCGACGAGCTCTTCTAGCGGAACTCTGACGGAAAGAACAAAGGGGATGACTCAAAAATGAAAGTCATCCCCTTTGTTTATTATTCAGCTGCCGTTCAGATTTCGTCGGTCAGTATGATGTGGTTGCCCAGCCTGTTGGCGAAGAAACGGTCGAGGTCGGCCTCGTTGTCGAAACGGAAGGCGACCTGGGTGCGGCACCTTGCGGCCACGTTCGTGTTTGCGGTTATGGTTCCCGACGCCCAGAAGATTCTGTCGAGCCTCCTTCCGCCTATCTTGACTATGGAATACCTTCCCGTAGGCAGAACGCCGGCCACTCCTACGCCTATGCCCGATTCGAAATGAGTCGGAAGGCTGAAGGCGGTGGTCATCGACGTCGGAACCGTGCAGTGTGCGAAATCCACCCTGAGCCTGCTCCTGTCGGAAGATGAGGGGTTGGCCATGAACGGAGCCTTTCCGCTGTGGGCGTAGACTGTCATCATGGTCCAGAGCGAGGGGATGTCTCCCTCGCATCCGCAGATTATCCCTTCGTCGTTGAGTCTCGCAAGCGCGAGGCAGGCCGTGGTGCGGCAGCTGCCCAGCAGGTCGAAGCATTTTATCGTGAGCGCGTTTAGCCCGTAGCGGCCGACGATGGCCCTGAGCGCCTTCTCCATGTTCCCTGCAGCTTCAAGCCTGCCGGTCTCGCCCTGCGGGTCTTTCACGGAGCCTCCGCTCAATTTCATGTATTCGTCGGCCAGTTCGGCTATGTCTATGTCCACGAATCTTGTCCCGAATTCTGATTGTATGTATTTGAGGTCGACGTCCGAAGCTATCAGCCACGAGGACGCCCCTCCTATCAGACCTACCGTGCTGTTTGCCAGATATTCGCGTACTCCGGACGTATAGATGTTGCCGAAGCGGTTTTTGCTTTCGGATTCCTCGGGCAGGGCTTCGGTGTCGGAGCCGTCGGGAGGCGCCGGGATATTGACCATGCGGACGCCTATCCCTTTCCTGTCGAGGAAACTTGCGATTTCGAATGAGGCGGCCAGGGAGTTGTGGTAGCCGTCGCTCAATAGGATTATCTCCTTAGGCAGCTGTCCGAGCCTGTCTGCGAAAAGCTCTTCGGTTCCGCCTGTCCCGATGAAGCACACCGCGTCTTCGGTAGGCAGATTCTCGCAGGAGCTGCTGTCGATGATGTTGAGTTCGCCTTCTTCCGGCAGTCCGTATTCCTTACGGTAATCCCTGTCCCTGAGTTTTTCGAACAGATCCTGCCGGCAGGACATGACACTGGTTGCGTCGTGGAGCGGCGATGCAAATATTATGAGATTCATTCTTGTTTAAGTCTTGGAATTAAGTTCCAACCTGTAAAGATACGCAAAAATGTTCGTTTTTCGTAGCTTGTGGCTAGCGTCCGGAGAGTTCGGAATAGACCGCCCCGGAGATGTCGGCTATCAGTTTCTCGTTCTCCTCCATCCCGAGCGCGGAGTCGCTTATGAATACCGCCAGCGTATAGCTCCGTCCGTCGGGGAGCAGCACGAAGCCGACATCGTTGATACCTGTCCAGCGTCCGTCCGCCTCCCGGTCGGAGGTGCCGGTCTTGTGTCCGATCAGGGCGCCTGACCCCTCGAGCGGGAGCGGCAGGCGGTTCAGCCCGGTCCTGCATTCCAGCAAGGTGCTGCGTATGAAGTCCGCATATTCCTTCCCGAGCGGAAGCGTGCCGGAAGCCAGCCTGTCCATGAGGTCCGCCGCCGACAGGGGCGAGCTGACGTTCTCTCTGCATTTCTTCAGGTCGCGGTGCATTTCGTCTTCGGTCGCGGCTATGCGGAAATCGCGGAATCCCATGCTTCTGATTATGCTGTCGACGTGTTCGGGCGCAGCGAAGCGGTCGAACAGAATGTCACAGGCGTTGTTGTCGCTTTGCTGCAGGGTGTAGCGCAGCAGTTCCGCGACGCTCATGTCGAAGCCGCCTCCGGGACGGGCGTCCCTCAGCGGGCTCCAGGTTCCGGCTTTCAGGTCCTGTACGTATATATGCACGGTCGTCGTGAGCGGCAGGCCGCGTTCTTCGAGAATCCTGGCCACGGCTACGGCCTGATGGAGCTTCATCACGCTCATCAGCGGATAGTCGGGGCTGCCGTTGACCGTGAGGGTGTCGCCATCGGCTATCACGGCAACTCCCACCCGGGCGTCGGCGCCGGCGATGATTTCCCGTATCTGCGTCTTCAGGGTCCCTTCCGCGGATGCGGATGCGGCGGCCGTGAGAGCCAGGGCAATCAATAGGAAGAGTCTGCTTTTCATCTTGTGTCTCCCGGCGGCAAACTGCCGGAAAGACAAAGATAGCGAATCCCGCCGAGAACGTCCGCAGCCGGAATTGGCATGTATGTTGCCATTATGGGATCCTGAAACAATTTATAGGAGGTTAATATGAAAAGAATCATTTCAATGCTGATTCTGCTGTCGTTGTCGCTGTCCGCCATGGCGCAGGGCAGGACGACGCTGCAGGAGAGGATGGAGCAGTGGAAGCGCGACATGTACGAGTTCCAACAGAGGAGCGCTCCCGACCGCGCCGCCCAGGCAGTCGTTGACACTTTGACATGGCATCAGGCCGGAGCGGCGGTCAACACCAGGTCTTTTGTCCTGGAGGCGGAGGCTCTGACTTTCCGTGACGGGACTCGCGTATATGTCAGTTCCACCACCAACTTCATCGCAGTGGACGGCGACAGGGGAGTCGTACAGATTTCTCCGAGCCGTTTTCTTTCGGGACCCAACGGAGTCGGCGGGGTGACTCTCGACGGCAGGGTCACCGGCTTCACGGTGACTTCCGGGAAGAATGACGTGGTGCATATCCGCGCCGGCATCACGGGCGCCGGCATAAGCGCTGAGGTCGACATTTCGCTGTATCCCGGCTCCAATGAAGCTTACGCCGTCATTTCGCCCAATTTCAACTCCCGGACCATCAGGCTCGAGGGAAGGCTCGTGCCGTATGAACAGTCCCGGGTCTATGAGGGCATGTCTTTCTAGGGGCATGCCATGTCAATTGATAATATGGAGGATATGATATGAAAAAGTATATTCTGTTTGCGGCGGCCGTCATGATGGCTTCCGCATGCGAGAAGGTGCCGAGCGCATCGGTGTTCGACGGAGAATTCCTGGTATATACCGCCCATAGCGAAGATGCCGGAGACTTTTCACGCTTCGACACGTTCACCGTGGCCGACAGCCTGCTGGCGATAGACGGTGACCACGGCCGGCTTTTCCTCAACGACTGGGCGAAGAGCGTCAGGGAACAGTATATCAGGGAGATGGAGGCGAAGGGGTACAGCTATGTGGACGAGGACGCGGAGGCGGATCTCGGAATCCAGATTTCGTATGTGGAGTCCACCTCGTATTTCACCGCATATTATCCGTCATATCCATGGTGGCTCGATTACCCCGGATACTGGTATCCCTGGTATTGGGGTGACTGGGGCTCATGGCATTATTCTTTCCCGGTGACTTACGGCTACTCGTCACGGTCGCTGCTGACGGACATGGTCGACCTTACTGCGGATACGGGAGAGGACAAGCCCCTTCCGGTGGTATGGAACAGCTTCATCGACGGAGCTATGGGCGGTGCGGCTTCTGACATGGCCCGTTTTTCAAGGGCCATAAGCCAGTCGTTCGAGCAGTCGGAGTATCTGGGTAAATAAAGGAGGGTTTCAATCATGAAAAGAATCATAGGAAACATGTTGGCTGCGGCGGTTCTCTGCATCGTGCTTGCATCGTCGGCGGACGCGCAGCCCGGAAGAAGATACTACATTGATGCCGGATGGCAGTTCAACGGAACGGTCGGCAACGAATTCGTCTCCAATGCCAGCGGCTGGGGCGCATACGCCGAAGGAGGCTACTATATCCTTCCGAGGATAGCCGTGGGCGCGTTCGTGAGCTATAACACGAACAATGAATACATCCCCCGGCGGACGGTGGTCAATCCCGACGGTTCCGCGCTTACCACGGATGCCTGCAACTCCCTGTTCCAGGTTCCGTTCGGGGCCACTCTGAGGTATCGTCTCGGCTGGAAGGAGTTCCAGCCGTACGCCGAGGCCAAGATCGGAGCCGACTATGCTCGGGCTTATACCTATTTCCCGAATGCAGGTTTCCGCGACACGCAGTGGGGTTTCTATGCGTCTCCGGAGATAGGCTTCACCTGGCATCCGTTCTACAAGAGCAATTTCGGATTCCAGTTCGCGGTGTACTACAGCTATTCGACCAACCGGAGCGAGGCTTTCGGCCTGGACGGCATCAACAACCTTGGCTTCAAGCTCGGAGTGTCGTTCTAGCCTCAGTCGCCGTCTTCCAGGGTGAAGATGTCTTCGACCTTCACTCCGAAGTGTCTGGCTATCTTGAGCGCCAGTACGGTGGAAGGGACATATTTGTTGTTCTCTATCGCGAATATGGACTGTCTGCTGACCTTGATTGCGTCCGCGAGATCCTGCTGGGTCTCGCGGACCTTTGCTCTTTCGACCCTGATGCTATTTTTCATTGCGGGCCCTCCTTACGGCGGCGGTCAGCCGGATTTTATATATGACGATGTATATCCAGAACGCGAACAGCGGTGTTCCTGGCCATGCGCCCAGACAGGCGAGCCGGGGTGCGGCCAGGTAGGCCTGCCCGAGGAATTTCATGACTTCGGCGGGCATGTCGGGGAATGCCTCCAGGAACGTCATGTACGCATAGGGTATTCTCGAGGCGTTCATGGCCTGCGAGACGGCGGGGACGGCTCCTGCGAGGAGGTTGATGAGAATGAACCAGAGTCCGGCGGCATACGCGCTGATGACCACGGATTCCGTCCGTATCGTCCCTATGTATTCGTCCTCGACCTTTTCTCTTGAAAAGACTATCAGGCCCGAGCCGAGATAGAGCATGATCAGGATCCCGCCGTATGGGAATTTGTCGAAGACGGAGCCGAAGTCGATTGATTGCCATGTGAGCATTACGAATATGGGGAAGATCAGCGTGAGCGCTATCAGCACCCAGCCGGCGATTTGGAAGCCCCAGGGCAGCAGCCATTGATGTCGTTTGTTCATGTTTGTGAGGGTTTTGTTTCTGCAAATGTAATGTATACTTTACAATATTGCAAGAATTAAGTACAAAAATTTTATAGTTCTTGTCTGTTTGTTGCGGTTTGTTGCAGTTTGTTGCAGTTTGTTGCAGTTTGTGATAGTTGTTTTTGTCCGTCCAATTTTGTCCAGCCGGATTTGCGATCCGCCGCCCTGCCGCTGCCGGAGCCCGGCCTCCGGCAGTAAGGCCTCCCGCACAACCCTATACTGCCGGCATGCCGACTCCGCAGCGGCGGATGAAAAATACTTTTGAGCACCCGTCGAACTGGAATCCAGCTCCGGCTGTCCAGCTCTCCATCCAGATGGATTTGCATTACAGACTTATGTTCCAGCGGATTGCGAATCACGCCGGAACGTATGGCGGATGCGGA
>OHIY01000292.1_pt1 | contig 29913 bp, 23 predicted proteins | sample 1568351 | NCBI WGS metagenome assembly OHIY01 (sample SAMEA3879547, study PRJEB24766) | human gut metagenome | biome: human-associated habitat; feature: feces | place: USA | collected 1985/1987 | reverse complement strand
GAAGTCGCTAAAGAATTAATTGAAAAAGAATTTGTTTTTGTTAATGGTCTAACTCAATCTTCCCCATCATACCAATTAAAGAAAAACGATCGAGTTTCTGTTAAAAGCAAAGGCAAATTTATTTTCCTTGATGAAACAAATATAAATAAAAAAGGAAAATACCACACTATTATCAAGAAGTATAGCTAGCAAAAATAATAAAACTCGAAATAAAACTTCTTATATTCAAATAAAAACTTTGCAAAAGTCAGTTATTTTAATAGATTTTAATGTCATTATACTATATAGTATATAGTGTTGGAGGATACATCTTTTATGTTGAATTCAACTAGAAAAAGGTCAACGCTCTGTTGCTTCTTTATTTACTACTTACTAAGTAAAATATAATGAAAAAGAGGTTTAGGAAGAAATTCCTAAAAAAATGTTAAGGTTATTCGAGATTCTCCTCGAAATAATCTTAACATCAATTCTTATCATCTATATTTTAGTCAAGTAGTATAAAGTTGTCAATGGGGCCGATGGCCTTTTTTGACCCAGTTTTTAATTTTCAAATACGGGACTTTCTCAGTTCAACTCTTGACAAATAAATAATTCACGAAAAATTTATTTATGTAATAAATAAGGCCTAGAAAATTGGGCCATTTTTTATGAATTTATGGCTTAATAATTTCAATACCGAAACCATAATGCTCATCCATCGTTTTTAGAATTAAATAATTGTTTTTCCTGTTAACGTGCAGAAAATATGAGCCTTTGATAGATTAAAATTAAATTTAAATTCTTCGCCAATAATATGTTTTTTATCAGTGCTAGTTTTAGCAACAAAGTCTTGTGATGAAACATTAAAATGTAAATAATACTCACTTCCTAAAAGCTCACTAAGTTCGACTTTGCCAGAATATTGACCACTTGAATCTTCGATAATATCTTCAGGACGTATTCCAAAACTGACTTCAAATTCATTTTTATCAAAAAATGATTTTATTTTATTAATCTTTTCTTTTATCTCTTTGTCTTTTGTATATACACTTGCAAATAATTCTTTATATTTTTCTTTTTTAATTTTATCTACTTCTTCTTTATATTCATTCTCCGCTTCTTTTAAACTGTCATTAAGTTTATTTAACTCTTCTGTATAGAATGTTTTAATTTTTTCAATATTTTCATCGCTTAACTGAATTTTTAGATTGTCATTTATTACTAAAAGAGTGTTTTTAACTTTAGCGTTAACAATATTCATAGCTGGCGAACCAATAAATGAAGCAACAAAAGAATTAACTGGGTAGTTATAAATTTCTTCAGGTGTTCCAACTTGTTGAATATAACCTTTATTCATGATGACAATTCTATCAGCCATAGTCATCGCTTCAGTTTGATCGTGAGTGACATAAATTGTTGTGGCTTTAATTGCATTATGTAATTTAACAATTTCACCTCTCATTTGAACTCTTAATTTTGCATCAAGATTAGATAAAGGTTCATCCATTAAATAAAGTGGAACATCTCTCATAATAGCTCTACCTAAAGCAACTCTTTGACATTGACCACCACTTAATTCTTTTGGTTTACGATTTAAATAGTCTTCAATCTCTAAAAGTTTTGCAACTTGATGCACTTTTTCATCAATCACTTCCTTGCTTTCTTTTTTGATTTTTAAACCAAAAGAGAGATTTTCATAAACGCTCATGTGAGGATATAAAGCATAACTTTGGAAGACCATTGAAAGAAATCTTTCTTTTGGAAGCAAGTTATTGGCGTAAACTCCATTGATAAATAAATCACCGCTAGTGATATCTTCAAGACCAGCAATCATTCTTAAAGTTGTTGATTTTCCACATCCTGATGGTCCAACAAAAACAATAAACTCATTCTTTTTAACATCTAAATTAAAATCATAAACAGCTTGAACATGGTTATCATAAATCTTATTGATGTGTTTTAAAGAAAGGAAAACATTTTCTGGAGCAATCTTTTCTTTTTCCGCATTCTCTTCTTCGTAAGCAATCAATTCTTTATGATATTTTTCACGTTGTTTAGCAAAAAAACGTGCTCTTTCTTTTTTAACCTTTCTTTCTTTAATAGCTTCTTTAGAAAAATATTTTGATAATTTAACCATTTTTACTTGTCTCCTTTAAGCATTGATGATTCTCTTTCAATTAATTTAGGAAGAGTAATATATGTTCTAATTTCTAAGTTAGGCTCTTTAATCTTTTCTAATAAGAAATTAGCCGCGTTCATACCAAGTTGATACATATTTATACTGACAGAAGTTAAAGGTATTTTTGTATAAGTTGCGAACGGATAATCATCAAAAGTAATTAAAGCGATGTCTTTTGGAACCTTAATTTTTAAATCTTCTAAAGCTCTTAAAACCCCAACAGCTATATGATTATTTGAACAGATTATAGAATTAAAATTATTTAAAGGTGTATTTCTCGCTAAACTTGTTATTGCTTTATACCCATCATTAATACTTGCATGTGTATTAATAAATTTGTAGTTTTTAACTTCTAAAAACTTAGTTTGGAAGTAATCTAATACACCTTTTCTTCTAAATGTGTTTGTGTTATCGCTTTCTTCTCCGCCAACATAAATAAAGTTTTCTCTTTTAATTTTATGAAGATATTCGGCAGCCATCTTACCACAAAGATAATTGTTATTATCTACCCGGCTTAGATCACATTTTTTATTAAACATTCCTATTACTAAATGCGGAACTTTGTTCTTTAAAATATACTCTTCGAGCTCTTTTGATAGACTTGAAGCATGAATTATAAATCCACTAACAGTTTTATTTTCATAAAGCAATTTAACCATTTTTATATTATTATTGACTTGCAAAAGAAGCATCAAATAACCATGACTTTCTAACACTTTTTGAACACCAGACATAATTTCAAATTTATGTGGATTTTTAAAAGCGCCATCTTGTTCAAAAGAAGTTACAAAAGCTACTACATTTGCTTTTCCTTTAGCTAAATTTTGAGCTTTTTTATTAGGAACAAATTTAAAACGCTCAATAGCCTTTTCAACCTTGATGCGTGTTTCTTCTTTGACTTCACTAGGCGAATTAATAACTCGTGAGACTGTGGCTGTAGAAACGTTGCAATATTTTGCAATATCAATAATTGTCTTTTCCATACTAAGCTAAAATTACAACTCCAAAAGATTCAAGTTTATGATGAGTAAAAGAATAATGACTTGAATAAATAATCCTAGAATTATCAATTTCTAAGCTTTTACCATATTTACCACTAAGGAGCAAAGTTAAGCGTTTTTGATTAAATTCTCGTTCAATTTTAAGGATGTTATTTTCAACATTAATTGATATTGAACCATCAATTAAACATTCATTATCTCGTCTAATTTCATTGATTTTCTTAAAAAAGTCTGCAAATCTTAACTTTTTCTTAAAATTTATTGCTTGACGATAGTCACATTCTTTTATGCCTTCAACTGGTTGCTCTTCTCCATATAAAACGCTTATTGAGCCTGGTAAAAAGTATAACAAACTATAAGCTGCTTTATATTTAAAGTTGTCTTTATCGACTAAAGAATAAAAACGAGGAGTATCATGAGTTGATAAAATGTTTAAAAGTGAATAGGCATATTGTTTCTTATTGCGGAAATATAGTTTAACAAGTTGATTCTTTAACTCTTCAACATTTATCTTCTCTTTAAAGAACAAGATCATTGTTTTTCTTAATTCATAATTCATAGCACTATCAAACATTAAAGCGTTTAACCAGTGTTCTGGATTTTCCCAAATCTCTCCAATTAGAACTGCTTCTTTATTCACTTTTTTAATTTCTCTATTTAGACAAATCCAGAAATAATCATTCACTTCATCACTTGTATCTAATCTAAATCCATCAACCTTAAATTCAGTTAATAAAGTGTTTACAAGCTTTTTAAAATATTCAATCACTTCTTCATTATCTGTATTTAATTTAGGCATATTTCTTTCATAGCCAAAAGCATCATAAGGTGGAATTTCTTCCCAAGTTTTTGGTCGATAAATAGGGAAACGAAGTCCATAAAACCAGTCCTTATAAATTGATTTTTCTTGGTTTTTAATAACATCATCAAAAGCAAAGAAATACCATCCACAGTGATTTAAAACGAGATCTATAACTACTTTCATATCTCTTTTATGGATTTCATCAACCAGATTTTTAAAATCTTTATTAGTTCCAAAAAGAGGATCGATTTTAAAATAATCAATTACATCATATTTATGGTATTCATTGGCCATAAAAAGAGGATTGATGTAAACTCCATTAAAGCCTAAATCTTTAATGTAATCCAATTTTGAAATGATGTCCTTAATTGTTCCACCAAGTTTATTTTTGATTTCACAACCATTAACATTTAAAACCTTATTACCTTTTCTTTTTCTAGATACAAAGCTATCAGGAAAAATATTATAGAATGTTGTGTTTTTTAACCAACTTGGAGGAGTTCCAACATCCTCTTTTCTAATATAAGGAAATTTATATAAATCATTTCTATTTTCACTAACTTCTTTGTAAAAGTTGTCAGCATAATAATAATGATTTTTATTCTCTAAATCTAAAATTTCAAAATAGTAAACAACTCTTTGATAAGAATTTTCAATTAAACATTCAAAATATGTAAACGATTCATCGCTTGCACATTCATTCATTTTAATGGAAGTAAAATTAACTAAACTAGTTCTAGAAGCGGTATCGCCATAAAATAAAGTTACACTTTTTACATTATCTTTAGCTACTCTTAAACGAATACATAAAGTTTTTTCATCTATAGCAAAAGCATAATTTGATAATTGAATATGCAATACTCCTTTAGGATCAAATCTCATTTTTTAACTCCCCCTGCACTTAATCCACTAACCATATGACGTTGGACTAATAAGAATATAATTAAAATAGGTAAAGAGGTAACAAGGCTTGCCGCAGCAAATAAAGGCCATGAACCACTAGTTTCATTAGCTTGAAGTCCATATAAGCCAGCAGCTAATGTATAATTATCACTACCGGTCATAAAAGTTACGCTATAAATATATTCGTTCCAGACATAAATCAAAATCATGACAGCTGTTACAACAATAGCTGGTTTAGCTAAAGGCATAACAATAGATTTAATAATCTTAAAATTTGATGCTCCATCTATCATTGCTGCTTCTTCAATTTCATAAGGTACCGTATCAAAATAACCTTTTAAATTCCGTAAACCAAAAATTGCCATTGTTCCGGTATAGATTAAAATTAAACCAATTTTAGAGTTAACTAAGCCAAGATTTCTCATCAAAGCCCAAATGGCAAATAAAGACAAGGTTGTTGGAAAAGCATTTAAAATTATTAAAATTCTTAATAAGGTCTTTTTGCCTTTAAAATTCATTCGACTAAAAGCATAGGCTGCAGGTATTGAAACTGAAAGAGCCAAAATAACGGTTGAAAAAGCTAAAAGTAAGCTATTTCCAAACCATAAAAACATATCATTTTCAGTGAAAAGTCGGATGTAATTATCAAAAGTAAATTCTTCTGGAAAGAAGGAAAAATTACTACTTATTAATGAGTTATTAGCATTAAAAGAAACACTTACTGCGTAAAATACAGGAATCAAAGTTACTAGACAAAGAGCAACGAAAAATACTTGTAAACCTACCTTTTTAAAAAGTCTTACTCTCTTTTTACTTTTTAAAGTTCTCTTTTTATTCTTGTCCATAACGATTTTTCCTTTTAATGTTGTCATTTGTTAAACTTGAAAAAATAACAAGCAAAGCAAAAATGATAATACTTACTGCACTTGAATAGCCATAATTAGAAGTAATAAAGGCATTTTCATATGCATAAGTAATAATTGTTGAAATATTAGCTCCAGTATTAACTGGTTGCTTTGTTAAAAGATAAATAATGTCAAATTGTTTGAAAGTTGTAAAAATTGTAATTAAAACAGCTGGGCCAATAATTGGTTTAATTAAAGGAACAGTTATTGCAATATTTTTTCTAATCCTTCCGCATCCTTCGATTTCAGCAGATTCATAAAATGATTTATCAATAGCTTGTAAAGCACCATCTATTATCATGATCATATATGGTAAAGCTAGCCACAAATTAACGACAGTACAACATATAAAAGCACTTACTGAATTCGATAATAAATCATCAATAACAATTCCTAAATCATTGAACCACTTATTTATAAGGCCAAATTGATAATTAAACATTCCAGTTTTCCATAAAAGGATTGAAACATAACCTGGAATGGCCCAAGGAATCATTAATAAAGTTTTATAAAACTTTGAAAACTTTAAATTCTTGCTATTTAGTAATAAGGCAATACAATAAGCTAAAACTAATTGAATTACCATATTAATAAGAGTCCATAAGATGGTGATTCCTAAAGAAGTTAAAAAGCCACTATCAAAGGAAAATAAAGCCCTCATATAATTTTCAAAACCAATAAAAGTGAAATCATACCAATGGTATAAATTCATATTGGTAAACGAAATATAAAAAGTATAAAGAATTGGGAAAACGATAATTAAAAAAATCAAAATAAGCGATAGGCTACTATATAAGTATGGCCTAGCGTTATTTTTGATTTTTCTTTTAGTTAACTCTTTCATAACTATTTCATATTAGCAATTAGTTGTTCTGCTTCAGCTTGAGCTTCTTTACAAGCAGTTTCAACATCTGCATCATTCATATTAATATCAGTTAAAAGGTTACCTAAAACTGTCCACATAACATCCATTTCAGGCATTGAAGGCATAACGGTTGCACTTTCAGCAGCCTTTTTAATCGCGTTTACTAATTCATTATTTTTAATTTCATCTAATTCATAAGCTTCTTCATTTGCTGGAGCGCAGCCTGAAAGTAAAGCTAAATCTGCTCCAACTTGAGGATCAATTAAAGCATTTAAAAAATCAGAGATTTGTTCTTTTCTTGCTTCATCTTGAACCGCAACTTTTAAAACCTGAATGCCTTGAACACCACAAAATGGGGAAATTCTCTTATTTGCTTGAGGAATTTTAGGCATTTCTGCAAAACCTAAATCGATATTATTTTCTTTAGCACTTGTTACAAGCCAAGGTCCAGCAAAGATTGAATCAGCACTCTTTTCAGTGAAAAGAGTATTGACTGTTGCATAGTCTTGCGTACCTTTTGGCATATATTCAATAAATTTCTTATGATATTTTAAAGCTTCAATAGTACTTGGATCATCTAACCCTGGTGTGCCATCTTCATGAAGGATAGAACCGCCAAAACCATTAATCCATCCAGCACTATAATAAGCAGTTGAGTGTTGCTCAACAAAACCATAACGGCGTCCACTATAATTATCAGCCATATAGGTATATAACTCTTCAGTTGTTTGAGGTACTTCATCCTCAGACATTTTTTCCTTGTTATACATAAAAAGTAAGGTTTCATAATATAGTGGAACGCCTAAGAGTCTTCCATTATAGGAAAGAGAAGAAATTGTTAAATCGTTATAATTATTTAACAAATCCAAATCAATGATATTTTCCATAGGCTCTAAGATACCAATTGTGTCATATAGACCAATTTTATCATGAGCGAAAATATACATATCTGGAGCACTACTTGGATCATTACCAACAAGTTTAAGTGTCTCAGTTAAATTTTCTTTTCTTATAAATTCAAACTCAAGATCTGGGAGTTTTTCATGAACTGCTTCTTCTAAAACATTAACAATTGCCTCTTCCTTATCATGCCAAATTACAAGCTTACCACTTTTACTTCGCCCGCCACATCCAGCAAGTAAACTTAAGGTCATTATGCTAGTCGATGCTAAAACAATTATATTTCTTTTCATAAAAAACTCCTTAAAATTCAATTATTTATTTCTTTTTTTGGTAAAGTAATAAACTAATCCACCGATAGCTCCAACAACAACTATAACCCCAATAACAATTAAAGCAATTCCCCATCCTGGTAAACCTTCAGGTGTTTCTTCTGGTGTGGTTGGTGTATCAGGATCGCTTGGCTCCTCAGGATTATCAGGATCTTCAGGAGTGGTTGGTGTATCTTTTGTTGGTTCTTCATAGTAAACTTCAGCATTATATTTATTGGTCTCTGCATCTATATCTGTTAAAACAATCCAAGCTTCTTTAGGTTCGACTTTTTCGATATCAACAGTTTGTAAACCATTAGCTGCAACATTATTATTAATAATAAGTGTATCGCAGAAATTTGCGATTGAATCATAAGTCCACCATTCCCCATCTTCATCAAGAGTCATTTCTTCTCCTGGCCAAGTTGTAAATTGTCCATTTCCAGAAGTACGTTCAAATGCCCAAATTGCTACTTCAGTCCAATCATCAGGCACTTTAGCATGAATTGGTCTACCATCAACTTCTTCAGCTGGTTTTTCATAGACAACATTAGCTTTATATTTTCCACTTGCATCAGTTTCTTCGACTACATCAACGTAAAATGGAGCAAAATTGCTTCCGCCGATATCGACCTCAATAGATTCTTTAAAGCTGTCTTCTTCACCATTGCTAATTTTGACTTTATCAAATTCATTTCCAATGGTAACTCCACCAAACCAAATTTCATCACTTTGTAAAACTAATTCAACTTCTTTATTTAAAGATGAATCTTTGGAGTTAATAAAGGTTGCTACTGCTCCATCCCAATCATTAGGAACACGTGCAAAAGCATATTTTTCTCCATTAAACTCAGGTAATTCGCCACTTATTTTTGGAGTATCAGTAGGCGTAGCCATGTGATAGACGGTTTTTTCTCCATCTTCTCCAGTTTCGGTTGTAGATGTAATACCATCAATCCAAATGTCTTTTCCAGCTAAATCTTCACCTATTTTGTCACCATTGGTTTGAACAATTGTTCCATTATCATCTGTATAACTGAAAATAAGTTGATCAACATAACTTGGAACGTATCTATATACCATCCTTCATTATTACTATCTTCAATCATTGCTAATCCAGGCCAACCAATTGGTGTATATGGATTAGTTCCAGATTCCGTTTCCCAAGGCCAAATATTAGGTGTATTCCATCCTTCTGGTAAATGGAAATAAACTAAAAATTCCTCATCTTCAACAGTTTCAGCCTTTGAAACTTCAACTGTTTTATGAGTAAACGAATTTGTTTCAGCACTATTATAAATATGTGCTGTTCCTGCCATTGCTACTAAAGCAAGAGGGGCAATTAACAATAATTTTTTCATTTGTTTCTCCCTTATTTACTTAAAGTTTAAATAAGAGTTAGTGCTTACTCTATACAAATTAATGTAAGCGCTTACATTAAAAATAATACGATATATATCGTAAAATTTCATTATAAATTATTGCGATAAAATGTAAATTTTTTGAATTTACATAATGAAAACAACTTAAAAATAGAATTTTTGTTTTTTCAACGCTAAGAAAATATAGTTACTAATATAAGCCTTATTAAGGTTACCTATTTATTAACCTTTACTTTTAAAATCAATTTTCAAATATATCTTCATTTAAGAGAAATTCTTTTAAACTCATGGTAATAATTCCATTTTCATCTCTTCTAAGTTTTATATTATCTCTAACAATAATTACTTTTCTAAATGAATCAGGAATATTAATTAAAGGTTTAATTTCTTGATTTAATTTGTCTAAACCAGGAAGTCTATAAGCGGATTGAATATAAATTCGATTGCTACCTTTATTAACTACAAAATCAACTTCAGTGTGTTTTTTAACATAATTTCCATATGACTTCTATTGACCAATTTTGCAAGTTTTTATAAAAATAGTCAGTAAGAATTGTTCATGGCATAGTAAAAACAATTCGTATAAGCAACAAGTAATCTTGTATCATCAATCTTTTAATTGAGTTATTGGAAATACATATATTCCATCTTCAGTTTTATAACTGCTACCAAAAGCAGTTATAACAGCTAAAAATGATGGTTGTTTTTCATGTTCATAATCAATTTTGTCTCTTAATTTCCTTAAGTTACTAATTCCTTTTTGAATAGCTTCTTCTCCACCAAGTTTTACTTCAATCGCCGCCCATTCATCATTTCTTCTATTAATTACGATGTCTACTTCTAAGTTTGATTTATCTCGATAATGTCTTAAAGTTGCGTTTAGACTATATTCACTATAAACTCTTAAATCTCTTACAACTAAATCTTCAAAAAGAAGACCAAATGTATTTAAATCATTCAACAAATTATTTGGTGATATACCTAAAACAGCCGTTGCAATTGAAGGATCTACAAAGTGTTTTGTTTCGCTTGTTCTGGTAATAACTTTACTTCTTAAATTTGGATTCCATGATGGCAAATCTTTGATAATATACAAATTCTTAAATTTCTCAATGTAATTATTGTACTTGTATAAAGTTATTGAAGAATCACGTCTAGCTAAACTTTCTACAATCTTGTTTGTACTAGCATCACTTGAAATTGTTCGTGCATATTCTTTTAAGATTAAACTAGCTAAATCTACTGATTCAAAATATCTTTTTCCTCTATTAGTATTTGTGTTTAATATGGCATCTAGATAATTAAAAGCTACATCTAAAGAATAGTTTTTGTTTTCTAATTTTAAAGAGTATGGCCATCCACCTCTGCATAAATAATAAGCCATATCTTCTAAAGTATTTGGTGATTCAAAAGAAGAAAAATTACATTTATTACTAAAAAGTTCCGAAAGAGAAATATTGCCTAATGATTCTCCAGATTCAAATAGCGATAAAGGATACATTTCAATAAATGAAAATCGACCCGCTCCAGAATGAAGAATATTTTCTTTAACGTCTTCATCATCTGTTGGCATTGTTGAACCAGTTAAAATGAATTCGCCAATACCCGAATCTTCATCAACTTTAATTCTGATTAAATCATAAATTGTTAGAATATTTTGCCATTCGTCAATTAAAATAGGATATTCACCTTTTAAGGCAGCACTAGGATTCATATTATAAAAATTAATCTTTTCTTTAGTGTCAAAAGAATACATAGTTTTTGCAAAGCGCTTAGCTGTTGTTGTTTTACCGCAATCTTTCGGACCTACAATCATTAAAGCGCCACTACTATGTAATTTTCTATCAATCGCCGAATCAATAATTCTATCAATATAATCTTTTCTCATAACATTATAGTAAATTTGTTTGTAAAATTATTCAATATTTTTTTATAAATGGCGAAGTGATTTTTATATATTTGGCGACGATATTTTTTACAAATGGCGAAGTAGTTTTTATATATTTGGCGAAATATTTTTTAGAAAATCAGTGAAAAATAATAGAAAACGATAAAAATAGTTAAATTTCCCTTAGAATTTAAAGGAAATTAAAAATCAAGACAAAAAATTATTTTAAAAATGGCGATTGATTTTTTTACAAATGGCGAAGGGATTTTTATATATTTGGCGAAATGTCTTTTAGAGCAACTATTGGATGAACTAACCAATTAATAGCTCTAATTGAAACTTCCAATCAATTTATCTAAATAATCACTTCCACCTTCTTTTAAAGCATCAATGAACCAAATTAATTGCACATTTTTACAACTTATTATGAGCTATTAATTGCACATTTTTGCAACTTAGTAATTGCTATTAATTGCACATTTTTGCAGATTAAATTACTTTAAAATGCATAAACCTCTATTCATATTCACCTTTAAAGAAGACACTAAGAAAATGAGGTAAAGAATAATATTTATCATTTTTTGATACATTGCCATCATAAAATTTTATTCCTTCATCGCATTCATAAATAGGATTAGTCAAAACTTCTTTTAAAGATTTACTATTTCCGTTTGTTGCTTTAATTTCAATAGGTAAAACTTTCCCATTACGTCTACTAATAAAATCAATCTCTAATGTACTATGCTTTTTACGATAATAATATAAATCAAGATTGCTTTTATTAAACGTTTCAGCAAATAAATTTTCAAATATTGCTCCTTTATATATGTACAAGTTATCAGTAAGTATATCCTTAACAGTACCTTGTTCATTCATGGCCACCAATAATCCAATATCTGCTAAATATATTTTGAATTGATCTTCAATTATGTTGGTTTTTAATGGCAATTCCAAACGCTTCAAATTATAAGATTTAACAATAAGTCCATAATCTTCTAGCCACGTTAAAGCTTTTAAGTATTCACTATTTGAAATCTTTCCTTCGATTCGACTATACATAAATTTCTTATTCTCACTAGATAATTGGTTTGGAATTGAATTAAACACAATTTCTAAAACTTCTTTTTCTTTAAAATTAGTTTTAAGTGAACCATCATCTAATAGGTGTTTACCAAAGTCAGCTTCCATCGAAGATAAAATATTTTTTTGAATTAAATTCGTCCTTTGAAAATTTCTATTTTTAACAAAATCCGAAACTGCTTCTGGCATTCCGCCAACAACTACGTATTGTAAATAAAGTTTTCTAACTTCCTCATAAATTCCTGGATTAATCGGTCTTTTTCTTAAATAGCAATCTTTCAAATAATTAGTCAATTCTTCGCTTTTTCCTAATGCCCATAAAAATTCCTCAAAATCCATTGCTTTCATGACAACATTTTCTTCAAAGCCAACAGGTATTCCTCTTGATTCATCATTAATATGATAACCTTTAACACCTAACAAGGAACCAGTTGCTATAACTTCATATCTACCATCTTTTTCAAAATATTTGAGTGAGCTTCGTGCATTTTGACAATCTTGAATTTCATCAAAAATTATAACCGTTTCATATGGTATGAACTTAACATTTGGTAATATTGCAGTTAAATAAGTTGTTATTTCATCAATATTAAAGTTGCCATTAAAAGCTAATTGAGCGTTTTTGTTCTCTCGAAAATCTATGTAAACAACATTCTTTTTATAGTTCTTAGCAAATTCTAAAACGGACGTTGTTTTACCAACTTGCCTTAATCCTGAAATGATTAAAGGATGGTGCTTTTCTTTGCTAGACCATTCGATTAATTTTTGTTGAATTTTTCTTTTAAACACTTTAACTGCCTCTGGAATAATTTTACTATCATAATTAGTTTTTTAAAAGATGATTTCAAAATTTTGTGAGCGTGTTTTTTTAAAAATTACAAATTTTGTGAGCGAGTTTTTCCAAAAACTTCAAATTTTGTGAGCGAGTTTTTTGTAAAATTACAAATTTTGTGAGCGAGTTTTATTTTTTCAATGCAGACTCCTTAATTACATATCTCAAGGCATTACCAATGTCTAATTTACTGATTTCTAAATTTAAACTCTTTTAGCAATTAGCAGAATTAAATCATCAATCATCTATTCTTAAATCAATTAAAGGATCATCACTACCAATTTCATGAACTAAACTTTTTGCATACTTACTATCAATAATTCTTAAAAGTGACTCTTCTTCATCCTTTTTAAACATAAATGGATTTAAATCACCAAAATAGATAATCTTTTCATCTATTAATATTAAATTTAAAGAAACTTTCTTAAAGTGAACTTTAACTAATTGGTTCTCATTAAACTTAAATTCTAAGTGAGTATAAATATCTAAAGGTACATTTATATATTTAAGAAAAGAATAAATAGCGTCTTCATAACCAAAACTAATAAAGAAAGAAACATTATTTTTAGCTTTAGCAAAATCATTAATTAAAGCTTTATAGTAATCTCTACGCGAGAAAATAATTTGTTCTTCTTCTTTTCTTTCACCTAAATAATAAAGCTTATGATATTTACTTAAGCGAATATTAAACATTCTTTCAAAAATTCCTATTTTTAAGTCAACAAAATCATAAACATGAACTTCTTTTTTGTTGTCGCTTTCTCGATGTAAACGACCAACATACTGTTGAAGTGTCCCTTCCCATTTAATAGGCATAGTAACAAAAAGAGTATCTAAACGAGTTAAGTCAAATCCTTCACCAATATATTTTCCAGTTGAAATGATTAAAACTTTTTCATCTTCATCTAAATTATCTAGAAAAGTTTTAAAAGTGTCCTGCTCTTTTTTTGACATTGATCCATTAATTAGATAAATGTTTTTAAAATCTGACTTAGCTTTTATAAGTCTTAATAATATTTCACTATGCTCAATTCTTTCAGTTAAAACTAGAATATTATGTTTATTAATTAAAGGAAGAAGAGTATTTAAAATAAGTTCATTTCTATCTTCATCTAGATATAGCTCATTAATGAGCTTATTATAATCAATTCGGCCTTTTACTGACTCAAAATCCTGCAAATCTCGGTTAAAATTTGTAATTATTGGATGTAATATTCTTTTAAAAGAGCTATTAGTTTCTTTAACTTCATATAAAACATCCCCTAGTAATTTTTTAATTCGATTTTCATTTTTATCGCTTCTTTTTAATGTTGCGGTTAAACCATACATTCTTTTAGAATGGAGTTTTCTTACTGAAGAAAGTAAAGTATCCGCCGCTACATGATGAACTTCATCAATTATTACAAGTCCATATTTTAAGTAAATACTTTCGTCCATTTCTTTACTTTCTAGCGATTTAATCGAAACAATATCAACTTTACCAGTTAACTTTCTTTTACCAGTCTTAAAAATACCAATATCTTCTTCTTTTAAATCAGTAAAAGAAAGTATCTTTTCTTTCCACTGGTCAATCAAAGTTAATTTCTCTACTAAGATTAATGTGTTTCTTTTAATCTCACTCATTAAAGATATAGCTAATATTGTTTTACCAAAAGCAGTTGGAGCAACAAGAATTCCATTCTCTTTTTCTAACATGACTTTTTGAGCTTTAGCTTGCTCAGCTTTTAAAGTTCCTAAAAAGTTAATATCAATTACTTCTCCTTCTATTCTTTTATCAATGATCTTATAATCAACGTGTTTTAACTTTAACGCATTAAGCAAAGTATCAAGTACTCCTCGAGGTAAAGAAATCTCTAAATCATCTTCTTCATATAGTTTAAAAAAGATTGGTTCTTTAAAAGTAGATAAACCTTTACTTTGATATTCAAAGTAGGTTGGATTATATAAAGAAGAAATACTTTTTAAATAGTTTAAAGAAACTTTTGTTAATTTACTTTTATTTATTCTAATTGTGTTATCAATAAGAAGAGTTAAACCCTTTTTAAAGTCTTTAGCTTCAAAAAATACTTTCTTTCCTAATAAAGATTCACTCTTCTTCTCTTCTTCATATATCTTGTTAAGTAATTGATTATAAGTAAATAAGTCAACCTTTTTAACACTAGCTAAATAGCCAAATTGATTTTGATATTTTTCAAAATACTCATCAACAAATATGGTTGTATTTTGACTAGCCATCTTCCCAGAAAGAGGAAGAGCAATTAAAGAACCAAATTTATTACTGTCTTGAGTCTTGTCTTGACTTGGCACTAAACGATCAAAAGAATCTAAATTATCGATATAGCCTTTTTCAAAAGCTTCATTTAATAAAAAGTGAGCAATCTTTCGAGCACCTTTTGCTAAAACCCATTCATCAAAAAATATCCAAAAATGAGCACCATTTCCAGATTTTGATATTTCAATTGCTCCATCAATTCCATAATAAGAAGCAATCTCTTTTACTTTTAAGACCTCTTTTTTATAGTCTTTTTCATCAAAATCTAAAGCAATAAGTTTAACTCTTTCATTGTCTTTAATCGGATATAAACCTAAAGAGATTTCTCCTTTTAAATGCTTTAAAACAATCTCTTTATTATATTTAATAGTTTGATGTTTTGCATTCCTTACACTTTTTCTTTTCTAAAAGTAAACATCCTTCTTTAAACTTATTTAAGCATAAAGGAGCATAAGCAATTTGATTTTGTGCTTTATTAAAGTACTCTTCTGCAACATAATCAGGATTACCTTGAAAATAAGAAAAATAGATATCTATCTTTTCTTCTTTATTATAGTTTTCAAAAGCTCTTTCTTCACTATTTAAAGAAATACCATGCAAATCTAAAAGTTTTTTAAGTTTATTATTCTCTTCTTTTAACTTATTTATTTCTTTAATAAGTTCTTCTTTTGAGTAATTTTGATATTCCATTTATAAAGAAATTATAACAATAAATGTGAAATTTCAAAAATAAGATATAATTATTACTTTTCATATAAGGCCTGATAAAAGTATGTGTCCTTTATTTTTTATCGAATAATGTTACTTATAGCTTTGAATACAATAATGATCATCAAGAAAATCACTGATAATCTTAATCCTTACACTTAATATCGATAAAAAAGTTAACAAAAATTTAAATGAAAATTGTTTATTCGCTCCTATAACTGCAATATAATTGTAGATAGAGGAGCAAATATGCAAATTTTAACAACACAAGCACTACTAGAAAAATATAAAGATTACTCAAATCCAGCTGATAAGATTAAAAGAGAAACAGAAAAGCAAAATCTTATCTCTTTAAAAAAAGGATTATATGTAGATGATAAGAATCTAGAAGGAGCTTTACTTGCTCAGTTTATCTATGGACCTTCATATCTTTCTTTTGAATATGCACTTTGGTATTACGATATGATTCCAGAAGGAATTATGCACACTTACACCTCTGCCACATTTTCAAAAAGAAAAAGAAAGATATATGAAAATTACTTCGGTACTTATATTTATAAAGATGTACCTAAGGCTGCTTTTAGTGTTGGAGTTAAAACTGAAGAATATGAAGGCACTACTTATCTAATTGCAACTAAAGAGAAAGCACTTTGTGATAAGCTCTACATTATGCCTCCTGTTAGAACACTAAAAGATATTAAAGATATGCTTTTTGATGATTTAAGAATTAATGAAGATATAATCTATTCTTTAAATAAAGATGATTTAGAGTTTCTTTCATCTTTATACCATTCAAATAATGTTAGTTTGCTAAGTAAATTAGTAAGGAAAAGAAGAAAAGAGTAATGAATAGTATCTTGAAAGAAATGATTAAGGACTATGATTTAAAACAAGATAGCGAAGTAAATATTGCAAAAGAAATCATGCAAAAAATTTGTCTATCTGCTCTTTCACGAACTGATTTCTTTACAAAAATTGCTTTTAGGGGTGATACATGTTTAAGACTTTTTTATGGTCTTGATAGATTTAGTGAAGACTTAGATTTTACTTTTATAAAGTCAAATGATAATTTTGATTTCTCATCATACTTTAATGTTATAAATAACGAGTTCACTTCTCTTGGCATAGAAGTAAATATTGTACAAAAGAAAAAAACTAATCAGAGCGAAGTTTTAGATGCTTATGTTTCAACTCCTGCTTCTACATTCTTTAAAGCACTTTTTGGAGAATCAAAAATAAAATCTTTTAATAAGAGTGAACTTTTAAAAGTTAAGATCAAAGTTGATACTAAACTTTTAAATTCGCAATCAATCACTCATAAATCAATTTTAACTCCATATCCTTGTAATATAACTTTATTTGACCTACCAACAATATTTGCTGGAAAAATACATGCCTGCTTATTAAGAAATTGGAAACATAGAGTTAAAGGAAGAGATTTTTATGATTATGTTTATCTACTTTCTCATCATGTAAGACCAAATATGGAATTTCTAAAAGAGAAACTTATTAATTCAGGCGTATTGAAGGCAGAAGATGAATTTACTATAAAACAGCTTAAATCAATGCTTTATGAAAAATTTAAACAAGTAGACTTTCAACTTGCTAAAGATGATGTAATTGAATTTATAAATGATAAAAGAAAAATTGAGATTTGGTCATCTGAGTTTTTCTGCGATGTTAGTGAACAATATTTAAAGTAAAGAAATTAAAATAAAATATTTATGAACAAATGCACCTGATTTTAAAATAATGAAATTTTAGTTTATTATACTGGTAGTTATTTAAAGGAGAATATCAATGTTAACCATAGAAACAAAAGCACCTTCATTTGAATTAATGGACCAAAATGGAAAATTGCATAAATTAGAAGACTATCTAGGTAAAAAAGTTATTCTTTATTTTTACCCAAAAGATAACACACCAGGATGCACTAAAGAAGCCTGTGAATATAATGCTAACTTGGCAAATTTTAAAACTAAAAATGTTGTTATTTTAGCTATAAGTAAAGATTCAGTTAGCTCTCATAAAAAGTTTGAAATTAACTATAATCTAGGTTTTACTCTTCTTAGTGATGAAAAATTAGATGCTATAACCAAATATGATGTTTGGAAAGAAAAGAAAAACTATGGAAAAACCTATATGGGAATAGTTAGAACCACTTATTTAATTAATGAAGATGGTATTATCGTTTTTGCTAATGATAAAGTAAAAGCGGCTACTGATGCTTTAACAATGTTAGGAAATATCAAATGAGAATTATTATTTCTCCAGCTAAAAATATGAGAGATTATCAATCTTTAAATATGAAGATTGATACACCTATATTTATAGACAAAGCTAAAAACATATTAGGCAAGTTAAAGGCTTTAAGTAAATCTGAATTAACTACTTTATGGAAATGCAATTTAAAAATGGTTGATGCTTTATATGAAGATCTACATTCTACTAATTTAAATCAAGACTTAATTCCAGCTATATTTAGATATGATGGATTAGTTTATAAAAACATTAATCCATCCTCTTTTAATGTATCAGAATTAGATTATATCAACAAAAATTTGAGAATAATATCTGGTTTTTACGGGGTTTTAAAACCATTTGATGGCATTATTAAATATCGATTAGAAATGCAAACTAAAGTTAAAATAGATAATTTTAATAATCTATATGATTATTGGGGAGATTCTCTTTATAAAGAAATATTAGATGAATCTCACATCATTATTAATCTAGCCTCAAAAGAATATTCAAAATGCATTGAACCTTATTTAGATAAAAAAGATAAGTTTATTACTATTGCTTTTATGGAAAAATGTGGAAATAAATATATAAGTAAAAACACATATTCTAAGATAGCTAGAGGTTTAATGGTTAATTACTTAGTAAAAAACAACATTACTAACATAGAAGATATTAAAAGCTTCAATCTAGATAGTTACACATTTAATAAAGAATTATCTTCAGAAAATTTATTTGTGTTTTCGAGGTAATGTTTAAAATTGCATTTTAGATGATCAAAAGCTAATAAGAATTTCAAAAATTGATATAGTTTAATTCTTTTTGTTATAAAAAATCTCCACTACTCAGTCATCTCTAGCCTTTCATGGGGCTGTTTTAATCTTTCATTTTGTAAATAGAGAAGTTTCAATTTGATTGGCAACCCAATCTGCCAAATCTCTATAGTTCAAAACCAGAAATGTTTTTAGTTCATCTATTGCGCGGAAGTAATAATTGTTTTGGCTCAATTAAGAACTTCTTTTTGCTCTGTTTCGCAAAAGCCTCTACTATTTTTCAAGTATTCAACATGGGTTTGGAAGACAGATTTCACTGCAGTAATTACTATTTCGGTTGTCTGAGTTAATCGTTTTGCAGCTTTCTCGTATTTGATTTTGGTGAATAATCACTGGGAAGTTATATTTCCGAAAAGCTTATGTGTAGCAAGACAATGCAAGTCGTAACTGCCGCTAAAATGTTCAATAGAATTTTGTTCATAATAATTACTGTTAGAACACTAAAAGATATTAAAGATCTGCTTTTTGATGATCTAAGAATTGATGAAGATATTGTCTACTCTTTAAATAAAGATGATTTAGAGTTTCCATCATCTTTATACCATTCAAATAATGTTAGTTTGTTAAGTAAATTAGTAAGTAAAGGAAAAAATCATGAATAGTATCTTGAAAGATATGATTAAGGACTATGATTTAAAACAAGATAATGAGATAAATATTGCAAAAGAAATTATGCAAAAAATTTGTCTATCTGCTCTTTCACGAACTGATTTGTTTACAAAAATAATTTTTCTGTCGAATAAGTATTTAGTATTACTAGACAATAAAGTTTGTACTGCTTAGCTAAAAACAACTTTATGTTTGATTAGAAACAACAATACTTAGCTTACCTCCTGAATAAGGTGAGAGATCTATAATATCATTAACTGTATAATTAGTTTCCTCATCACCAACTTTAATATCAACAAATGTGCTTGGATAAGCATAACTAATGTTAAACAAACTAAAACTTGAACTTGCTTCTACTTTCATAAAATATTTTAAAGAATCGGTTGTTTCATCTGTTACAGTTATTAAGACCATTCCTTGTTGAACATCATTGACAACAGCGTATAAATCGACAGTTTTATTTGTAACCTCAATTGCATACTTAGTTTTTAAATCTTTTACACTTGTTTCTTGCTCTTTAAGTGCGCTCTGCTTATTAGCATTTACACTCCAACCGTCAAAAAACAGCGACTCATAATTAAGATAAGGCAACTCAAAATAACTATCTTCCTCAATATCATCTATTTTTCTTGAAGTTTCTTCTAAAACATTATCTGAATCAATATAATGAAAAACAATATCATATGTATTATCGATATTATCTGCATCTTCATTATAAATTTCAGTTATCAAAAAACTAGCATACGCTACTGAAGATATAAGAAACAGAGAAATAACTGATACCAGTACAATTTTAACTATTTTTTTCATACGACTACCTTGTAACCTCAAGTTTAAAAGGTTCGCTTAAAATATCGCTCCTAAAATCAAGTATAAGTTTATTATTAAAAGTGAAAGACAAAATAAATTCTTCCTCAATATCATTCTGGGTCGCCGTTTCAAATTCTAAATCAAAAATCAGTTCTTTACCATTATAACCCAATGAAGAAATTTCAAAATTATTAAATTTTGCAGAAGAAAGATAAGCATCTCCTTCATCAAAAATGCTTATATTATCTAAATATAAATTACCAATCAACTTAAATGAGTAACCGCCGTCTTCGGTTTCTAAAACCAAATCCTTTGGTAATAATGATGGCGTTATATTAAAAGAATATGATAACTCGGCGTTTTCAACACTCTCGCCACCAACGTAATAAAAATATCGCCCAACATTAAGTTTCTTTTTAACATTCAATTCTACTCCAGAAATCCCAACACTAACTTCTCCAGCGCTGCCATTTATAGAATCGATTACAAGTTCTTTATTACTTATAATTAGCCATGAAGAAAAAGCAATACCAGCTTGAGCAATAACACCAATACTAATAAGCAAAATAGGAATCTTTATTTTATTTTGAAATTTCATAATAGACTATCAACCTCAATTACATTAAGGCTTTCATCACACATTTTACCTTCGCTGTTAAAATAGTAAAGTCCTTCGGTGACATTATAACCATTATTTTTTGAAACGTAGAAAGTTTTGTCTTTAACAATATAACCATTAGAATCGGAATAATATAAATAATTATCGTATTCAAAAAGACCGTATGCAACCCTTATTCCATCGATAAACGTTGAATCACCTTTAATATAAATTTTTTGATTATAATTTGATGAGTCACTGTCTTCTCTTACAATATAACCATTTTCGTCAAAATCGTAATATCCACTTGGCAAAATATCGTCCTCATTATTTTTAATATAAAAGTTTCCATTAGAGAAAACATGATTATCCGCAACAACATACACATAATTATAAATACTCGTTCCTAACTGTTCGTTATTTTGAAAAGAGTAAAGAGATGGGCCAGTTTTAATTTCACCGTTTAATATAAAATATAATCTATTATCAGAATCGTTGTGAAAAGTGCCAGAGTAACTTAAGTCTAAAATACCATCATTAGTAAATTTAAAAATATAAGTTCCGTCTATATCTGTATTATAGTGTTCAACCCTATTAAGGCCTGTTAAAAAATCTCCTGTTAAATAATCTACATAATAAAAATTCCCTTTATTATTAATCCGCCCTCCCCAAATTGCAATAGCAGTGATATCTTGATTTCGATTAATTGTAATTGTTTCGCCTGGCCTAAACAATCCATCGTCAACACCATCAATTTGCCAAAATCTTACTTGATAATTTCCGTTAACAAAATTACAAGTATCTGCAGTTGGCAATACGAATGACTCACCACTTACAAAAGTTTCAGTATAATTTGGCAATCCATATGTATTATCAACAAAGGTTATCTCTTGAGATTCAAAAATAATATCATTATCTATCCATTCATTTTTTTCTAATGAATAGCTAAAACTTTTATTGGTCAGACTTTCATAAGATCTTAATTCTAGATATGTGTCATCTACATTTTCACTGTTTATACTGTTTCGTAATGAAGGCACAGAAACACTAATATCGTCATATCCATCTGAAAAATTATATTGATAAATTAAATTTTTATTAGATGGGGTTCCGACATAACCTATAACACCAGTCCCTAAAGATGAATAAAAATTAGCTAAACTTTCTAAATTATTTTCATCACCAGACCTTGTAGTAAAAATTCCTCCACCATTAAGAATATTAAGTGTGCCGTTAATATTTAATGTCGCATTACAAAGATCACTTGTCGTTCTTGTGTAAGTTCTTGAGACGCTATAATTAACTTGCCCTATGTCTCCAGCTTTTTCAGTCGAATATTTTTTTCCAATATAACTATTGCTGTTAAAAAAATAAATAAAGTTATTTTCAGCCACGTTTACAACTGCATCTTCTTCAATATTTATTTCGGCGCCCGGTAAAACACATAAGTCTTGTGCGATAGTCACATTAGTGCCACTGCAAATGTTAATTGTCATATTGTTATTAATTGGTAATTCATAATCTTTAGTATTTACTGTTTTCGCTGAGACAGTAAGAGATATATTTGAAAAATAAAAATTGCCTTCAAGAAGGTTAAATTCTATTCTATCTTTAGCACCATTATATTTTTTTTCGAGTCTAGCACCTTCGCTAAGCTTAAATAAGCCAAAATCATTATTATCAGGACTAATAAAAGTTGCTACAGCAGTCGTTAAGCCTATAATGGACATAACAAAACCGGTGACAACTTCTTCTTTAGCACCATAATGTATAATCAGGGAACATTCAATATTTTGAATATAATATTTATTAATAATAAATGTTCTTTTTTTTGCTGAGTCTCTCTCACTAAGCATTGATAAGGTTACGCTTCCTCCTTTGAAGTCTGTAATTTGGAAAAATTCCCTAACTAAAGACCCATAAAGCGCTTCTACTCGCCCACTACCAGTAATATAGCCATACGCATATAATGTAGAACCATCATATAAAATTATGGAAGATTCATTTCCCTGTAAAATTATTTGGCCATATGTATTAGTTGGATTCCCGCCGTATAGTTGATTTCCGTCAGCGCCAGGCGCTTTTGAAGCAACATAAATAATCGACCCATTGCTTGCAATTATTTTAGTGTAGTCAGGCACAATTAATTTTCTATATACTTTAGGATTATTATTTCCTGTTCCATTATATATTGGCAATGTTTCTCCTAAATAAGTTTGATATGTTTCATCATCAGGTATTATTAGTTGAATTCCTTCTGATAAATAATACTCTTTAATATTTCCAGAAGTTCCGCCTCTTATTTCACCATCTTTCAACAAAAGAACCCTTTTGTCATCATTAGTTGAAGCATAATCCAAAACTTCATCAAAGTCAGATGTGACTTTATTACCATTTTTAAAGATTGCTTTTGTATTTAATTCAAAATAAGCATAAATGGTAGAATTTGTAGAAAAAACAATTTCTATCTCTAAACTGTCAGAATAAAGATTACCATTCAGTATCCACCCGACAAAACAATATTCCTCATTAATACTATCATTTTTGACTGTGAGTAACACTTTTTCCCTACCAGAAAAATCGAAACTAGTATTTTCTATTATGTCTACACCATTAACCTGATAAGAACCACCTTCAGATGAAAGAAAATTAACATTAAAGATTTCGTCAGAAAGTACAGAAAAATTCGAAATTTTCAAGTTTGTAGATGCACTGCTTTTTGGACTTTTGACAAAAATTACAAAAGACTTCTTAACATTTGGATCAATTTCTAAAGTAAAAGTTGCTTCCCCGTCATTAATATTGTTACCATCGATTGTACAACTACCACCATTTAATTCACATTCATATTCAAACTCAATTTGAACATTTGATGTGCCGGTGTATGTTATTTCTATTTCACCATTATTAGAACTGGCAGAACTGCAAGTTCCTCCATCCTCACCTGTCACTTTACAATCGATAGAAGACTGCCCTATTGTCCAAGTAGCAGCTTCTTCATTATTTTCAGTTTCTTTTATTGTAATATTTTGAACATTAAACAATTCTGTAGCACCAGACGGAAAATTAGGTGTTGCACTATAGCCTAATATAAAACTAAAAGCTGTCGCTGTAATGAGCAAAATGCCACATAAAATAAAAAGTAAAATTTTTACAAAACTCTTGTTTTTATACAGTTTCATTTTTTCTACCTCTCATAAATATGAAAATTAAAAACACGGCACCAACAAAAATAGAAATTAATGACCAAATATGTCCTAAATGCCAAAAACCATTATTATTGTCACTTCTTAAGAATTCTGTAATAAATCTAAAAATCCCATAAGAAATCATATAAACAGGGTATATATTACCATTAGTTTTGTTCTTTAAAATTTTATCTACAAAAACAATGATAAACACTAAATAAAAAAATAGTTCAAGTTCCCTCGTTGGAAATCTAAAACCAGTTTCGCCAATTAATATTCCATAGCAACAACCAGAAACTATGCAATTAATCCTCGCAAAGAATAAAGTTTCAATTAATGATATTGTAAATATGTCAAAAGCTCTTCCTATAGGTACGTTTCTTATCAAAGCATATCCCAAATAAACTATAGGCATCAAAAATACACCACCATATAAAGAAAGATTTCCAAAAGAATCTAGATTAAAGCCGCTTTCCGCAAAAGCAAATAATGCAACAAACAATACGCCTATTAATGTATGAAAAAGAGAAAACAAAATTAAAATTAAAAGATTCATCTTTAAATCTTTACGATTTAAATATAGCCAAATAAAATTAATAATAGTTGCTAATAATAGCAATATCATCAATACATAATGTGAAACAATATAGTCAATAATAGGCATGTTAATTTCCTTTTATATTATTCTACCAACCAGTTTGCATATAAAGTTAAATTGGTTAAAACAGGTGATAATTTAGTAAAATGTCCTGAATTAGCATTAATTTCCGAATCAGTCCACCAACCATTGAAAGTATATCCTTCTTTTTTAACCTGTAGTTCTACGTTATCTAAATCAATTAAAGATCCATATTCAAAAGTAAATGTACGAGTATCGCTATCAGGAATTCCACTTTGTATCCATTCCCATTCGCCGCCATTTACATCAAATGTGACTGTAAATTTTTCTGGCTCAACATTTTCATCTAAACTAAATATTTGAATCCATCCAGTTGAAGCTTTTGTATAAAAAGTTCTTGTAGATTGATCTATATAAAAATCACCCTCGTTTCCTAATGAAGGACTTGGAATTGTTTGACCATAATACCGTTTTGTTGCTCGTGGCTTCTCAAAGCGAACACTTGTGCTTGTTCCATCAGTAAAAGTAATATTTAGAATATATTCATTTCCAATTTCACTAGGTACAATGCTCTCAATACCAGCGCCATCTTTCCCAAGTTCGATTTCAAATCTGTCAACACTTCCATCACTAAAAGTTACAGTAATTAAAGTATAACCAGTTTCATCATTAGTCGATGCTTCAATATCAGTAATTTCTTTGCCATCTTTTCCATTAGTAATTGGAAATGGTCCATAAGTAGTTCCATCTGTCATATAAAAATACAAATTGTAATTACCATTTTCGTCCATTTCACATGATACATCAGAAACTCCAGTTCCTTCATCTCCTTTTAATAATGGAAAGCTTAAAGTTGTTGGCTCAACATTTTCATCACTATAATAAATAATTAAATTAAAGGCTGCGTTGTCTTCACTTATAGAAGAATCAATATGATCAATTCCTACACCTCTTGGTATAGTTACATTTATCGGTGCAACAGTCTCATCAGTAAATGTTATTGAAATTATTGTGTTACCGTTTTCGTCGATACTAGATGTGATTTGATCAATTGTTTTGCCTTGGTTTGTTCCAAAAAAAGATGAACAAGAAGCCAAAGTAAAACTAGATAAACTTAAAGTAAGACCTAGTAAAAATTTTTTAAATCTAAACTTACGCATAAACAACCTCACATTATTCAATTCAACTTAAAGAGTTTTCAGAAGGGATCTCGCCAGCACTGTTTACGACAAACTCAAAAGGATTAAACCCAATTGCGAATAAAACACACTTAGCTAATATATTTGGCACCATTGTTATAGGATCACTTGAATCTCCGGTCGAAACAAATTTCTTGAAGTTTCTTAATAAGCTCACCTCTACTTCAGTGCCTTTATTAGAAGTTATTTTTCTTTGGTCATCTAAAGTTGATAGATTAGCTCCACCGCCGTAATACGCAACCATTGTGTTAAGCCATTCGTCTCCTTCATCATCAGTATAGATAGAGTCTTTTGAAACTTCTTTTAAAATTGATTTTAGAGGGAAAAAATCATCAATACTTACACTTCCATCAATGCCCATTTGAGTAAATAACAAACTTAATCTTTCTTCTATTAAATTAGTCAAGTCAATGTCTGATATCTTTTTCCAATCATCGATTTCACTATCGCCAGTAAGTACGATTTTAACTGGTTGAGAGGAACCTCCTATATTATTAGGCATTAAACCGCCAAGAACTTCTCCAATAGCGGCTGTAACAGTATAACTTAGACCATTATACAAGAAAGGTCCGTTAAACATACTCTCAAAAGCAATTGAGAATATACCACTTTCACTAAAGTCTGTATTATTCACATTTACTGTAGCGGCATATATCACATTCCCGTTTTCATCAGTATATGCACTAGTATTATCTATTCCATCTTGCATAGATTCAAGAATCGAATATAGCGCTTCATCGTCGCAATTTGCAATTGCTCCATCATAAAATGTATTAGCATAACTACCTAAATCTAAAAATCTTTCAAGATAAGCGTTGGCACTATTAGTTACCTTGTTATTAATGTTTAAAAAATTACTTAATGTAGATGTTTGACCGTCAATATTTACAGTTTTATCTTTATCTAATTTAGCGGCCTTATTACTACCTACCATTAAATTAAATTCAGCGCTTCTTCTTAAAATAGAATTATCTATTGTTAAATTATCTGAGTCAAAAGCGCGTACCAAATTCTTTCCAAGCTTAATTTCGCAGTTTTTGATTGTATTATTATTTCCATTTACTTCAATAACGGTTCCAACATAGGAATAGTTTCTCTTGTTGGAATTATCATCCATATTTTGTATCTTAACATCATTTAAGGTTATTTCATCACCATCAAGCATTAAACCAGCATTGTCTTGCCCGAAAGCTCTAATGACTTCAAATTCAGTATTACCAATTGAAACATAGGAAAGAGGGCCAAAGAAATAATCTTCACCAGTTGTAGGATAAAGCTTTCTAACATCAGCATTAATCTCGCCATGATTTGGAAAACAAAGGTTATTCATGTTAATTTGATAACCATTTCCATAAAAATCTTTTTGGACCCTTAACCCTACTTTTATTTCTGTATCTAAAGGTTCATTAGGCTTTAAAGCATTATATGCATCGGCAAACTCATGATTATAAGTTGTTTCCATTGAATAAAGTTCATTTTCAAAATTATAAATAGGTATGCCACTTTCATCAAAACCAACAATGTTACCAAAAAGTTCAGCATTATCATTTGGATTTTTCTTAGTTAATTCTTGATTTGGAACCCAAATAAATGCATTTTGATTACCGCCTAAATCTAAATCAGTGCCTTCATACATTTCTCTAGCACTTAAAAAGTTCGTTTGTAAGACAGTAATTTCTCCGTTTTCAGAGAAATTGGTTGCTAATAATAAATCGTTATAATCATATACATTGATCCCACCAGGAACAATGTTAAAAGTATAAGAATTTTTAATATAAGGGCTTTCTGTACTTTCTAACACTAAAGTTGCTGTTGTACTACTAGAGTCATTTATAGTAACTATATTATTAGCAAAGCTAATATTACTAGTCGTTCCTTCAGAAACTCTAACACTTTGACTTGAAATGTTATCGCCATACACTCTTACATTAACCTCAAAAGATGCTTTTTGGGTAACTAACCCGTTCATTTCAAGTTTTGATGAATTATCATTAACATCAAATTCCCCAAAGTATCTAGTTTTTTCAACAGGATTGTTCGCGTTTTGTCTAACAGGATCTATAGCAATAGTTCCATTTTCGTAGACAATAATGTTAAGTTGGCGTTGAACATTGCCGTTTTCAGTTCTACAAACAATAATAGCGTTTCCTTCTTTTAATGTATAAAGATAGTAATTTCCATTTGCATCGACTTGAATCTCTACAACATCTTCTCCTTCAACAACCTCCCATATTAAGTCGTTGCCAGGTCTTATGACTAAAGAAGCATTATTCACATCAGCTTCTGCTTCTAACTTATAGCCATTCTTAGTATCCAATTTAAAAGCCTCAGTTGGCTCATAATTCCACCTGATTCCACTAATATCACTAGCGACTGTTATATTTAATAAGACGACGCTAACAAAAGAAATAAGACCAATAATAAAAGGTATAATTAATAAAACGACTAAAGTTTTTTTCTTCATATTAATTTACCTCCATTAAAATGAATAGGTTTTTAATTCTTGAATTAATCTTAATAAATAATGGTGCAACCAAAATAGCTGTAATTAATATTTCTATAATATAAATTAAAGCTACTGGACAACTGACTAAACTTAATAAGAAATGAATCAATAATACAAAAACTGGATATACTAAACTAATAACATTGTTTAAAACGGATAGTTTATACTTAGTTTTACTAGAGCGGTCATGCATATCAACAAGAACTCCAAATACGTTAGTAAATGTAATTAAAGCTAATCCTATTAATAAACTGATTAGGAAAATATACCGATTAATAGCACCACTACTCAATAAAACAATTTCACTAATAATAAGAGATAAACTAGATAAAGTAATTGGGGCAATTAATTTAATCAAAACTTGTTTAGTTGGATTCACAGGAAGATATTTCATAATTTGAATCGCCTTATCTTCACGTGTAATACTCAATGAGGCATTAGCATTAATTACGCTGATAAATAAGAGAATTAAAGTTAAATTTAGTCCGTTAGTTAATTCAGGAAAATAAACAGCAAAAACTTTTAAATTGTCATAAATAATGGAATTTAAACTATCAATAACTACAAAAGATAAAAAAGGCATCATTATAAGTAAACCAGTATAAGAGAAAATATATAAGTTATCTTTAAATAAAAGAGCAAATTCTTTTTTGATTAATGCATATTCTGGTTTTATGACTTTAATTTCTCTTCTTTTACCCTTCTTGTTGCTTGTTTTATAGTAATCAATTTTGTTCATTTTATTATAGAAATATGTTGATAAATTGATGCCGACAAGGAAGAAAACAAGAAGCATTCCAAAATATATACATGCTGCACTTAACCCATTTACGCCATTTACCACAGAATCAAGAATATTAGAAACAGGAAGTAAGTAAGTTGCTATATTATGTAAACCATTAACAAAATCTTCACTAAAAACGCCGCCAAAGGAAGAATCATTTAAAGCAGCCAAGAATAAATCAAGAACATATTGGTAAGCGAAGCAAAGTAAAATAACAACTACTGATGCTAACAAAAATTGTATTAAATCATATTTTTTCAGAAATTGATAAATATATTCAAAAGGAACGACAAAAGTTAAACTAATACCAATCGTTAATAACGAAATCATTAAAGGATATAAAATACTAAAAATATAAAAATAAGGTACAAGTTGTCTTGTCGCTCCAAAACAAATCAATAAAGGGGTTGAAATGCAAAGATTCAATAAAACTTGTTCGAAAAATAAATAGAAAAGTTTAGAAAAAATAATTTCACCACTAGATATAGGAAGAGGCAATAAAATTTGACTATCTTTCTT
>OHIY01000290.1_pt1 | contig 30004 bp, 26 predicted proteins | sample 1568351 | NCBI WGS metagenome assembly OHIY01 (sample SAMEA3879547, study PRJEB24766) | human gut metagenome | biome: human-associated habitat; feature: feces | place: USA | collected 1985/1987 | reverse complement strand
TACAACAACAAATTAACTTTTTTAATTTTTTGCTTGATTTTTGTTATCTAATTTCATTTAAAAAGAGACTTACTTAGTTTCAGTCTCTTTATTTTCTTCAATTATTTCTTTTAAAGTTTGCTTGGTATTTTTAAGTATCAATCTTTTAATTTTAATGCCCTCATTTTTGTATCGACTTTCAAATTCAGTTAAGGCGTCAAACTCTTCTTTTGATGAATCATAGTCCTCGTTTTTATAAATGATTTCCCACTTATATTCATTAAACTTTTCTAATGAATACTCATAGAATCCATCATTATCTGTCTTATAAAAGATATTAGAACCTTCTTTCAAAATCTTTGCGTATTCAACCAAAAAAGATGGGGAGGTTAATCTTCTTTTTTCATGTCTTTTCTTAGGCCAAGGATCACTAAAATTTAGAAAAACCCCGCAAAATAAATCTTTTTTTAAAATTTTTGACAACTTATAGAAATCCCCAGCGATAAGACGAACATTAGTTAAATTAGCTTCATCAATCTTTTTTAATGCAGTTCCTGCAATTGATTTATCTAGTTCAATAACCAAAAAATTAAATTGAGGAAACTTAGCAGCCATCGCTAGAATAAACTGTCCTCGACCTGGCCCGATTTCTAAATAAGTATCTTTTTCTTTGATGAAAGAAATAATCTTTTCTTCTTCTATAATCTCATCATTTAAGAAAAATTCATTTTTAGTATTTGTTTTTAAATACTCTATTGCCCAAGGTTTATATCTACTTCTCATTCTTTAAATTACCTAAAGCATAAATTGCATGAGCATAAATTGGCATTGAAGAATAGAAATCTTCTAAATCAATTTTCTCATTTTCTTCATGGATGTGATCGACTTTACCAGGGAAACAACTTCCAAAAGCCACAGTGTTTTTGGCTTCTTTAGCATAAGTTCCACCACCTATTGCCATCGGCTTATGTTCTGTATCACCTGTTTCTTCAACATAAACTTTATAAAGTTCTTTAATAAAATCAGTTTTATTAGGATCAAAATATAAATATGGTGTTTTACTTTCAACTCTAATTAAAAGAGGTGAGCATTCTTGAATTTTAGTGATTGTTTTATCAACATCGCAATTTTCTGGATGTCTAAAATTAACTACCATCTTAAGGTGACCATTTTCATAATCTAAAATACCAACATTAAAGGTGGTTTTTCCCATATCTTCACTTTCACAATATACATGCATGTTTTTTCCATTTACATTGCTATATTCGTTACAAAGTAAAGTTAACATAGGATTGTTATAAACTTCACCTAAAACACCAAGAGCAATAACTCCACTATTAAGACCTAGTTCAGGAGTTGAGCCATGTGCTGCTCTTCCCAAAAATTCAAAAGTATCCTCGCTTAACTTATTAAATTTAACTTTAGTATCGTTTTTAAGATATTCATCAAGTTTTTCTGGTTCAGTTACTTTACATATACAACTGTCAATTACAACATTTGAAGCAACTCCACCTTTAATAGAAACAACATTATTTAAAGGTAAATTACCATCGTAAGCATAGTTAACAATGCCTTTTTCTCCATAAATTAATGGAAAATCAGCATCAGGAGTAAAACCATAAGTTGGTTCTTCTTTTTTAAGGTGTTCAAAATAGTAAGAAAGGCAAGAAGATCCTCTTTCTTCGTCCCCACCAAAAACAAGCTTTACTCGATAGTTTTTAATGAGACCATTATCTTTTAAAGCTTTTAAAGCATAATAAGCAGCAATTCCAGGTCCTTTATCATCGCTAGTCCCTCTAGCGTATAATCTGTTTTCCTTTTCATCTAAATATGGACTAAATGGAGGATGATTCCAATTTCCAGTTGCAGGCACAACATCTTGATGAGCAAAGATAGAAACGAGTTGTTTTCCTTCACCAGTTGAAATTTCAATACATCTTCCATCGCACATATCTATTTCAAAACCATCCTTTAAGGCTAATTCTTTTAAAAATTGAAAGCAATCGTGAACGCCTTTTCCATATGGCATTGTTTCACTTACTGTTTTTTCATCATAAACCGAATCAATTGAACAGTCTTTGATTAAAGTATCTAACGCTTCTTTTTCATATTTTTTACAGATTTCTTTAAAGTTAATATTCATAGTTAATTACCTCAACTCTCGATTTACAATTATATAACAAAGTTAAAAGATTTCTTACTTTAATGATTTCTTATTTAAAGTAATAAAATAAGAAAAGAACTAAAGCTGATAAAGCAACAACAACAAAACCTAAAATAATTGTTATTGAAATTAAAGAAGTTTTATTTAAAGCTGTTGTATCGGCTTCACTTTTAAAACTGACATTTAAATCAAAAATTCTTTCGTTTCTTTTAACAACAAATTTGTATAAAGCAGCCATGATGGTTGGTGAAAGAATAATTGCTGCAGCAATTTCACAAACCGCACCAGGAGCAATAAAAGTAGCAACAAAGTTACCAAAACTACCAAAAATTTCTGCATTTCTTTCTATAATTGTTGTTAAATCCAATAGATGTGAAATGTAGAAAATATCAAGGTAACCAAATACATAAAGGCAACCTAAAGTTAAGACAGTATGTAATAAAGTTAAAATACCACACATTGGGGCTGAAATTGACAAAAAGCCTGCAAAAGTCGTCTTTTTTCTAAAAATATCGAAGATTAATCCAGAAATAAAGCCAAATAAAACCCTTGGTAAAATCGAAACAAATGGGTTCAAAAATAAATAATTAACTTCCCCTGGATATTGCAAAGCAACAAGTAAAGAAAGGACACCCATGAAAAGTCCAAAGACACCACCAGTCCATTTTCCAAAAAGCAAAGCACCAACTAAAACTAAAATATGCATTGTAGTAAAACTAATTGGGCCAAGTGTTATGTAGCCAATATAAGGTACATAAGAAAAAATAACAAATAATGCTAAAAACAAAGCATAAAATGAAATATAAAATATTGTTTTCCTATACATTTGAGCTCTCCTCATTCATTTTGTAAATTTCGTAAAGTCCATCAAGTATAAGGTTTTCATCATAAGTAAACTCGTTTAATACGTTTTTAATGATCTTAGAAAAACCTCCAGTTAAAATTCTTTTTAAACGATAGCCACATTCATTCTCCATCTCATTAGCAAACTCTCTAATCATAAAAGCTTGACCATAAACGATTCCAGATTCAATGCAATCTTTTGTATTTCTTCCGATTACACGATTTGGAACAATAATTGGAGTTTCTAAAAGTTGACTTGTTGAAGAAACTAAGGTTTTTAGGCTAATTTCCATGCCAGAAGTGATTGCTCCACCAATAAAAGCACCGTTTTTATCTACAATGTAAATTTTTGTAGCAGTACCTAAATCAGCAACTAGCGAACATTCTCCATATTTGCTTTTTGCCGCTAATGCTCCACTTAGCATATCAGCCCCAAGTTCATTTGGATTATCAATTTTTAAAGGTAATTTGGTTTTAATCTTTTTGCCTAAAATCAATGCATCCACGTTAAAAACAAGTTCTATTGCTCGATGTAAAATTGGGGTTAACAAAGGTACAACACTTGATATAATTGCACCTTCAAGTTTTACATCTTTTCCTACAATAGAAGATAGAGAATAAGCATACTCATCACTACTTCTTTCTCTATTCGTTCTAATTAAGTAGCTTTTGATAATGTGTCCATTTTCAACCAAAGCAAACTTAATAGATGTGTTTCCACAGTCTAAACACAAAATCATAAAATTTGTTCCTTTCTACAGTCTTTAATAAGTACCGTGAACTTTACAGCCACTATTAAACCACTTTCAAGTTTTTAAAGCAAATAAAAAGAGATTTGCAAGCTTTTATAAAGTCTTAGTTCGATTAAAAACGCTGCAAATCTCAACTATTTTAACTATTTAACTACAATTGATACGATTTTGTTCTTAACAACAATTACTTTTACAATTGTCTTTCCGTTTGTAAAATTTTGAACCTTTTCAGAAGATAAAGCGGCCTCTTTTACAACTTCATCACTTTCATCTTTATTGACTTCAATTGTATCTCTTAATTTTCCATTTACTTGAACAGCCATTTTAATGGTTGAAAGTGTTGTTTTACTTTCATCATATGTTGGCCAAGGTGCAAATGTAATCATTTCTTCATGACCTAAATATTTATGCCAAATTTCTTCTCCGACAAATGGACAAATACAATCAAACATTTTTACGAAGTTTTCAATATATGGTTTATAAATTTCAGTTGCTTTATAAAGTTCATTTACAAAAATCATCATTTGTGAAATAGCAGTATTAAATTGAAGAGCTTCAAAGTCTTTTGTTACTTTTTTAACTGTTACATTATAGACATAATCTAAGCTACCATTATTTTTATCACTAAATTTTGCTCTAAAAGCTTCATCTTCAAACATTCTATAAACTCTATCGATGAATCTTCTTGCTCCTTCTAAACCACTATTAGACCATGGTAAAGAAGCTTCAAGAGGTCCCATAAACATTTCATAAAGTCTTAATGTATCAGCACCATAATTTTCAACAATATCATCAGGATTTATGACGTTTCCTCTTGATTTAGACATTTTTTCGCCATTCTCGCCAAGTATCATGCCTTGATGGAATAATCTCTTAAATGGTTCTTTTGTAGACACTACTCCTTGATCATAAAGGAATTTATGCCAAAAACGAGCGTAAAGTAAATGTAAGACAGCATGTTCTTGTCCACCAATATAAAGGTCAACTGGTAACCAATGATCTAAAAGTTTTTTATCGGCTATACATTTATCATTATGTGGATCAATATATCTTAAATAATACCAGCAGCTTCCTGCCCATTGAGGCATTGTATTAGTTTCTCTGGTTGCTTTTTTACCATCATAAGTAATATGGACCCAATCTTGCGCATGGACTAATGGAGATTCACCTGTTCCACTAGGTTTATATTCACTAAGTTCAGGTAAAACTAGAGGCAACTCTTCTTCTTTAAGACTTACCATCTTATCGCTTCCATCAAACTCAATAATTGGAATAGGTTCGCCCCAATATCTTTGACGTGAGAAAAGCCAATCTCTTAACTTGTAATTTACTTTGAAATTACCAGCCCCAAGCTCAACTAATTTTTTAGTAACAAGTTCTTTTCCTTCAGCAATATTTTTGCCATTTATGAAATCACTATTAATATGTGGAGCATCTTTGGTCATTGCTTCTTTAGAAATATCGCCTTCTAAAACTTGAATCATTTCAAGATTATATTTTTTAGCAAAAGCATAATCTCTTTCATCATGTGCTGGAACAGCCATAACAGCTCCACTTCCATAGCTAGCTAAAACATAATCAGCAATCCAGATAGGAACTTTTTTGTTATTGATTGGGTTGATTGCGTATCTTCCTAAAAATACACCACTCTTATCCTTATTTAATTCGGTTCTATCCATATCGGATTTATGTGAAACTTCTTCAATGTATTTTTCAACAGCTTCTTTTTGCTCCATTGAGACAATTTCTTTAACAAGTGGATGTTCAGGTGCTAAACAGCAATATGTACAACCAAATAAGGTATCAGCTCTAGTTGTGAAAACTTTAAAAGTTTTTTCGCATCCTTCAATTTTAAAAACAACTTCAGTGCCCAAAGACTTACCTATCCAGTTATGTTGAAGTTCAATGGTTGATTGAGGCCAATCAAGCCCTTTTAAATCTTCATCAAGTCTATCAGCATAAGATGTAATTTTTAGCATCCATTGTCTCATAGGCTTTCTAATAACAGGATAGCCGCCTCTTTCACTCTTACCATCTATGACTTCTTCATTAGCTAAAACTGTTCCAAGTTCAGGACACCAGTTAACTGGTTTATAGTCAACATAAGCTAAGCCATTGTCATACATTTTTTTGAAAATCCATTGAGTCCACTTATAATATTTTGGATCACAAGTCATGACTTCTCGATCATAATCGTAAGAAAAACCTAACATCTTAATTTGTCTACGGAAATTATCGATGTTTTTTAAAGTAAACTTTTCAGGATGTTCATTCATTTTCATTGCATATTGTTCAGCAGGTAATCCAAACGCATCCCATCCTATTGGGTGAAGGACATTAAATCCTTGCATTCTTTTCATACGAGCGACAATATCGGTTGCAGTGTAACCCTCAGGATGACCAACATGTAGTCCTTGTCCGCTTGGATAAGGGAACATATCTAAAATGTAGTATTTTGGTTTAGAAAAATCATAAGTATCACACTTATATTCTTTTCTTTCGTCCCGCACTTTAGCCCATTTTTGTTCAACTTCTTTATGGTTATACATAGAATTTAGCCTCCATTTAATAAAAAAATCCTTAGATATCTAAGGACGCTATTTACGTGGTACCACCTTAGTTCGTGTAAACCTACACGCACTCATTTAAACAATATTTTTAACGATGTGAGATTTAAGATTCCACTTGTCGATTTGCACCATCCATCGACTCTCTAAAAAGCAAAATTCTTAATTAGTCATCAGCAAAATTATAAAGATTTAATCATTTGTTTTCAATATGTGTTAAGTTAAATAATTGAGCATCATTTTCATGTATCCGCATTAATTAGCGAAAATTAAATATTGATTAATTATGTTTTAAAACACTTTTTATCTTTTTCTTAATATTCTCTTTGTAGTTGATTATTAAAACAAAAGCCAAAAGAATTAGGAAAAGTACTATATATAAAAGGAAAGTAACTCCATTAAAAGTAAAAGGATTAAAACCAACATTATAGTTCCACATTAAAGAAGGATTGTTTAATATAATTATTATTCCAGGAACAACGGAGATTAAATATAATACAAAACATTTCATCATCTCAAAAAGAATAGATTTATTTTTACTTAATCCATTTGCTGATAAAATATCAAAGTCTTTTTTAAAACTTTCTTTTGAATAATAGAAATATATGATGAAAAGGAAAATGAAAAGAATAAAAACAGAGCTAACTACTGATAAAGTATAAACATCTTGATGGTAAGCTAAATCTAAAAAGTCATAATACTTTTCTACATTGCGATTAGGAGTAGAAAGTATCGTGCTATTATTTCGTGGACAAAAAGCGAAGGTAAATGCATTTAGTGGTGTTGTATCATTTCCAAAAACAATATATGAAATTAACTTAGAAGTATCATATGTTCCTATCGACTGACAATTTCTTTTAAAATTGATAGTGCTAAGCAATTTATCGAACGTTTCTGTTGAAACTAAAACCTCATTGTCGTGTAGCTTTTGAGAAATGCTTTCATCATATCTAACTTTTATACCACTAGGAAACGTTTCTTCTAAATCAAAATAATTGTTTCTATCACCATATAAATTAAATTCTCCTATATTAAAAGCATTTAAACTTTGTTCATTAAAAGATTTATATTTTTCTCCAACTATAATTTCATCTTCACTCATAGTAATTGAGATTCCATTTTCTTCCTCAAATACAGAGCTATCAGTAAAAGTAACCTTTTCATCAGTAAAAACGCTTGTTTTATCACTAATTGAATTAAGTTCACTTTCAAAAATTATAGAATTAGTTCCAATACATTTTCTTTCTAAGCATGATAAGAAATAATCATAGTCAATTTGTATTCCGGGTACATTTTTGTCGATTTTATAGTCAAAAGCAAAACTAAAGCCATCATTAATATAGTAAATTTTATTTCTAGCGTAATAAAAATTATTGTAATTTCCTTTGCTTAAAAGACTATTATAAATTTTCTGGTCTAACTTTAAATAATCTTCACCAGTATCATCAAAAACCAAATCTTCCCAAGTAAGAACAGCGTTAGGGAAAATCTCATTTATTTTTAAAACTTCTTCATTATTTAGTGAGCCACTACTTTCAAGGTTAATGTCTGAACCATTGTATTCATATGATTCAATTTTTGACTCAATTCCAGTATTCAAAAAGCTCGAATTGAAATCATTCAAAATAATTGAAGGATCAAAAGAATACGAATAAATAAAGCTTGAAAAAGTTATGCTAAGAAAAATTGTTGTTGCTAAAAATAATAATGTTAAAGCAGGTTTTGCAAGCAAATATTTAAAAAATAATCTTAGATTTAAAGGCTTTTTATGATTTTCAACGTGTTTGATGTTGATTAAATCGCCTGTATTTTCAAGGTCAATATTAACATTCTCAACTATAATTTTTTTGTTATTGATAGTTAATTTATTTATTCCATGACTATCGATACGAAAATCATGAGTAGCCAGTAATACTAGTTTACTCTTTGAAATTTCTATTATCTTGTCTAATACAATTTTTGTGTTTTCATCATCAAGATGAGAAGTTACTTCATCTAGTAAAATAATTGGCTCTTCTTCATTAAAAGCTTTCTCAAGTAAAAGAAGTATTTTTTCGCCTTCAGATAATTTGGAAGGCCTTCTTCTTTTAATAAAAGTCATGTTCTTTTCATCAATTTGAGCGTTTCTTCCTTTGTATATAAAAGATTTTAAATTATAGTTATCCTTTAAAGTTAAAAATGAAACAAAATTAAATTTTTGATCTAGATAAGTGCAATAACTAGCTAAGTTTTCAACTCTCTTTCCATCAAAAACAATCTCACCATTTTGAGCGCTTTCTCTCCCAATTAAAATTTTTAATAATGTTGTTTTCCCACTTCCATTATCGCTATCTAAAATAAACAAACCTTTTGAATGAAGAGAAAATGATGCATTATCGAAGATAATTTTGTCTCCGAATATTTTAGTTAAATTCTTTATTTCAATCATCGTTACGTATGTTTTCCACTAGTTTCGATTCACTTAGATAAAAATATGAATATAAATATATTAATAAAAATACAAAAGCATTTAAGAGAAAATTTAACAAGATTGCTTTTTCTAAATTGATGACGTCTATAGAATTAGTGTAAAGATAATTACTTAAAATTATTAATAAAATAGAACTTAAAATAAAAGAACTTACAGTTAATATTAATTGATAAATTAATGTATTTTTTAATGCAGAAGTTTTACTTCGGCCATATCTTAAAAGTAAAATGCAATTTCGTTTATCAAATGATGAGTTTAAATGAGCAATAAATAAAGTAGATAAAACAAATAAAGGAATAATAAAAACTAGAGCACTGTATGCGCCAGAATAACTATTTAAATTGCTCCATATATCTACTCCAAAATACTCAAGATAATAAGTTAAATCTGTTTCAGTGTAATGTTTCCAAATTTGATATGAATTAGTGTCATCAGCGATAACTACTAAACTTGTCTTGTAAAAAATAGCATTGCCAGAATCATCAGCAAGTACTAGCCCATTCCTTACAGTTGATAAATTAATCAGAATTGTATTATCTATATTAAGATATTCATCATCTTTCAACGCATTAATTTTGCTTGGGCCCACATAAAAAGTTGTTTCCGGCTTGTCAAATAAAGGCAAATTTTTGCTTACCTTAAAATATCCATCTTTAAGATTATTATGTGGATCAATTAAAAAATTTATGTCGCTATAATCATAAGCTTTTAAAAACCAATGGTTTGTTCCAAAAATATCATCGTAATAATTAATATCAGGATCAAAAGAGTAGATAAGTTCAGGTAAAAACGTTAGTTCGTCCTTAATTGCCTCTTCATCAAAATGTTCAAATGTTTTCTGATAATTAAGATAATCTCTATTTGGAGTTAATGATAAAAAGGCACTAATAGTAAATGATAGTGAAAATATTGTGATAAACTCTATTAAGAAAAATAGTATTTTAGTACGCAAAACTTTATATAAATACATCGTATCAAGTCTTCCAAAACCTTATAAATCACTAGTTAATGAAAATTTAACACCTCTTTTAAATTCACATTTATAACATCATCCATTCTAAAACGAATATCGTGAGTTGTGAAAATAATTATTCTATCCTTTTTAAGCTCATGTAGTATTTCTTTAGCCTTACTTTCATTTTCTCGGTCCATAAAAGAAGTTATTTCATCAAGAAGAAGAACTTCTTTATCTTTTTGAAATAATAAAGATAAAGAAGAAATTTGCTCTTCGCCTCCACTCAATTCATTTGGCTTTTTATCTAAAAATTTTGTTCTATTAACGATGTCAGGATCAATTTTAAAATATTCTAAATTCTCTTTAACTGTTAAAAAATCCAGCAGATTCCCCTTGCTTTTCATAAAAATCATGTTTCTTTGAAGCTTATTTTTTTCACTTCGTGAAAGAGAATCTGTGCTTTTTCCATCATAATAAATGTTTTCATTAAAACATTTTTTAAATAGAAAAATTGAGGTAAGAAATGTTGTTTTTCCTACCCCATTATCGCCAAAAATGACATAAATATTATTTTTGGTAAACTCTAAATTTCTATATTTAATTGAATTCAAGACAATCCCTTCAATTGTTTATTTTTTTAAAGAATGGTAAAGTGCCAAGTATTCTTGACTTGGTTTAGTCCAAGAATGATCAGCTTTTAAAGCATTTAATCTCATCTTTTCAAATTCTTTTGGACGAGAATTATAAACCATAAGTGTTAATGCAGTAGCTTTTAATGCATCATTAACACTAAAATTATCAAAGCCAAATCCATCAGCATCTTTATAATTATTTAAACCATAATTATAAGGAATAACACTGTCTTTTAATCCACCAGTTCTTCTAACAATTGGTAAAGTTCCATAACGTTGAGCAATCATTTGACCTAAGCCACATGGTTCAAACGCACTTGGCATAATAAAGAAATCACTAGCGGCATAACATTTATGAGCCATTTCATTGTTATAACCAATATAAACTCTAACATTATGTAAATATTTCATATGGAGAGCATTGTAATAATCTTCAGCATATTTTTCTCCACTTCCAACTATTGCAAAATTACCACCACTAGAAACAACAAAATCAGCCATAGCATTAATTAACTCAAGACCTTTTTGATCAGATAAACGAGAAACAACACTATATAAAGGTTTCCCTTGTTCTAACTCAAATTCCTCGCAAAAAGCCTTTTTATTTAATCTTTTTCCTTCAGCAAAATTCTTCTGATTATAGTTTTTGTAGATTAATTTATCATGTGCTGGATTAAATTCTTTATAATCCATACCATTTAAAATTCCACAGAAATCATTTTGTCTTAAAATCAAATCATACCAAAGACCTTTAGAGCCATCTGGTGTTTTGAGTTCATAAGCATGAGTTGGTGAAACTGTTGTAATTTTATCAGCGTACCAAATACCTGCTTTTAAAGTTGAAACTTGACCATCGAGTCTAATTTTTCCTGAGTAAAATAAATTAGCATCAAGTTCATAAAAATCATAAAGTGAATCAACACTAAAATAACCTTTAAATAAAGGATTATGAATCGTTAAAACAGTTTTAACTTTGCCAAGTTGAGTGTCATGAGAATATTTTTCTTTTAATAAACATGGAACCATTCCAGTTTGCCAATCATGACAATGGACAACATCAATTTCATAAGGTAAACGGCGAATAAGTTCGATAACTGCTAAAGAAAAATAAGCAAATCTTTCTCCATCATCATAATAGCCATAAAGACCACCATTTCTAGCAAAATAGTTATCGTTTTTTACTAAATAATAATCAATTCCTTCATATTCAACATGCATAATTTCAGTAGGAATTGAACGCCAATTCATTTTGACGTTGAAAGTATATAAAGATTTAAAACGATATTTCTTTTTATCAATGCTCCCATAAAAAGGAGAGATGATACTCATCGTATCATCTTTTTCTTTTTTGGCTATTTCTTTTGAAAGAGCATAAACAACATCAGCTAAGCCACCAGTTTTAGAAAATGGTAAGGCTTCGCTACTACACATTAAGATATTCATAAACTAAACGATTACTCCTCTTGGAAAATAAAGTGGATGAGACTCAGTTCCATAAACATCCTTTTTGTTTTCAAAGATAGTACGTTTATCAGCAATTACATTCTTAAGATGGACTCCTCTTTTAATTGTTGTGTGAGTGAAAATTATTGAGTTTTCAACAATTGCCCCTTCTTCAACAGTGACGTCACGAGAAATAATTGAGTTTTTAACTGTACCTTCAATATTTGTTCCATTAGCTACTAATGAATTTGTAACATTAGCATTTGGACCATACAAAACAGGATGTGAGTTATGAGTTGTTGTATAGTAAATCCACTCTGGATCTTGGAAGAATTCTCTTAAAACTTCTGGGTTATTTAATAATTCTAGTGAATATTTAAAATAATGTTCTAAAGAATCAAAGAATCTAACAAAACCAGTAAATTCGATAGCGTTAATTCTTGTAACATAATTAACAAGATATCCAACCATGCTTTCAACATTAATCATGGCAGAAATTTGACTTGATTTAACTAAAAGTTCAAGAAGTAAAGCTTTGTCGATAACCATGGTATCAAGTAAGATATTTGCTCTTGAAGATTTTTGATCTTCATATAATTTTTGTACACAATTTAAGTTATCAACTACAAGCTTCTTACATTTTGAAAATTCAGTTGAGTCTTCTACTTTTTTATAAACAAGCGAAACTTGTTTACCACTTTTAATATGATCTTCAACTATCTTTTTATAGTCCATTTTCATAATAAAAGCACTATTTGTAATAACAACATATTTAACTTTGTCATCATATAAGACGAAGTCATTTTCTTTAATGTTATTAATATCAGTATTAAAAACAGGATTAATAATACCTTCTTCATTGATAAGAATTGATAAATAACCTGTTTTTGGATTAGCTAAGTAAGTATTGGTATTTCCAATATGTTTATAAATTGAATTAGAATGATTTTTAGCAAGTACGCAAATATTATCAATTCCACTATTTGATAAATTAGATAAAGCAAAATCGATAAAAGCATATCTTCCTAAAAAGGTTGTACTAGCAAGAGGTCTGTCTCTAGTAAGAAGACCTAAATCACAATTTTCGTATAAATCAACAATTGCTAAAACATTATTCATAATCGGTCTCCTTAGTCAACTAAAACAACACCTTCATTGCTTTTATTAATAACTTCGCCATCTTTAATTTTGACATTTGGTCCAACGATAGCATTTTCAACGTAGGCACCTTTTCCAATTCTAGCTCCTGGCATAACATAGCTTCTAACAACTTTAGCTTTTTCATCAACTAAAACTTCGTTAGAGATTACGCTTTGACTGACTTGACCAAGAATTATTGCGCCTTGATTAATTAAAGAGTCATCAACAATTGCATCTTTTCCTATATATTGAGGCATTGAATGGGTATCTTCGCTAAATACAGTTGGGAATTCAGAGAAATGAATAATGTCTTCTTTACCCATTGAAGGAAGGAGTTCCATGTTGGCAGCATGTAATGAATCAAGAGTTCCAACATCTCTCCAATAGCCTGAAAAGCGATATGCCATAACTTTCTTATTTCCTTTAAGTAAAGTTGGGATGATATTGCTACCAAAATCATGTGAAGAATTTGGATCTTTTGCATCTTCAATCAAAGCTTTTCTAAGTTCTTTATATGAGAAAACATAAATTCCCATACTTGCTAAATTTGATTGTGGTTTCTTTGGCTTTTCAACAAATTTAGTAATTTGGTCATTACTATCAACTTCTAAAATACCGAATCTACTAGCTTCTTCCCAAGCAACTTCGATAACAGAAATTGTACAAACAGCGCCACTAGAAATATGAAGATTAATCATATCATTGTAAGTAGTTTTATAGATATGATCGCCACTTAAAATTAAAACGTAATCAGGTTCTTCATCATCTAAGAAATCTAAGTTTTGATAGATTGCATCAGCGGTTCCATTATACCAATTAGCCCCTTCTTCTGTTTGATGTGGAGCAAGTGATTGACATTTACCATTAACACCATCAAAACCCCAAGTTGATCCATTTCCAACATAATTTGATAAAACGGCGGATTCATATTGGGTTAAAACACCACAAACCGTAATATCACTATTTGCAACATTAGACAGCGAAAAATCGATGATACGATATTTGCCACCAAAATGGACAGCTGGCTTAGCTATCTTTTTGGTTAAAGCTTTTAAACGAGTGCCTTTCCCACCCGCAAGTATCATCGCAACTACCTTTTGCGCCATTAGCGTAAACCTCCTATTTATTCTTTTTCAAATAGACGAACGCAACTCTTGTTCTTGTCATGTAAAACAATTAAGGTTTCATCAACTAATGGTGAAATATCAGGAATCTTATCATATGGAGCACTAAGAATAACCTGTAAGGAGAATTTTCTTAAAAGCTTGATAGCTTCTGTCATTCTGCCTCTATCCATCTTAGAGAATGCTTCATCAAATATGATAAGACGTAATGTGTTCCCCATTTCTCCTTCATCATTGACATGATATAGTTGTGCAAAGGAAGCGAGAACAGCGATGTAGAATGGTGTCTGGGTCTCACCACCACTCTTTTTCTTAATCATTTTTGAGAGTCTTTGCTCATCACCAGTATCTTTATTATACACTATTAAATCAAAATCGAGATAACTTCTATAATCAGTAAATTTAGAAATATTTTCTAAAAGTTGATTGTTTTTGGAGTTATCACCAACATCGACGATTTGTCTAAAAAGGTCTTCCATGACGTCTTTATATTTATTGATAAATTCAGTGTCATCTTTTCCACCATTAATAACTAAATCATCTTTTAACATATCGTAATATCTACGATAAACAATTGATGGTTTAACAGTGAAACGATATAAATCACGTCCGAAAGAGGATTGTTTTAAAGCAGTATTTAAATTTTCAATTTGATCTTCAACATCTTCAATAGCCCCTCTTAATTTAAAGATAAAATCATCTTTAAATTGTTTGGTTGCTTTTTGATAAGAGTCTTCAATCTTTTCTTTATATTCAGGAAGTTTAACATCTCTAAATTCTTTAAGTTCGTTTTCAAAAACATCGTTATTTTCAGTTTCAACATCATAACTTAAGTGATAATCTTGACAATAATCTCTTCTTAAACGAACTACTTGATTGTAGATGTTATTAACAAGGTATTGTAAACGTGAGAATTCAACATTAAATTCTTGCAAAATTTCAAGAGTAGATTTTCCATCAGCAATTTCTTTTTCATAAATTGGTAAAGCGTGGTCACTAACAAGGAAAGGATCATAGTGAGAATTGATGGCATCTTCTTTCTCTTTAACAGTTTTTTGTTCAGCAAGAATTCTTTCTGTTTTAATATTTTCAATATCTTTGATTAAATTACCTTTTTCAAGGTTAACTCTATCTTTAGATTCATTGATTGATTTAATATCAGCATCAATATCAGAAATACGAGAATCAAGTGATTGAGCTAATGGAGAATCATTATTTTTAAGTTCTTCATTAATATAATCAAGGGTATTTTTAAGACCAGGTAAATCACTAATTCTCTTTAATAAAACAAAGATATTATCAATTTCGCTTGAAGTGAAAAGTTCAAGACGATTTGCTTCATCAATTAATTCTTTTATATCTCTATATGTTTTTAAATTGTCTAAATTAGATTGCAATTGACGAGATTTTTCGTTAATAAAACGAGAATCAATATTACGTCCAATAAAACTAGATGCATAAGTTCTTGGGTTAAGTTTACTCATGGCAAAATTACGATATAAATCGCATTCCATGGTAATACCATTTCCACTTTCTCTAGCTTCTTTTGGATCTTTTGATTTATGAACACGACCTAAAAGGAAATTGGTGTAAGCTCTTGCTCCTTCATGGTCGGTGACAATTTCTTCAGCAAGCGAGCCTTCTTGACATTCAGGTTCTCTTTCAATAATTTTCTCTTCATCAACAAGAGCAGTTCCATAATATGAGTATTCATTTAAAAGATTTCTTAAAATCTTATAAGCGTCATCATAATATTTTGGCGCAACAAAAAGGTTAAACTTTTGAGCAAAAAGCAAACCTTCAATAGCGTTTGACCATCTTAAATCATGAATATCAACAAGGTCAGCATAAATTGCAACTTCAATATGCTTACTAAATTGTTTTTCAAGTCTTTCTTCTAAAGCATTTTTAATATAGCTTAAACGTTGATCATAGCTCTTTGTACCTTTTTTAATATCTTGTTCTTGAGATCTAATTTCACGAACTTCTTTTTCAAGATTTTGAATTGTACGAGCTAAATTTACTGCAAGAGAAGAAACATGATTTTTAAAGATTAAAAGGGTATCTCTAAAATCTGATAAGTCACTTTTAGTAAGTTTTGTTAAATCAGATAAGAAGTTATTTTTAAAGTTTTCACAAGCATTAATTACCTCTTTGCTTGATGATTTAAGTTCATTTACTTCTTCAGCTTTATCTTCACCTAAAATATCAACATCAATTTCTGCTAAATCATTATTTAAAGCGTTGGCGCATCTTTCAAAATTGTCAACATATCCAGAAAGTGATCTTCTAACAATATCGACATTTTGGTTAATTGCGTTAATCTTATCTTCGCAATCTCTTTTTTCATCTTTAAAGTTTTGAGCAATACGAATCGAATCATTACTTGCTCTATCACTAATAAGTTTTGTCTTTTTGCTTTCAAGTTCAGCTAAATTATTTGCAAAATCTTTAAGTTCTTCATCAATTTCAGCAATACGTTTTTGATTGCGATCAATTAAATTATTTAAATTTCTAAGTTTAGTGTAGCTTTGTTCAAGTTGGCACTTATCAATAATATATTGAGCAATAACAAAATTTTCTTTTTGACGTTTATAAACATCATAATTTTGTGAAATTTCTTCAAGCCTTTTAACTCTTTTTTCTATATTATTAGCTTCAACTTCAAGTTTTTTATATTGAAGAATGTTATCTTGTAATGCATCAAGTTCAATATTAGCTTGTGGGTCACAAACATAATCAGTAATAAAGGTTGTAATATCAGTAATTGGAGTAAAGGAAGTTGCCTTTTTTAAAAGTGAAAAATATTTATCCTTTAATCCACCAAATTTTCTCTTCAAGAAGTCTTGATATTGTCGATTACTATCGAAGAATTGGAACTTTCCAGGGTAGTTTTCGTTAAAGAATTGTAAGAGAGTTTTATAATCCATTGGTACTCTATCTTTAACAAAATTATTAATTGGAATAGCGTTTTCTAAATAGAAGAAATGATGTTCTTCACTTCCATCTTCAAATGAATCAAAAACAATTGCCATTGTGAATGGAATTTGATTTACATCATCAAAAAATTCAAGAGCGATATAAGAGGTAAAACGCGTATTTCTTAAATATTTAAAGCCGCCGTCTACTGTATCGCCAAGTTCACCTCTTAGATAACCTTTTAAAGTACGAGCACTCTTGTCCATTGCTGCCTTATTAAAATAACGTCCGCTAGTATCACCAAGTAAAACAACTTGAATAGCATCAATTAAGGTAGATTTACCACTACCATTAACACCGGTTAAGAAAACAATAGGCTTAATGTCGATTAGTTCATCCCAGAAATAGTGCCAATTTATAATTTTAATTCTAGTTAAGAGTTTCATTTAATAAGCCCCCTTGTCTATCTTTTTGTTTATTTAGTTCATCAAGAGCATTACTCATTGCAACAATCTTGTCGTTATCTAGTGCATAAACAATACTTGGAAGAATGTAAAAAGAAACATTTCCTTCATCATAACTTCCGCTAACTTTAGCAATAATATTGTGATTATTTAAAAATCTTAAAGATTTAGCGATTCCTCTGCCATATAATCTTTTTCCTGGCATAACAATTCCATCATCAATCATAGTTTTGATAAGACCTGGAGTTGTAATATAAATTGCTTGCGTTGAAGAATTAGAACCACTCTTTTCATTTTCATAAATTAAACGCAAAGCAAAAATAATTAAAGAAGTCTCTCTATCCATTCTAATTCTATTTTCAGAATAAAAATTAGATAGAGCAATAACGCCTAAAATAACGTCTTTTTCAATATTCCAACCGCTAAATTTAAGATAATCTTGAATTAAATCAAAATGACGCTCAATATATCGATAAGTTTCGTTAGTTCTCATAAGTTTTTCTTTTGGATCGAAAATATCACGAACTACAAAACCTTTAAGTAAAAGGGTGTTAACTACTGATGAGAATTCATTTTGCTCACTAGGTGGCATTTTTACAAAATCTTCATTAAACATAAGCGTCACTCCTTTTTAATAAAATCAAAATTAGGAACAATATATCCATCAGTATGGACTTTTCCTTTATCAACTTCTTCTACATAGTAGAAGCAATTTTCATCATCTTTCTTAATAACTGCTAAAATCAAACAAATAAAGGCATCAAAATTGACAAGAGGAATTTCACTAATGTTGATTCTTTCTTTATCACCAAAAGCTTGTTCCATAAAGCCATAAACTTTTTCATCGGTAAAGATTGCTTTAGTTTCTTCAAGGAATTCATCCATCATGTAGCCAGTAGCTTCATCAAATGTGACAAGTTCCATTGGGTCGCCTTCAAGTTTAAATCTTCTTAAAATTGGTAAGGTAACACTAGTTGAATCAATATAGCCTTGTTCATAAAAATATAAGGCATCTTGCATTTTAGAAAGAATCTTTGAAAGTGTTCTTGTATCATTAACATTTTTTGCATATGTTTTAAGAATATTTTCAAGATGTCCTTTAATAGTTCTATCGTTATTATTAAGATAAAGAATTTTATTAGTACTGCTTTTTGTATAAGCATTATTTTCTTTATCAATTCCACTAATTAAAACATTCAATCTTTCATAGGTGTCAGTTATATAATTGATTTTTTCAATAACGTCTTTTTCAATTTCTTTCTTGTCATTTCCTTGAGCTGAAAGTGAAGCTTGAAAAACAAGTTTTTCTCTAATTTCTTTATCGTTAAGCCATCCATCAAGAATACGAATAATTGGTCTTTTAAAACGAGCAACACTATCAAAAGTTTTTAAAGGATGGTAATAACGATCGCTAATCTTTCTTTTATAAACATCAAAATAATCATGTAAAACACGATTAGTATCAAATAATTTCGATAACTTAGATTTAAAAATACGAATTGAGTTTGTTAAAGTAAGAAGTTCGACTTTAAGTTTTTTAGTATTATCAAAAGCTCTTAAAAGCGTAGCATACATTAATTCGTCTCTTTCTTCATCTTCAAGTTTAAGTTCGCTATAAGTTGAGTGAACTAAAGAAAGATATGGTGATTCTTCATCAGAAATAATATCTTTAAAAGCTTTTAAAATAATAATTGTATATTGAGGAAGAACGATAGTTTCTTCAAATGTATCTGGATTCATTGCAATATCAATCCAGCCAGTTTCTTCTAAACGACGACAAATAAAACCAGCTTTACTAGAAACAGTATTCATTAATAAAGCATCATCTTCGGTTGCATCAAATTCTTCGTCTTCGTAAGTAAACTTATCAAGATCTTCTGCTTTCTCTTTTAAGGTTTTGATGAAATCATTTTTAGAAATTATTGTTTCATCATTCTCCATGAGAGAATACAAAATAAGGAGGCTTTCAACATATATGTATCTATTTTTCCCCCCAAACAAACCAAAATAGTTTTGTGGAATAATTTCAAATAAATTCATGTTCTTTAAATCTACTAAATTATATCATTTATTGATATAATATACCTACAAAATTTTCTTAAATTATTTATGAATTTTGAAAGAATTTACCCTCAAAAAACCAAGATTTTAAAAATTTTTGCCTTGTATTCCTTGGTTCTGCTTCTCCTGATTTATGGTATTTTTTCCTCACGCTTTGGTTGGGCTTATCAAAAGGAAGAAATGGTAGTTTCTTGTATAGTACAAGATGTGGCATGTATAGTTGTTTGGATTGTACTTTCTGTCATTTCTTACTTCCTTTTAACAAAGCAAAATTATTACGTAATCTTAAAAGATGGAATCATTCATCATAAATGGACCAAAGAAGTCAAATATTCCTTTCAAGATATTTTATATGTCGATGAAGAATACACTGAAAAACACGAAACACTGCTTTTTTATACTTCAAAGGGTCACCCTATTTATCTTGTTTTAGATAAAGATGAAAAAATTTTAAAAGCTGTTTTAGCTAAGTCTAAAAACTTAATTTCAAAACAGGAATATCACAATAAATTTCCAAATGTTACTTTATAGGAGGTTATATTTAATATGAGAAAAGATTTAGGCGTAAAAACTTTCATTTATCCACAACCTGTTTTAATGATTGCAACTTATGATGAAAATAAAAATCCTGATTGCATGAATGCAGCTTGGGGCGGAATCAGCGATTCTAATAAAATTTCAATCGCTTTAAGTGCATTTCATAAAACAACAAAAAACATTCTTTTAAATAAAGCATTTACTGTTTCTCCTGCTATAAAAAAATATATTAAAGAATGTGATTATTTAGGTATTGCAAGTGGCAACACTGTTAAAGATAAACTCAAGGTTTGTAATTTCCACACTGTTGATTCTAAATTTGTTAATGCTCCACTTATTGAAGAGCTACCTCTTACACTTGAGTGTCAATTATTAAATTACGATGAAAACACCGAAATCTTAACTGGAGAAATTTTAAATGTTTCAGTTGATGAAAGTATATTAACAAAAGGAAAAATTGATCCTAATAAATTAGAAGCAATCGCTTTTGATCCAGCAAATGCTAGTTATCTTCTTGTCAAAGGCAAAGTAGGAAATGCTTTTCAAGATGGCAAAGATTTATTAAAATAATTACCACTAGCCACTTATTGCACTTTTTTGCTTTACATGATTTATTAATCTATGCTAAAATCTTAAGGCTGATTTGAAAGGAGGAAACGAAATGTCAAGAATTTGTCCTATTACTGGTAAAAAACCTATGAGCGGAAACAATCGTTCACACAGTTTAAGAGCCACAAGAAGAAGATGGGATGTAAATCTCCATACCTACAGAGTTGAAATTGATGGCCAAGTCTGCAAGGTAAGAATGAGCGCTAGAGCTTATCGTACTCTTAACAAATCACTTAAAGAAAATTAATTAAAAGAACTGTCGCAAGGCAGTTCTTTTTTATTTAACTAAATTTAATTAAAAACAATATAAATAAACATGCAAAAAAGGTTGTCTGCCAAAGACAACCAAATGTAAACAAATATTATTAATTAAAAGAACATCACAATTCCTATTGGTAACAAATTCAAAATATAAATAATGAAATTTCCCCACTCAAGCATTGCTAAATAATTAAAGCGTGGTCTATTAAAAGTTTCAGCATCTACTTTTACCATTTTATTCCATCTTTTATAACTTGGATTAAACATTAAGACCGCTTCAAAAATTAATAAAAGGAAAGTAACAATAAAAACAGCTATTTGAGTGGCTTGATGAGGAGCATTTACGTAAACATAATTTGTATTAGGTAAAAAGAAGAGAGATAAAATCATTTCTAAAAGATTTAAACAAACAAAAAGTACCGCAAAAATAAGGTGTAATTGATAATTTGATAATTTAATAAAGGTTAAAGCATTAAAAACTAAACCAGTCAAACAAGAAACAGCAAACATTATATAAGCTACTGTTATTGCTCCACCATTATTTTGTGTTTCTAAAGCAAAAAATAAAAAAGCAGCCGAAATTATCAGCGTTCCCATGAAAGTAACAACAGGGTAAACATAACTTAATTTTGAATTTCTTTTAAAACAATTTAATTCAAATGGAAAATAACGTAATAGACTATATTTACTTGTTCCGGTTTTTGAAAAAGCTCGTCCTTCAAAAATAAACACGAGAACAAATGAAACTAATCCAACGCCAATACTTGCTAAAAATGCACCTTGTAATTCGCTCATAACTATACCTTTAATAGTTCATAACTTTCCTTCATATTGCTGCTTTTATATAAGTAGCTCCCAATTACACAAATATCTACACCGAAGTCGCTACACTTCTTAAAGGTAAGACTATTGATCCCTCCATCTACTTCTATTAAATATTTTAAACCATTTTTATTTTTTTCTAGAGATAAAAATTTAATCTTATCTAAGGCATTGTACATAAATTTCTGCCCACCAAAGCCTGGCTCAACAGACATTATCAAAATTAAATCTAAATCATTTAAAAAAGGTAATAAAACTTTAACATCAGTTTTAGGCTTAATTGACATGCCCACCTTTACATTAAAAGATTTAATTTTGTTAATGACTTCCCATCTTTTTTCATCACTTTCTAAAGCTTCATAATGAAAAGTAATTATATCAGCACCAGCTTTAACAAAATCTTCGATATATTTAAGTGGATCAGAAATCATCAAATGAACATCGTTAATTAGACCAAAATTATGTTTGATTGAGTCTAAAACAGGAGCTCCAAAAGAAATATTTGGGACAAAATGACCATCCATTACATCAAAATGCAAATATTTAATCCCTAACTCTTTTGCTTTTAAAATCTCTTGCTCAAGATATAAGAAATTAGCATTTAATATAGAAATACTTACTTCGACATTTCTTTTCATTAATTTCTCCCAAAAATACGGGCAAAAAGAGAACCTCTTTTACGCATAATCTTTTTATTCTTATATAAAGATAATATATCTTTTTTCATTTCATTAACACTTTTATAACGTTCATCCAAGTTTTTATTGACCGCTTTAAAAATAATGTATTCAACTTCTTTAGGTAAATCAGGATTTATGGTTAAAGGAGATGGAACTTCTTTTTCGACTTGCATTACTGCTACATCATGTGGATTTTTGCCATCAAAAGGAACTCTTCCGGTTAAAAGTTCAAAAAAGGTTATCCCCATTGCATAAATATCGCTTTGGAAAGTCGCTTTTTCTCCATAGACTAGCTCAGGAGCAAGATATTGAGCTGTACCCATTACCTTTTTATTTTCATTAACATTCATTCCGCTTCCTAATAAAACTGAAATACCAAAATCGCCAAGTTTAATTTCTCCATCGCTAGCGTAATAAACATTTTGAGGCTTAATATCACGATGAACGATATTTTTTGAATGAACTTCAATTAAAGCATCGCAAAGTTGAAGCATAATCGAACAACTTTCATTAAGAGAAAAACATCTTTTATAGTCTAAAACATCTCTTAAAGTTTGACCTTTAACATATTCAGTAACAATATATGGTAAATTGTTATATTCACCATAATCATAAATTTTAACAATATTAGGATGATTAAAAGCGGCTGAAAATCTAGCTTCATTTTGAAAACGAATTAAATTATCAATACGTTTAGCGTTTTCATATTTAATAATTTTTAAAGCAACTTCTCGACGAAAAATAACATCACGAGCCTCATAAACGTCGCTCATTCCACCTTTTCCAAGTTCACTAATTATTTTATAACGTTGTCCGATGACATCGTTTACTCTAATCATGGAGTGTCTCCCATAAAGCAATCGTTATATTATCGCTTCCCCCATTGAAATTTGCTAAAGATATTAAAGATTGAACTTTATCACTAGTAGGTATATGCATTTCTAAAACATTTAAAATATCTTTTTCACGAACGTTGTTATATAAACCATCACTACAAATAAAAACACTTTCACCACTATAATCTAAAATACGTACATCTGCACTTAAAGATGGGAAAATTCCAATCGCATTTGTTAATACATGTCTTTCTGGGTGAGTTAAAGCTTCTTCTTTTGTAATTTGACCAGATTTTACAAGGAAGTTAACATAGGTTTGGTCTTCACTAAGTTGAATAAGTTTGCCATCTTTTTTAATATAAATTCTTGAATCGCCGCAATTTAAAATAACAAGTTTATCTTTCATAATTAATGCCATTGATAAAGTTGTCCCCATACCTTTATAAGTAACATCTTGATCTTGGAGATTAAAGATAGTTGAATTAGCAATTTTAGTAATGTTTTTTAACCATTTAGAAGCAAAATAAGCATTAACAAAGCCTTTTTTGTCTTTAAAAGCTTCGCTAATGATTCTAACAGTTTCAAAAGAAGCAAAATCTCCTTTATTGTGTCCACCCATTCCATCAGCTACAATTAAAAGAAGATTGCCACTTGAATTAGTAACAATTTTGGCTTCATCTTCGTTTGAACTTCTAACTTTCCCTATGTCAGTTCTATAACAATAGTTCCCTCTAAATGCGTTTTTCATCTTTAGCTCTTAATTGGCCGCAGGCTGCATCAATGTCGCTTCCAAATTCCTTTCGTATTGTTGCGGTAACCCCATTTTTCATTAAAGTATCTAAGAAATCATGCACTGTTTTTTCATCACTTCGGCGATATTTCATTTCATTAACTTCATTATAAGGTATTAAATTCACATATGCCAAAGTGCCTTTAATTAGTTTAGCAAGTTCAATAGCGTCTTCTTTAGAATCGTTAATACCTTTAAGAAGAATATATTCAAACGTTACTCTACGTCCAGCATTTTTTTCATAAAATTTAACTGCTTTCATTAGTTCATCTAAAGGATAAACCCTGCTAATTGGCATTATTTTATGCCTAATTTCATCATTAGGTGCGTGAAGAGAAATAGCTAAATTAATTTGCAATCCTTCTTTAGCATAATCATAAATCTTTGGAATAATTCCACAAGTTGAAACAGTAATATGGCGTGCCCCTATTTCTAAGCCATGTGGATGGTTTAAAATGCGAATAAAATCCATTACGTTATCATAATTATCAAAAGGTTCGCCGGTTCCCATTACAACAACATGAGTAATTCTTTCTCCCTTGCCTTCTAAAGCTAGCAAGTCATTTAAAACTAAAATTTGACCAAGCATTTCACTGACTTTTAATTCTCTTTTCTTTTTCAAAAGTCCACTAGCACAAAATGCACAGCCCATATTGCAGCCAACTTCACTAGAAACACATGCAACATTTCCATAGTTATAACGCATTAAAACAGTTTCTACTTTATCATGATCTTCTAGTTCAACTAATAATTTAATGGTTCCATCTTTACTAACTTGCTTTTGAAAGATTGAAGGTTTTTGAAAACAAAAATCAGCTTTTAGTTTTTCTCTAAAAGTTTTAGAAATATCACTCATTTCATCAAAATCAGTTATTCCACGTTTATAAGCCCATTTAAAAATTTGGGTCGCACGAAATTTCTTTTCGCCAAGCGAAACAACTAGATCTTCAAGTTTATTTAAACTATAGTCGTAAAGATTTATCATTACTAATTATCTTTCTTTTCAAAAACAGCATAATAGAAAACTGAATTATCTTTTTCAAATGGGAAATATGTACATTCTTTAACTAATTTAAAGTCTTTTTTCATTTCTAAGAATTTATGAACAATAAGCATAGTCTCTTTAATATCAAAAGTAGGAACACAATAAACAAGTTTTCCATTATCGCTAAGATATTGAGTAACATCAACTAATTCATTAAGTTCGTTTTCAATAAGTCCATCGAGAGTTTTTTCATCAAAAATGATTCCATACTCTGGAGTTCTTCTAAGCATTTCTAAATTACTGCTCTTTGGTAAAAGAACAAAAATATCTTGCTTCTCAGAAAGATGAGCGATTAATTCAGTTTCTGTTGATTCATAAATATCAAGTTTCTCTTTTTTAAGAGGTTTAATTTTTGAATATAAATCTGGGTTTAATCTTGGATTATTACTTGCTAAAGAAACTTTATTAGTACCATTTAAATATTTGTTAATAATCGAAACATATATTGAGTTTTTTTCTTCAAAGTAGAAAGTGACAGCTAAGTTTTCTCCATCAGGCAAACTTTTTACCATATCAAACTCGGCCTTTTGAATTGGCATAAGTTTAGACTCACGAACTAAAACATCTTTTCGGATTGATGTTTTGCTCTTGTATTCATAAAGTTCAGGTTCAATTAATTTAAACTCTGAAAGTTCTTCTTCTTTTACTTCGCCTAAAATTTTATTTAAAACAGCATATTGTCTAGGCATTTTAAATATAGCATGAATGGTATCTAGTCCATAATCACGACCATATTGAGTATGAAGCATTTTAATAATCCATTCAGGCAAATTGGTAATGCAGGAAAGATATGTTCTTGGAGTTTTTGAAATTTTCTTACTATTAATAATTTCTTTTAAGAAGGCATTCTTATCTTCGATTGCCTTTTTAAAGTTTTCTTTAATAGTGTCATCGAATTTGACTTGATAAAGGTTTAGTTTGTTAACAAGGTAAGTCAATGATTCTTTTTCGTCGACATATTTTTTGTAAAGGTTATTCACGTAAACTAAACCAATATAAATAACTGGTTCTTCTTGGGTAGCATTAAAGACAGCTTCTGCAATAACTTTAATTGAAAAGTAATTTCTTAAAAATATTCCAGCAAGTGCGCTCATACCACTGAATTCATCTTTAGAGACGCCTCTACTATTATTCTTTACAGCGACTAAAAAAGATAAATGCTCTTTTAATACACTTCTTAAAACATTAAAGCTATGGTCATAAACTTTTGTGTTCATAGCTATTTTCCTCCGTTCATTTTCTTTTCGAAATCTTCAAAAATATTTCCAAGATATGGTTCTTCATAACCATCTTCATCTCTTTCATCATGAAGTTCATCTTCGAGAGAATCATCATCACTAATTTCAACACTATTATCTTCGGTCATGAAACGAGGATGTGTATCATCGATAAACTCATAGCGATTATCTTGGCTATAATAGTAGAATTCGATTGCTAAATTTATGCAGGCGTCTTTCATAAATTCATGAATAATTTTAGCTGCGTCTTTTTCCATTACCTTAACTTTTAATGGAGCATGAACTCTAACTAAAACATTCCATGTATTTTGTTCAACACCATCATGAATGAATAAACATTCAGGTGCATAAAAATTAATATCATCCTTTTTGCATTCGTAAATATCCGCTAAACGCGATGTCATTTCTTTTGAAATTTGTCTAACAAGATATGGGTCTGTGCCTAATATTGAAACTGTAATCATATTCCCTCGCTTTTTTTAACAATAATAATCATAGATTATTATCGTTCTGATTTCAATTTTTAATAATTGACTGTCTACTATGTCAAAAAGAGCAATAGTCTTATGTGTGACCTAAAAACACGTTTGTTATCTATTTTTTGCTAGTTTTGTGCACGTGCAACTAATTTCGATTTTATTTTTAGGCTTAATGTGGAAAATTTAAAATTTCTGAAGTTCTTTAATTTCAAAATTTAAGTGAAAATTTCATCTAGAAATCTTACTAATCCACCTCTACATGTCACATAAAAAAATAAAATAAGTTGTTTTTGCAAGGTTCTTCAATGTAATCATACAGAAAATTAATAGTTTCTACTAACGAAAAGACTATAAGAAAAAACATTAAAAACTATAAGGGTTGAAATTAAGTGATATTTTAATTTTATTTTCAGTTTTATAAACTGCTAAAAGATTTTCAATAGGTTCAACTAGATCAATAAGTTTTTTATATTTAACAAAAATAAATTTCCAAGATTTATATTTAGTGTAATTTAAAATAGAAGGCCCATAAACATAAACATCCTCTAGCCTTAAACTTAAAAAGAAATTCTTGATTTTTGGAATAAAATATTCAAGATTTGCGGCGTTTTTACTAGAAATCTCAATAGCAAGAATTGAATTAAAAGGTGGATTTTTAAATCTTTTTCTGTTCTTTAGTTCCTCAATATAGAATGATTCATAATCTTGTTTAACTGCTGATAAAATAGCATAGTTATTAGTTGCACTACTTTGTATAACTGCGATTCCTTTATCTTTTTTCCTTCCACAACGACCAATAACTTGGGTCAGCATCGAAAAAGTCATTTCATTGCTTCGATAGTTAGGGAAGTTCAATAAAGTATCTGCGTTTAAAACTCCAACTAACTTTACGTTATTAAAGTCGTGACCTTTAGCCACAATTTGAGTACCGATTAATACTTGTGCTTCATTATTATTGAAAGCTTTAAGAACGGCTTCAATTTGGAAAGTTTTCTTTGTGCGATCGCTATCTAAAACTAAATATTTAGCACTTGGAAAAAGTTTTTTAAAGTCTTCTTCGACTTTTTCAATACCAAATTGGCCAAAACCTAAATATTTTGAATCACACTTAGGGCATTTATGAGGTATGGCCTCTTTGTATTCACAATGATGGCAATACAATATATTTTTTTCTTTATGATAATGTAAAGGCAATCCACAATGAGGGCATTTAAATACATGTCCACACTCCTTGCAAATCAAATAGTTAGAAAATCCTCTTCTATTAATAAACAAAATCGCTTGTTTTCCTTCTAATAGAGTCATCTTTAATTGACGAATCAATTCTAAAGAAAATACATTTGATTGTGTTGAAAAGTTTCTATAATTTGTATTATCAATCAAAAAGACATCAGGTAGTGGTTGGTCACTAAATCGATTATTAAGTTCTACTAAAGTATAGATGTTGTTTTTTGCTTTTGCATAATCTTCTATTGCAGGAGTCGCCGAACCTAATACTACTTTCACTCCTTCAATTTTCATACGCATTAATGCCACTTCTTTTGCATTATATAAAAGCCCTTGATCGTCTTGCTTATAACATTCATCATTTTCTTCATCAATTATAATTAAACCTAAATTGGATACAGGTGCAAAAATAGCGCTTCTTGTGCCAATAACTATATCAGCTTTCCCATCAGAAATTTTACGATATTCATCATATAATTCTGCATCTGTTAACGATGAATGTAAAACCGCAATATCATCTTTAAAGAAATTGTATAAACGGGAAATCATTAAAGGTGTTAACGCAATTTCAGGTACAAGAATGATTGCTCCTTTACCTTCTTTTTTTACTTCTTGAATCAGTTTAATATAAATTTCTGTTTTGCCGCTCCCCGTGACACCCTTTAAAAGAACAGGTTTTTCTTTTTCGTTTAAGATTTTTTCAAAAGCACGTTCTTGTTCATTACTCAAAACTATTTCTTTTTCGTAGTTATTAAAAACTTGTTTTAATTCATAACGATATTTTTCTTCTTTTTTAATTAGTATTATTCCTTTTTCAACTAAAGAATTAAGTGTTTTAGATTTTCCAAGATCTTTTTTTGCAATAATCTCTTTACCTCTAAATTTTTCTAGCAACTTTTTTTCATTATTATTGAAAATATTTTCACTAATTTTTTCTTTGTTTAAATAATAGTATTCGACTTCTTTAACTTTTGCTGAATTTTCATAAGTTTTCTTTGGCTTTAAAGAAGGAGGAAGCATAGTTTGAAAAACGCCAATAAGTGGATACATATATCTTTTTTTAAGTTCATAGGCTAGCTTTAAAAGTTTTTCGTTTAAAATTGGTTTTTGATCTATTATTTCTTCAATAAAAGCTAAATTTATACCTAAATCATCTTCAATCTCATCTTTTGATTTATTTTTAAATTCTGAAGAGACAACGTATCCAACAATTGAAGAATTGTGAAAATTGATTTTAACCCTTACTCCTTCTTTAACATCTTTATCAGATAAATAATAAAAAGTTCTATCTAAAAGATAGACATTATTTTGAGTTAAAACCTTAAGTAAATACATACTTAAATTATAAATGCATTTTCTCTTTTATAATATCGCTAATTTCTTTAGCAGCTTGCTCAGGTGTTATATCTATAACTTTATAATCGTATAAATTTTGTAATGAGATTTCGCCTTTAGCTTTAGAAAGTCTTTCTTGTACAATTTCTTCTTCTTCAGTACGGCGACCTCTAATTCTTTTTTCAAGTTCTTCTAAAGATGGTGGTAATAAAAAGATAGAAAAGAATAAATCATCATTTTTAGTTTGTTCCATAACAGAACGTGCGCCGTTTGTTTCTATTTCTAAAAGAACATTTTTCCCTTCGTTTCTTAATTTTTCAACATAAGCTTTAGGAGTTCCGTAACTATTATTAACAAAAGTGGCGTGCTCTAAAAGTTCATTATTTTCAACTGCCTTATCAAATTCTTCTTGGTTAACAAAGAAATAATCTTCTCCATCAACTTCGCCAACCCTTGGCTTTCTAGTTGTCATAGAGATAGAATAGGCAAGATTAAGAGACTTATCTTCCATAAGTATTTTTCTAACAGTCCCTTTGCCTACACCACTAGGACCACTTAAAACTATTAAAAGCCCTTTCATAAAAAGATTATAGACTTTTAAATTTTTAATATTCAACAAGTTTTAATAAATG
>OHIY01000281.1_pt1 | contig 30415 bp, 18 predicted proteins | sample 1568351 | NCBI WGS metagenome assembly OHIY01 (sample SAMEA3879547, study PRJEB24766) | human gut metagenome | biome: human-associated habitat; feature: feces | place: USA | collected 1985/1987 | reverse complement strand
ACAGGCTCTCCGCACAGATCAACGCCGACTACCAGCTGTTCAAGTGGCTGCAGGTAGGCTCAAACACCTCTTTCGAGAAGTGGCAGACGAGGAGCGTGTCGCAGTCTGCATACGGCTCCATGCTCAACTCCGTGATGAGCATTGACCCTCTCACCCCTGCGTACTACAGCAACATCGAGGACTGCGCTCCTGAAATGATACAGCACTACTACGCAGGAGACCCCGTTCCCCGCGACCCCAACCACAACAACGACTTCTACGCAACTTCGAAGTATCTGACCGAGGCCACCGGTAACCCTCTGTTCCAGAGAGATCGCAGCGATTCGTATAGCGGTGGCATCAATGTGCGCGGAACCCTGTTCGCGAACCTGACCCCGTTCGAGGGCTTCACCTTCACCTCACGCTTCGGCTACCGTATCTCACAGAGCAGCAGCCACAGCTACTCGGAGCCCTTCTGGCTCACCGGTATGGCTAACTCGACACAGTATTCCATCTCGGCCAACGTAAACACGAACTACTACTACCAGTGGGAGAACTTCGCCAACTATACCAAGAGCTTCGGCAAGCATGACATCAACCTCATGGCCGGTATGTCATACATCGAAAGCAACAACGACAACGCGAGCATCTCTTCTTCAGGTACCGACATACTCCAGTCATATGCCGAGAACTTCAGGTACATCAACTACCTCAAGTCCGACGCCGTGAAGACTGTCGGCAACGCTCCCGGCAAGTCTGCGAGCATCTCATACTTCGGCCGCGTCAACTACTCTTACGACGACCGCTACAGCGTGCAGGCCAACTTCCGTGCCGACGCGTTCGACTCGTCGAAACTCTCCAAGCAGTCACGCTGGGGTTACTTCCCCTCATTCTCCGCAGGATGGACCATCAGCAACGAGAACTTCGTGCGCGACAACGTAAGCCGCGACATCCTCTCCTTCCTGAAGCTCCGCGCCTCTTGGGGACGCAACGGTAACGTCAACATCCTCAGCGGATACCAGTATGCTGCCACCATCGCCGTAAACGACCAGTGGTATCAGTACGATCCCTCTACCGGACTTGGAGACCTGACATACGGCTCAGGTCCTACCGCCCTTTCCAATCCCGACCTGAAGTGGGAGACCTCCGACCAGATCGACGTCGGTCTCGACGCCCGCCTGCTCGGCGACAGGCTCACCTTCGCCATGGACTGGTACAGGAAGACCACCAAGGATCTGCTCGTACAGATCGCTCCCGTGCCTGAAATCGGTGTGAAGAGCACCTATGTGAACGCGGGTGACGTGCTCAACAGCGGTCTCGAGTTCGAACTCGGATGGCAGGACGACATCGGCGACTTCTCATACGGCATCAACGCCAATTTCTCTACCCTGCACAACGAGGTGCTCTCTCTCCACAGGTCCCTCGACCGTATCGACGGCCAGGTCGGAGGTGTGAGCGGTCTTACCAACCGTATCCGTACTTCGTTCGAGGTGGGATACCCTATCTGGTACTTCCGCGGCTACAAGTATGCCGGAGTAAACCCTGAGACCGGAATCGCACAGTACTACGACGCGAACGGTGAAATCACCACCGCACCCGAAGAAGGAGACATGCAGTACATAGGCAAGGCCATCCCCGATGCGACCTACGGTATCACTATCAACCTCGCATGGAAGGGCATCGACTTCAGCCTGTTCGGAACCGGTACCATAGGCAACGACATCTTCTCGCTGCTCTCATCATACGACCGTCCGAGGGTGAACTCACTCAATGTCTACTGGAGAGACATGTGGACACCTGAAAACACCGGTGCAAAATATCCCGATATGCGTACTGCCGCAACGCAGAACGATTTCTGGAGTTCAAGCGCATCCCTGTTCAACGGTTCATACTTCAAGTTCAAGCAGATACAGCTGGGTTACACGCTGCCCGCAGACCTCACCAAGAAGGCCCTCATCAGCAACCTCCGCTTCTTCGTCTCCCTTGACGACTTCTTCACCATCACCACCTATCCCGGCTGCGATCCCGAGACCGCTACCACCGGCAACTACAACGGTATGGGTTACGATGCGGGTACCTACCCCACCACCAGGAAGGTCGTCCTCGGTGTAAACCTCACTTTCTAATCTTAACAGCACGATTTATATGAAAATCAAATTTATAGCTCCTATCGCGGCTCTTGCCGCTGCCGGTCTCCTCACGGGCTGCAACCCCGAGCGTCTCGAGATCCCCCAGAAGGGCGTCGTGACCATGGAGAGCTTCTACCAGACCGACGAGGATGCAGAGGCGGCCCTCGTCGCCGCCTACCAGGGCTTCCTCTGGAATGTCTGCGCGAAAGGTACCACCGCTACCTATACTCCGTACCGCTTTGCCTTCAACCTCTGCGGTGACGACATGTATGCCGCAGGCGCACAGTACGGCGACAACGACTTCAGTGCGTCTGTCAACGAATTCCGCTACGATACCGCCAACGAAGTGATACGCGACGCCTACGGCGGACTCTACTACGCCCTGTATTACGACAACCTCATCACCGACAACTTCCAGTACGGAGTGAGCGACATTAAGGACCAGGTAATCTCGGAGGCCCGCGTACTCCGCGCTTTCATACACATGATGCTCGCAATCGGCTGGGGCAATCCCCCGCTCGTAGACCATGTGCTCAGTGCAAACGACAACCCCTACAACTGCAATACCGACCCCGAGAACCCCATGTCACATGAAGACCTTCTCAGGTGGTGCGCCAAGGAGTGCGAGGAATCCCTTCCCTACCTTGATGAAAGGCAGAGTCCCGAAGACAAGGCCGGAGCGGTCAAGGTGACCAAGGGTTTCGCCAATGCAGTTGCAGGCAAGGCCCTCCTCTTCGCAGGAGACTATGCAGAGGCTGCCAAGTTCCTTGAGGCCGTAATCACTTCCGGCAAGTATGCGCTCGTACCCGGCGAGAGGTGGGAGGAGAACTTCCATATCGAGGGCGACGCCAACGAGGAGAAGGTATTCGAAGCCAACCTCGAGTGGAACGCGAACCTCGGCGACTGGGACTACACCAACCGCTCTACCTGGATGGAAAGCCAGATGTGGAACTGGCGCTCAGACAAGTTCGTCACCAGCCCTACCTATGCATACTCGTCTCTCGAGGGATGGGGTGCATGCGGAGTGCCCAAGTCATTCGCAGACGAGTTCAAGGAGAACGACGGTGTCGACTCGTACCGTTTCAAGGGCTCTCTCATCAATATCGAAGACCTCATCTACAACACGGTTTATGGGGATCCTGAAATCGACGACCTGACGCTTGAGGAGAAGAAAGTCAACAAAGACAAGCTCGGAATCGTGGCCCAGGGTCTCTACGGACAGTCCTTCTATCTGCCTCTCAAGCCGATAGCCAAGACCACCGACCTCCGCAACCCGGGCAACAACACGAGGCTCAACAACTTTACCCTTATGCGCTACGCCGAGGTACTCCTCCTCTATGCAGAGGCCTGCGTGCAGAACGGCGAGCCCGAGAAGGCCTTCCCCTATGTCCAGGAACTCCAGCAGAGGGCTAATTCCCAGACCGTCATCAGTTCTGCCTCAGAACTTACCATGGAGGTCGTAGAGAGGGAGAAGAAGCTTGAGCTCTGGCTCGAGGGATGCCGCTGGCCCGATATGGTACGCTGGGGACACACCGACGGTGTCGTCAATGCAGGTTCAGCCGTTCCCGTGCTCTACGACCAGCTTATCCGCGAGCCTCAGAGCGACGACGAGAATGTCACCTGGCAGTACGGCAGCAAGGACAACAGCCGCTACTACACGGCAGACACCCACGAAGCCAAGGACAGAGGTTCCGATGTAGGATTCAAGGCAGGAAAGCACGAGCGCTTCCCGTTCCCTTATACGGTGACTTCGATCAACCCGAATATCACCCAGAATCCTGGCTGGACTAACTAGTTCATAACTTGTTATCAGTATTTGGATCGCGCCGGAGCCTCGTGCCCCGGCGCTTTTCATTCTACAATCATGGGATTAACTTTCCCACAATCTTGGGATTTTCTTCCTATAATCTTGGGAATTTCAGCGAATCCCCTCAGAACCTCAGACTTACGCCCAGCACAGCCTTGCGCGACAGCGGATAGCTTCCTATGTCATATCCGGCCGAGCTTCCGGTTCCGGCGGTAGCGGTCTCGGGGTCGAACCCGGGATAGCGGCTGAGGGTGAAGAAGTCGTCGAGGGAGACGAAGAAGCGGAGGTTGCTGATGAGGGCCTTCTTGGTGAGGTCGGCGGGCAGCGTATAACCGAGCTGTATCTGCTTGAACTTGAAGTACGAGCCGTCGAATACCGCGGCACTCGAGCTCCAGAACTTCCAGTCTGTGGCGACACGTCTCATGTCGGGATATGCCGCGCCGCGCCTGTCGGGCGTCCATGAATCACGATAATAACGGGCAAGGGTATTGGTCCTCGGACGGTCGGCCGAGTAGAGCAGCGAGACTATATCACTGCCTGCGGTACCGGTGCCGAGCACGCTGAAGTCGAAACCATTCCACGCGAGGCAGATGCTTATGCCGTAGCTGAGATCCGGAATGGACTTGCCTATGTACTGCATGTCGCTTTCGCCGGGATACAAGGTTGTACCTCCGTCTGCATCATGATACAGCGCTGCTCCGGTAGACTCGTCGACTCCGGCATAGCTGTAGCCCCGGAAATACCAGAGAGGATATCCGGCCTCGACTACGGAGCGTATGGAGTTGTTGCTGCCCGGAATGCCTCCGGAAACAACACGCCCTGCCCCGCCGCCGAGCGAAAGCACTTCGTTGTGCAGGGTGGAAAGGTTGGCCGATACGCCGTAGGAGAACTCCCCTATGCTGTCCTGCCATCCGAGCCCGAACTCCAGCCCGGTGTTGAGCACCTCGCAGGGCTCGTAGGAGCTGACCTTCCTGTACCAGTCCATTGCAATAGAGAGCCGCGAGTCGAAAAGGCCAGCGTCGAGCCCGAGGTCGAGCTGCGTCGTGGCCGAAGCCGCCAGAGCCTCGAGCGAAGCGGCGGGCAGCGCTTCCGTAGCCAGGATATAGTCGAAATCGATATCGGAAATGCGTCCCCATGAGGCCCGGAACTTCAAGGCCGAGAGCAGGTCGGTACTGATGTTGTCGCCCACGAAACTCTCGCCGGCGATATTCCACGAGCCCGACAGAGAGTATGAATATACGCCGTGGCCCAGGGAAGCATACGAGCCGGGAGCATCGGAGCGGAAGGCCGCACTCAGGCCGTAGCGTCCGTCATAGCCGTATCCGAGCCGGGCGAAGTATGAAAGGCGGTCTGCACGCACGGGCCTGTTGGAGACATCCTTGTACGCATCAGAGAGAAGATAGCTGATATACTGGAACGGACTGTCGTACGCCTGAAGTATATCCGGGCCGGAAGACGCTATGGATGCGTTGTCGAAGGAGGCTCCCGTGAGTACGAGACCGGCCGCCGCCTCTACACTGTGCCTGCCGAAGCTGCGCCCGTATCCGGCAAAGTTCTCCCAACGGTAATAGTAGCCCGTATTGACATCGGCGGAAATCGAATAGTCCTGCGAGTTGGAGAAGGAGTTTATCCAATACGGCTTCGAGAAACTATGGCTGCTGTCCTGCGAGATGCGGTAGCCAAGGCGCGAGGTGAAGGTGAATCCCTCGAACGGGGTCAGTTCGACGGACAGCGTTCCGCGCACGTTGATACCGCCGCTGCTTGCGTCAATCCGGTCCCTCTGGAACAGAGGATTACCGGTGGCCTCGGTGAGATACTTCGAAAAGGCATAGAAGTCGTTGCCGTGGCCGGGATCACGGTATATCAGATCCGGATTCTCGTCATACTTGGCTATCACCTCAGACGGGAACTGGTCGATGGAACTGTAATATGCAGGAGTCAGGGGATCAATCGACATCACGGAATGCATCATGGAGCCGTATGCGGCCGAAGACACCGACCTCGTCTCCCACTTCTCGAACGAGGTGTTGGATGCGACCCGGAGCCAGTCAAAAAGACGGTAGTCTGCATTTATCTGGGCTGACAGCCTCTTGTAGGTATCCTTGTCGCCCCGCACGATACCGTCGTCGTCCACATATCCGAGCGACGCGAAGAAGTGTCCCTTGCCGTTGCCGCCCGAGAAGGTCAGAGAGTGCTGCTGAGACCAGGCGGGAGCGAACACCTCGTCGAACCAGTCATGCTCCTGCCCGTCCCATACCGCATCGAGCGTTGTCCGGTCGAGCTGTCCGATATAGGTCTGGTAGTCGATATACTCCCGTGTACCGAACATCTCTGGACGTTTCCGGAGCGACTGTCCCACGAGCCGGAAGTCATAGCCCACATGCGGAGCCCCGCCGTCGCCCTCTCCGCTCTTCGTGGTAATCAGGATTACTCCGTCGGCACCCTCGGCTCCGTAAAGGGCGGCCGAGGAGGCATCCTTCAGTATCTGCACCGACTCTATAAGCGAAGGGTCGAGATAGCCGAGGTCTTCGACCCTGAGGCCGTCGACGATGACAAGCGGATCCTCTCCGGGGGCATAGGTATAGCCGCGCACACGGATTATTGCGGACGAGCCAGGGGCTCCGGAGGTATTGAGTATCTGCACGCCGGCGAAGCGTCCCTGAAAGGAGGCCGCGGCATCGGTATCGGATGATACCGGCTGCGCAGCCGCAGCAGAAGACAATGCCAGGCACAGCATCACGGCCGAGACGAGCCGCAGGACGGTAATACTGTAGTTGGACGATCTTTCCATATGGCTATATAGTTTTTCTGTGGTTTCAGTCTCTTACTCCGCCCTGGCGGCGTCATCTGAGGCGGCAGGGGCGTCGGAGGCGGCAGCGGCGGCATTGTTTGCGCAGCTGTTCATGTATTCCCTCGGCGTCATGCCGTACATGCGCTTGAAGGCGGTGGCGAAGTTGGCCTGGTTGTCGAACCCGACACGCATCGCGACCTCGCTTATCGACTGCTTGCCTTCCGATAGTATCTTCGCGGCCATGGCGAGCCTTGTGTTGCGTATGAAGTCGCCGGTGGTCTGGTTGGTCAACTCCTTGAGCTTGCGGTGCAGGTGCACGCGGCTGATGCCTATCTCCGAGGCCAGCATCTCTATGGTAAGGCCGGGATTGCCGAGGTTCGCCTCGAGGGCCTTCATTATCCTGGCCATCAGCTTGGCGTCCGGTGAATCGACCTCCGGAGCGGCAAGCCGCTCGTTGATGTTCTGGTGTCCCGAGAAGCTGTTGCGCAGCATGCGGCGGCTCTCGACAAGGTTGAATATCCTGGTCTTGAGCAGGTCGGTAGACACGGGCTTGGGCAGATATGCGTCGGCGCCCGTCTTCAGGCCTTCCATGGTATCGTTCTCCTCGGACTTGCAGGAGAGGAGTATCACTGGAATATGGTTGATGTTGATGTTCTGCTTGACCTTGGCGCAGAGCTCTATTCCTCCCATCTGGGGCATCACCACGTCGCTTACGATTATGTCAGGCTTCGACGAAAGCGCGAGCGACAGGGCTTCTGCACCGTCGGATGCCTCGATTATGCGGAAATCGGCGCTGAGTTCGGCGGCAAGGTATGACCGCAGTTCGGCATCGTCGTCGGCGAGAAGCACCCGTATCTTCGTCTTGGGGTTGGATGCCAGGGCGTTCTCCGTATCGACGCTGTCGGGAATCAGAGGCGCACGCCCGGCTCCGGCGGCTTCAGGCACGGATGCCGCAGGAACCGCATCCGAACATACGGCAGAAACGTCCGCAGGCTGCGTCAACGGAATGGTCACGATGAAGCTTGCGCCCTTCCCCGAAGGATTGTTCTCGGCGTGGATTTTCCCGTGATGCAGGGCCACCAGAGAGCGCGCCATGGCAAGTCCGACCCCTGCACCGCCCCTGTATACGCGCTGGCCGTCCTTGGACTGATAGAAGCGCTCGAAAATCGTTTCGAGTTCATCAGGCTTTATGCCTATGCCGTTGTCGGAGACGACGATCCTTGCCACGGCGTTGTCTCCGGAGCCTGAAGCCTGGAGACTGAGTGTCACCTCGCCGTTCTCGGGAGTGAACTTGTAGGCGTTGGACAGGAGATTGTATATGACCTTGTCGAAGTAGTCGGCATCGATCCACGCATCGAGCCGCTCGAGGCCGGGATGCAGGAAACCAAGCGAGATGTTCTTTCTCGAATACTGCTCGCCGTAGCTCTCGACTATAGAGGACAGGTATGCCACCAGCTCAGTAGGCCTGAACTCCAGCCTGAGGCCGCCCGTGTCGAGGCGTCTGAGGTCGAGAAGCTGGTTCATAAGCGTGAGGATGCGCTCCGAGTTGCGGTACATTATCTTGTAGTTGCGCTGGCGCGACGGGTCGTCATCCGTCTCGATAAGTTTCTTCAGAGGATTGATTATCAGAGACAGGGGACCCTTTATCTCATGGTAGATATCCACGAAGAACTCCAGCTTGAAGTTGTTTATCTGCTCCGCATGGCGGTACTCGCGCAGCTGCTGCTGTGCAAGGTAATGGCGTTTCTCCCAATAGTAGAACAGCAGGACCACGCCGAGCAGCAGCAGGCCGTACAGGACTTTCGCAACAGCGCTCGCCCAGAAAGAGGGGTGGATGTTGATCCTGAGTTCCAATGTGTCGGACTCGACGAGGTTGTCCCTCGCCTTGAGCTGCAGCAGGTGCTTCTCCGGCGAGAGGCCGCTGAACGACACGCGCCGGAATCCCTGGGGAAGGGTCACCCAGTCCGAACCGTCGAGCCTGTAGAGGAACTGCAGGCGGCGGGGAGAGTTATGTTCCGCCGTAGAGAAGAGCAGCGTGAAGGAGTTGTCCTTCTGGAAGAGGTTGATCTCGTCCTCGGAATATATCGGTTCGTCAATAATATCATAACGGCCCGACTTCATCCCCCCTGTCACCGCGCGGTTGTCCAGCAGGAGGCCGGTTATACGCACGGTCCATTTCTTCGAAGGGCTGGTAATCTCCCTCGGGGTGAAATAGGTTATTCCGTCGGCTCCTCCGAACCAGAGTGTTCCGTCGGCATCCTTCCAGCATACGTTCTTGTTGAACTCCCCGCTGTTCACGCCGTCATCGGTGAAGTACGAGTCCAGAAGGCCATATTCTCCGGACATCCTCGTAAGACCCTGTCTCGTGGCGAGCCAGGCGATTCCGGAATCGTCCTGCAGGACCGAATACACCTCGTTGCCGAAGCGGCCGGAACTGTCCGAAACCAGCCTGCGTCCTCCGGACGGAGACCATAGCATAAGTCCGTTGTCGCAGCCGAATGCGATGCTGCCGTCCTGCATCTGCGATACGCAGTGGACTATATTGTCCGTAGATATGGGGAAGAACTTGAACCCGTTGTCGAAGTTCAGCATGCACGCGCCGTCGTATGTCCCCATATAGAGATTGCCGTCGGAGGCGAACTCCAGACAGGTCATATAGAGGGGGATCTCGTGGTTGTAGGACGATATGTCTATGACGCTCTCAGTGTCGAGGTCGAGCGAATAAAGGCCGGAGCCCATAGTGGATATCCAGAGGTTCCCGTCGGCGTCCTCGGCGATGTCCGTCACCGTACCCATCTGCTCCCCGAAACCGGAATCGAAGTCGACCGGACGGCAGACGCCGGAAGACGGGGAGAACTTTGCGAGCCCACCGCCGAAACGGCCTATCCAGAAAGTTCCGCGCGAATCCAGGAACATCGCAGAGATGTTTTCTGGAACGGACGACGCCGAAGTCCCTGGACGGAAGTGCTCCGATGAGGAGTTGTCGTCCGAGACGGCATATATTCCGTCGCCGTCGGTCCCCACATACAGGCGTCCGTCAGTATGGCGCAACATCGATGTGACGACATTCTCGCCGATGAAATCGGAGGCAAGGGACCTGTGCCCTATATAACGGAAGCTGTTACGCTGGGCCGGAATCATCAGCAGTCCCTTCCTGTATGCACCTATCCAGAGGTTTCCGTCCTTGTCGCGGCACATGGCGTACACCTTGAACTTGTTGAGGTTCACCTGGCCGTCGCGGGGCAGGTATTCCCGGCAGCTTCCCGAGCGGAGGTTGAGTATCCTGATTCCCGAGTCGGTCCCGAGGAAGAAGAAATTAGGGCTCACCTGCTGGAAGCAGCGCACCCCGGTACGGTCGCCCCCGTAAGGCAGGCGTGAGAAAGAATCGCTCTCGGCGTCGTATTTCATCAGTCCGTCCGTATAGGACAGGGCCAGCACATCGCCGGAAAGGCTCTCCACTATGCCGAGCAGGTCGTTGCCGCTGTCTTCCAGATATGCCGTGACCCCTCCGTCGGGAGAGGCGCGGAAAACGCCCTTGTTGTGCTTCACGACCCATAAATTGAAGTCTTTGTCCTCGACGGCATAGTCGGCGTATCCGAGCTGCGCATCCAGGGGAAGACGGGAAAGGGAGAGCCCGTCCCCGTCGACATGTATGGCCGACAGGGTGTTCCCCACGGCCCAGAGTTCACCGCCCGAGCGCTCCGTCACGGCAGAGACCTGCCCCGAGGGCTGTCCGTCGAGCAGCGCCGCCGGAGAGAACGAATCAGTAAACGGGTCGTACAGCTGCACGCCGGAATGGGTGCAGACGAAAAGGCGCCCGCGGCTGTCCTCATAAATGGAATTCACGAAATTGCCCGCAAGGGAGTTCGGATCGGCGGGATCGTGGTAATACTGGGTGAAGCGGCTGCCGTCATAACGGTTCAGGCCGTTTTCGGTAGCCACCCACATCATCCCTCCGCTGTCCTCGAACAGGAACCTTACGAGCGTACTGGAGAGGCCGTCATCCCTTGTGAACATGACACAGTTCTGGGCACGGCAGAAGACGGACGGCAGCACCAGCAGCAACAAGAATGTGAGTGCTCTTATGAACATCGGTATTATCTGTCAGTGCAAATTTACCAAAAATCGTTTTAATTTCTAACTTTGCATCTGCTGACAATACGGAAAAACACAATGACAATGACCGACGGAATCACGAAAGTGCTCCTTCTGACAGGATATCTCGGGAGCGGCAAGACGACCCTTGTAAACAGAATACTCGCCAACACCGACGGCATAAGGTTCGCCGTCATAGTAAACGACCTGGGAGAGGTCAACATAGACGCGTCCCTGATAGAGAAAGGCGGAGTCGTCGGACAGAAGGACGACAGCCTCGTGGCCCTGCAGAACGGATGCATCTGCTGCACGCTGAAAATGGACCTCGTGGAGCAGATACGCGAAATCGTGTCCAAGGGCGTGTTCGACTATATAGTCATCGAGGCCAGCGGAATCTGCGAACCCGCCCCGATAGCCCAGACAATCTGCGCGCTCCCCTCCCTGCTGCCCCAGCTCGGAGAGATGCGCTCGCTCGTCGCGCTCGACTGCATAGTGACAGTCGTCGACGCGCTCAGGATGCAGAGCGAGTTCAACTGCGGCGACGCCCTCCCCCTCGGAGGGTTCGAAGAAGACGATCTCGAGAGACTGCTCGTCGAGCAGATCGAGTTCTGCAACATCATACTGCTCAACAAGGCCTCGGAGGTCAGCCCCGACGAACTCGGCAGGATAAAGGCCATTATACGCGCCCTGCAGCCCATGGCTGAAATCATAGAATGCAACTTCTGCGACATTGAACTGTCCAGGATACTCGACACAGGGCTCTTCGACTTCGACAAGGTCGCGACTTCGGCCGCCTGGATAGACGGGATCGAAAGCCCGTCCGGCGAGGGGCACGACGAAGAGAACGGCGAAGGACACGGCAAGGGGCATCACCACCATGACGGTGAGGGAGAAGCCGAAGAATACGGCATAGGGACCTTCGTCTACTGCCGCCGCCAGCCGTTCGACATCAACAGGTTCGACAACTATGTGGCCAGACACTGGGACAAGTCGGTGATACGCGCCAAGGGCATATGCTACTTCTCCGACGAGCTCGACAAATGCTACCTGTTCGAGCAGGCCGGAATCCAGAAGACGATAAAGGATGCCGGACTCTGGTATGCCACGATGCCTAAGGACGAACTCGCCGAAGCTATACTGCGCGACCCCTCGATAGCGAAGGACTGGGACGAGCGCTACGGCGACAGGATGATCAAGATAGTCTTCATCGGCCAGAAAATGGACGTCGAGACAATCGTCAGACAACTTGACGACTGCCTCGACACCAATGTATAGCCGGCGGACACTCCGGCACGGCGGCTATCCGAGCTTCCTGTTCTTGTAGGATTCGATGCAGGACGGGATTATGCGCTCGTACTCCTCGCTGCCGAACAGCGGAGAACTGATGATGAAGTCCGCCGTGCTCCGGTTCGTCGCAAACGGCACGTTATACAGCGAAGCCAGACGCACGAGCCCCATAACGTCGTTCTGGTGACCCTGCATTATCAGGTTGTCGCAGAAGAAGACTAGCATGTCCACGGTGCCTTCGGCTATCATCGCACCTATCTGGAAATCGCCTCCGAGAGGGCCGCTGAGCTTGCAGACCACTTCCGGGGCTTCGTCGCCCAGCACCTCCTTGAGCGCCTCCCCTATCAGGCGGCCGGTGGTGCCGGTGCAGATGAGCCGGCAGTCCTTGAGCACTCCGGCGTTGTATTTCACCCAGTTCACGAGTTCCGCCTTGCGGGAATCGTGGGCCACGAGAGCGATAGTCCTGATCATATCTCTGAATTTTTTCTAAAGTTAGTCAATTCCATAATCAATACAAGGGCCGGCGCCCCCTGCGGGATGCCGGCCCTTGCTGCAATGTCGTATGTCGAAATTATTTGACTTCGATGAGCTTGTGAGCCTCCTGCGGCTTCTTCACGATCTTGGGGATGTTGACGGTCAGCACTCCGTTCTCGACCTTCGCCTCGATATGCTCGCGGTCTGCGTCCTCAGGCAGAGTCATAATCTGCTGATATTGAGAGTATGAGAACTCCCTGCGCAGATAGTGGCCATGCTTCTTTTCGCCGTTCTCCTCCTGCTTCTTCTCCATATTGATGGAGAGGTTGCCGTCATGGTCGAGGCTTACCTTGAAGTCGTCTTTGGTAAGTCCGGGAGCGGCCAGCTCCAGCTCATATTTGTCGTCGTGTTCTAATACGTTGATGGCGGGAGCCGTAGCGTTTGTCCTAGCCATCCAGTTGGTGTCAAAGAAATCGTTGAAAATGTCAGGAAGCCAAGTTTCTGAGTTTCTTCTGGTGATAGCCATAATTCAAATCTCCTATTTTTATTTGTTTTACTTTCTTTTCTTGTCCCTTGCGGGACGCCTGAAGAAGAATCAAGTCCCATGCCAATTGGAATCATTCTAAATTAGGAGACATTTTGGCATAAAAAGGGACTATCTGTCAGCTTCCGTGCCAGATAGTCGCAAGCTTGGCAACCGGCCGCAGCGGATGCCGCCTCCCGGTTCAGACTTCCTTCCCCGAGCAGTCGGGGCAGACGCCCTTGACCATGAAATTGACCGAATCCATACCGAAGCCCTCGGGAAGGTCTATCGCCGGTATGCGGATGTCCTTCAGACAGAAGGTCCTGTGGCAGACCTCGCAGTAGAAATGCACGTGCATGTCGTCGAGGGTGCATTCCTGACCGCCTCCGCAGACCTCGTATTTCATCATTCCGCTGCCGTCCTCTATCTCGTGCGCGACATGGGTTCTGGCGAAAAGCGAAAGCACCCTGAATATGCTGGACCTGTCAACGGTGCCGAGAATCGAGTCCAGTTCGGCCAGTGACACCGGATGTCCGGCATCCAGCATGGCACGCAGGACAAGTATCCTGTTCGGGGTCGGCTTCACGCCTTTTCTCTCAAGTATTGTATCGCAGGAATCCATACAGCCGTTCCGTATCTTGACTTTTATCCTTTGCAAGCTACGAATTTTCCGCGAATTTCCGGCAAGAAAGCTTAATTTTGCGTGAAAGTATCATTATATATGATGAGGAATAACATACTCGTCCTGGCGGTCGCGCTGCTGCTGTCCGCAGGTCATGTCGCAGCGCAGACTACTACCCTGCGCGTGGACTGCATCTTCTCCGGAAATGCAGAAGAATGCAGCATATCGCTTTCTTCTCTGTCGGAAGCCGGCCCCTGGGCAGGACGCGGCAAGAACATGGACACCCTGATGCTGCGCGGGAACGGGCAGATCTCATTGAGGGACGCCGAGAGCGCCGGACTGCTCTACGTCAACTCCTTCTCCACTCTGTTCCAGGAATGGCAGAACACCGAGGAGGCGACGCGCACGGTGAAAGCCTTCGAGAACGTGTTCCTGCTGCCCATGCCCTAATCCGACGCTGTCGTGCGGATCGAGCTGTACGACTTCCGTGGCAGGGTCTCCGCCTCCCTGGACTTCGCGGTAAGCCCCGACGACATCCTTATCAAAAGGCTGGAGAGGGAAGCCGCACCCCACCGGTACATAAGGCGCAGCGGTGACATAACGGACAAAATCGACATAGCAATCGTGGCCGAAGGCTATACCGCTGACGAAGCCGGCCTGTTCTACGAAGACGCGGAGAAGGCCGTCGAAAGCATATTCTCGCACTCCCCCTTCACGGAGCTGGCCGACAGGTTCAACATAGTGGCGGTGGCGCTTCCGTCCGCTGAAAGCGGAGTCAGCGTGCCCCATGACAACGTTTGGAAGGACACCGCCCTCGGCTCGCACTTCGACACCTTCTACACCGAAAGGTACCTCACCACCCTGAACCTCTTCAGGCTGCACGACTCCCTCTCCGGCATTCCCTACGAGCACATAATCATACTCGTGAACACCGACAGCTACGGCGGCGGGGGCATATTCAACTCCTATCTGCTCTCCTCCGCCCACAACGAATGGACCTCCCCCGTGATAGTCCACGAATTCGGCCACAGCTTCGCAGGCCTGGCCGACGAATATTTCTATGACGACCAGTACACGGAATACTATTATCCCGACACCGAACCCTGGGAGCCCAACATCACCACGCTCAAGGACTTCTCCCTGAAATGGCAGGACATGGCCGGAGACGGATGCACGCCCGTGAGCAAGGAGGAGCAGCTCGCCGACCCCGACGGCTGGGCGGGCGACGCCGGCTCCTTCAAGGTTGGATTATACGAAGGGGCGGGCTACCAGTCCGAAGGGGTATACCGGGGATTCCCGGAATGCCGCATGAAAATCAACGACTGGCCCTCATTCTGCCCCGTATGCCAGAGGGCGATAACGGACATTATTGAGTTCTATTCCGACTGAACCGGCGGGTGACGGTGCAACGGACTGCTTTCCTCTGGCATCATTAACACGAAAACTACATATTATCATGAAAAAGTTATTGTTCACCCTCATCGCGGCCGCCATCGCCAGCTTCGGAGCTGCGGCCCAGATTACTGCAGGAGCCGGATACGCCAACCAGATTACCAACACCAGCATCGGCGACATCGATGCGGACAACAGCTCCAACGGTTTCTATGTAGGAGCCGGATTCAGCTGCCCCATAATAGCCGGCCTGTCCGTGGACCCTGGAGTCTACTACAGCTACATGGTCAGCAAACAGAGCCTGCTTGACACCGAACTGGTCACCGGCAATACCCAGAGCCACTATCTGACGATTCCGATAAACTTCAGGTACACTCTGAAGGCCGTGGACTTCCTTGACGTATTCGCATACGCCGGCCCGAACTTCAATATCGGCCTCGCATCGACCACCACCGCCTCCTTGCTCGGAATGAACGTCGATGTGGACAACTTCGGTGAAGACGGTTCGCTCCGCAGGTTCGACCTCGGCCTCGGCGCCGGTCTGGGCTTCGACCTGTTCCAGCTTGTCCGCGTCAGCGCAGGCTACAACTGGGGGCTGCTCAACCTCAGCAAGAGCGACAATGTCAAGACCACCAACGCCGGATGGCATATAGGAGTCGCAGTGCTGTTCTAGAAACACGGTTCGCCAATATCAAGGCCGGTGCACGGGAGTGACAGTCCTCCGATGCGCCGGCCATATTCTTTCAATCGACGAGGCTGTTGCGGTACACCGCGCCCGCGATGTCGTTCAAAGGGTTGATGGTCAGATAGGTGCTCCCCGATATGTCCACATCGTTCGTATACAACTCATCCGAGACAACACCGTTCTTGTGGAATCTCAGACCACACAGCCAGATTGTAACGTCGTCAGGCTCGGCAATGTCACGGAGCATTTTCTCCACTATATTCTCCAACCACTTGTATTCTCCCTCCATATAGTATTTCACATCGAAATCCGCCGGTGGCCCGTAATAGACCTTTCCCGGCCCCTGATGATAAACGTCGTCGAAGAGATAGCTGTCCATGCTGGCGCAGAGATGCGAGTTCCAGGGGTCGTCCCCCAGAATCCCGAACATGAACTCCACCGTGGACCAGTCGGCGCCGGAACCGTAGAGCGAAAGATACTGCGCGTTCTTCGGCCCTACAAGATATATAGTGGCAAACCTCTGCGGACGGCATATCGCGAACTGGTGCAGGCTGACATTGTATGAAATCGTGAAATCCCTTTCCGACACCAGCGTCCTCCTGTCCCACCTGTTCGTGACGGACATCCTGACATGATGCTCTCCGTAGGGGACGAGCAGTCCGCCCGGAACGACTTCACCGTTGGACGCCCTCTTTACCTGTTCGGACTCCCTGAATATGAATCTGACCTCACCCTCTTCATGGACAATCTCGGTTTTGGGCCCGAACTCCTCGGAAGGTAAGGACTTCGTCCGGAAGGTCACACCCTGGCCGTCCACTGAAAGCCTGATATAGTCCGGGTCACCATGGTCATATTCGCAGCCGGCGGCATATACTATCTTGCTGTCCATGTCTGCGGTATTGAAGTACCTGAACCCGTCAGTCTGCCGGAACTCCCCTATTTCCTCCGGGACATGCACATAGCATGCGAGGTTCATCACATTCGTGGGCAGATAATAGAAATCTTCAATCCTGCTGTTCGGGCTTATCTGCAGGTTGCCCATATTCTTGCGCCCTCGGATATGGTCTTCGATTTTCTTTCCGTCCGACGTTGTGGTCCTCGCCAGATATATCGTCTTCAGGTCATCAGAGACCTCCACGCATTCCTGCCATTCGTTATTCGAAGAGGTCCAGACGATTTCAGGCCGGAGAAGAAGGTCGAACAGTTCCGGGTCGAACTCCGAGTACTCGATTTCCTCGCCGGTGGCTCCTGTAAGATATCGTATGCCGAGCTCCGACTCCTTCCCGTCAAAAGGAAGATGATAGGTGTTCAACAGATAGTGCAAATCATAGTACGGAAGGTCTATCTCCAGCGGAATCTCGAAAAGTCCGTCGTTATGGATATCCTCCGAACAGATTACTATCTTCCCCGGAGAATAGCGGTAGGGATAGACTCTGTATGTGTTCGGGAAAAACGCGCATACGTTCAGCCTCCCGAGGACGTTCACGCACTGGTCCTCATACAGGTCATAGTCCTGATAGGGATATATCACATTCCCGGACGCATCCAGATGGCAGCCGGCGAAAGGCGCCGAATCCTCGTTCCGGACCTTCCAGTGGACGTTCCGGTCATGGTTGCCGACGCTGCCGTCCGTGGCGTCCTGGTCGGCGAGATAATATATCCTTTTCCCTGCAAAGCCCGAAAAGCGCAGAAGCCGCTTCTGCCCGACGAAGAAACCCTCGTCCAGACTCAGTCCGTTATCTTCGGTCACCGATATGTCCGGGCCGGTGACTATGACGGCGCCTGTCTCGATGTCCCCGGGCATCAGCCGCAGCGTCAGCGGAATGCGCATTCCGGAGACGAAACGCGAAGGGTCCGTGACGGAAAAGGTGAAACGCCCGTCGGAATATTGAACCTCTATCCCCAGCTCCCGCAGCCTGGCGCGCTGCGGTTCGTCCGCCGCTTCATGGCCTGCCGCCCAGAAGTCGCTGGTCCATGCAAGTTCGGTCAGGTACCCGGGCTCATGGTCCGCAGCCGTCAGGACGGCGGATCCTATGATGTTGGGGCCTCCGTCTCCGGCGGTGATGTTCAGGTTGAACGTGCCGGGGCGGTTCTTCCTCACATAGATTTCCTTGCCTTCCGGCAGCGCGCCAGCCAGGTCGCCGGAAAGGAAGAATCTCCTGGAGTCGGTGAAATCCTCATTGTCGAGTTTCCAGTCCGGCTCGAACACCGACTCGGAATTGAAGCTGAGCGTCACCCTGATCTCCCTGTTGCGCCCTATGTCGAAATCATCCGTGGAGTTGCGCCCGAGGAAGAACCTGTAGAGGATGTCCCCCTCAAGGCCCTTGTCCCCCGCATTCAGCCTGCCCTTGAACTCCAGATAGGTAAGAAGCTTGCTGATGCCTTCGCCGCAGGCGGCTTCTACACCCTCGATGTCCTTCTCGGCAGGGTCTGTATTGCCCGGCATGAGCACACCCTGCCTGTTCTCGGGGACATAGAACACGAACTCTTCGGACAGCCCGTTCTTCATGGAGACTTCATGGTCGCTCACGCTGATGACATCCCCGACATCGGCCGCCCTGGAGCCTTCCTCGGAGAAAGGACGCAGCACGCAGTTCGACTGTCTTATGTGCACGCTTTCATTGATGAAGGACTCCAGGTCCGTGCCGGCAATCCCGCTGTGGTCGACAGTCAGCACGACCTTGGAGAACAGCCTCTCCATTTCCACATCCACGGATGCGTCCTTCAGCGGGTCAAGGGACTTCCTGCTCCAGCATAGCGGAATACCCCAATCGGCCACATCGGAGAAGTTTTCGCGCCTCAGGCCGTCTCCCGCATCCGCCCCGTCCAGCCTGTAGCTGAAATCCTGTATCTCCTCCGAGGAAGCCGGCATGACCGGGAAACGGGCCGTCCCGTCATCTGCCAGCATTCGCAGATTGCCTATCAGGAACATGTCGTAGGTCCTTCCCTGCGGAAGCCTGACCAGCATGGTCTTCCCGAACATGTCCGCAGATATCTCGATCTCCGCCTCCATGACTCCGGTCCCGCTGTCGTACACCGCCAGGACGGCACCCGTGAACAGGGACTCAATCCCGGATCCGAGGCTGGACCTGGTCTGCATCATTTCAGCGCCGTCCAGATGCAGGGCCACCGTCTTCGTGTCCGAAGCTCCCTCGTCCTTGAATTTCACGGGAACCGTATCCGGCTCGCACGAGCAGATGCCCGCGAGCAGAAGCAGGAAACCCGCAGCATAGTCTGTTATCGTCTTCATGGTCAATTTCATATTTCAATGTCTCCAAAACTTTCATCTTCATCCCAGCCGGTGACCGAAAGGGTGATTTCCGCGCTCGCGTGATCCACTACGGCGCTCACATCCTGCAGATTCTTTCTTTTCCAGTCGTATCCCGCCCTGCTGAATTCGGCGCCGAGGTCTATCACCCGGTCAACAGTCCCGTCTTTTCCGGCCGTTTCCCTCACGAATTCAAGTATCATGTCATTCCCCGACTGCCGGGGTATCCTTACCGAGAAAACCCCTGTGCCGCTCCTGCGGACCACAGCGAGGTATTCTCCCCTCAATGGCCTTCTGCTGTAGATGTCAATCGCGTTGTCGGCCGCACGCACCCTGAACGTCCCTTCATATTCCTCCCCGGGGCCGAGCCCGGAGACGACTATCGTAAGGGTGCAGTACTGCTTGTACGGAACCGCCGTCACGAACTTCTCATCCGATTCGCAGACGAACTCTTCGCCGTACATCCACAGCGGGTCGGCCTCAAGCCCGAAGGGCGTGACCAGGGAATCCCCACGGATGACGGTACGTTCCAGGCCGGCCACGACCGCCGCCCGGGCAGGTCGGCGCGGAAGCGGCCGGACATATCCCCGATGCTCATGTTCCGGAAGACTCTCGACCGAGCGCGCCACCTCCCCTCCGCTGCTGAAGGAAATCAAGGCCCTGGGGAAGCCGGCGTCAATGAATTCGTCGACAATAAGATAGGTATAGCACGGGCAGGCCCGGCGGTCTTCTTTTACTGAGCAGGAGGCCAGAATCATGAGCAGTACCGGCAGCAGGGCCGCCGGCATCGCTCGTTTGACTCCCGGACTCATATCGTCTCCGTGTATTCAGTGCCCGTCTCCCAGTCAGCCACGTCGATGACGCCCGAAACAGTGTCGAACTCGACCGGGTGGTTGGGGTCGTCCGAACCTGGCCTGTTGATGGTCAGTCTGACCTTGTACTGCCTGTTGCTCTGCAGTCCCGTACCTTCAGCCTCGTCGAACAGGGTCACCGGATAATAGCACGAATGCCAGGTACCGTCCACGAGGAACTCCGCATCTATGACCAGGAGGGTCGCCCGGGGTGACCATGTGCCTTCCTTGCTGGGACTGCATTCGTTGGGATAGGAATAGAAGCTGTGCCTGGTGTTGTCGGTCTTCTGATAGTCTATCACGACAGGCCCGGACGCCTTGTCGAGGATGAGCCTGGACTTGTCCGCGTCGCCTTCCTTGGACATTCTCGCATACCAGTCCTGCTCTTCGAGCGAAGCGGCCTTCATGCTGGCGCCGAAATTGATTTTTGCAGGCACGTTCAGCAGATAGATGTCCCTGATTCTGAAGCTGCCCGGCTTCTGATATGCGGAAGCCACCATGGCATTGGTCACGCTTTCCAGCACGACCGAAGCGCAGATTCTGCGCACCGTGACTGTCTGGGTGCTCCTGCCGGCGGTCAGGACTGCGGTCTTGGAGCCTATCATGAACAGCCCGGTAGCGGAATTGTCCGCCAGGAGGGTGGTCTTGGCCAGAAGATCCTCCTTTCTGCTGACGGAGCCGTCGGCAGTGAAGTCCTCAGCGGCATTGACCACCGCCCAGATTTCGCGGCTGCCCGTCGTGCAGCTCAGGGTGATTCCCTTATAGTCCGACGCCGATGCGTTGAAATTGAGAGGCGTGTCGAAACCTTCGGACACGCTGGCGTCAAGCACGTTGTCCTCATCCGTCCTGAAGACGAAAATCTGGACATTCTGTATCATTGATTCATTGTCCAGCGTCTGTCCGGTCAACTTGGTGCCGGACGCTCCGTCGGAAAACCTGAGCTCGAGCGAGCATCTGTCGTCTCCTGAGGGGACGGTTTCGGGTGTGGAATCGATTTTCTCGCAGGCGAACGCCAATGATGCGCAGGCTGCGACAAGTGCCATGTTAAAGTTTCTCATAATTTTTTGATTTGAATTGAAGTTTATCTATAAGATCATATCTGTCAACCAGCAATGATATTTCAGGATCCAGGTTCGCCCTGTGTATGAAGGAAGCGTCCGCGCTGCAGGCCTTGAGCAGCCGTTCGACCGCCTCCCGGTCACGGTTCAGCCTCGAGTATACGAGGGCGAGGAGATAGTCCACCCTCGCCGTGGAGGGGCATTTCTCCAGGATGTCCATAGCCGAATGGTTCCTGTCGAGAGCCACGAAAGACACGGCCGTGTTGTAGTCGGCGTATGGCAGTAGCCTTTCAAGCGCATCCTCGTAGCGGCGGTCCTGAAGCAGCCTGACCCCGTCCATATATGCGGTGTCCAGTACGGAGGTGTGCACCGTATCCTTCTGCATCCCGGTCCTGTGAAGATGGAAGCGGAAATCCACTATTCTCAATTCGGGATACAGCTTGTCCCGTATGTAGCGGTAGCTCTTCATTCCGCTCATCTTCGCCTCCCTTTCGTCAGAATCCGTCACCGACGCAAGAGCGAAGTATTCCGCTTTCTCCGCCCCGGTGAGCAGGGTGTCGGCCGATACCAGCCGGTCAAGCAGGAACCAGTTCTCTCCGCCGCTCCTCGACCTGAACACTATTTCAGGGAACTCCTTCTCCGCGTAGGAGACATCGGATGAGATGAAGTTCTCGTCCACCGTGATACGCAGTCCGGCCTCCCTTCCGAACTCCGACTCCAGGGCCGCGACATAGTCCGAGAAATATTCCGAGACGGACTTCGCCCGCGAATAGCTCAGTGCCATGTTGCTCTTCAGGCTCCCTTCCGGAGAGGCCGAGGCCACTATCAGTATGGAATCCATGACGAAGGAACTGTCGGTGAGCAGTTCGCCCAGCCGCCGCCTGATTTTCTCCATCTCCTCACGATTCCGCCCTAGGCTCTCGTCAATCCTGCTGTCACCGATTCCGAAGTCGATGGTGCAGGTCATTTCGCTTTCCACATTCCTGGAGATGATTCTGGTCAGATACTTCTCCGCCGCGTCGGCCAGGGAGCTCAGCGAACTCACGTAGAAAGTGAGGCTTCCCGACTCGGGAATCGTATAGAGCCTGCGATCCTGTCCGAATATTTCTCCCGACAGGAAGACATCCACCTTACGCATTCCCGGCCTCGAGGGGAGCATCTGCACATAGTTGTATATGAACTCTCCACCGCCGCCCCGGAGCACCGTATCCAGACGCACCCCTTCGCTGACTATGGGCGACTTGACATATTTCCGCCTCTTCATCTCCTTCATGGACTCCAGCCTCCTGTTCCTGTGCAGCAGGAACTCCCGGGTATAGTGTTCCGCGGCCTCCCTGGAAGTGACCCCGAAACTGCTTGCGAAACGTTCGTCGGAGACATAGCTGGAATCGTTCCTGAAGGCATAAAGCTCGGGGATGTTCCTGGATATGAAGATTTCAAGGTTTCTCATGTCGATGAATTCCAGGCTGTCGGTGATTATGCGGGACAGGAAGCGCCGGTACTGCTCATAGCCGCGCAGCTGGCTTTTCCTGTAGTTCTCCCCTGTGACTATTATGCCGTCCAGCATCCGTTCCTCGCCCATCACTTCCAGCCTCGGATACAGACGCACCTGCCATTCGGAATCCCTCATGTACTCCGGGACCGTCACCTGGAACTCCAGCCTTACGACCCCGTTCCTCTCCGCGATGTTCCTGAACCTCGCCGTGACCACTGCGGCGTCTATCCTGTCAAGGGCCACCATCTCTCCCGTGGCCTCGTCCTTGCGCGCCCTCATTATCAGGACTTCCTCGCCGTCAGGCCCAGTCACCTTCATGGTATCGCCCCGAGGGGAGACCAGGTCGATGTCGGTCTCCGACAGGGTGTACTCCGTCTCCGGAGGCAGCCTGAGCCCGGCAGTGACGCCTTCTTCCGTAATTCTGGTAATCTTCACCTGAAGTCCGCACGAAGGAAGCGCACATAGGATAAAAGGAACCAGGAGCAGGACCGCAGGAGTGAGGCATTTGCCGGCCATGCCCCCGGTTCCTCGCCGGAGCAGCCTAAACTTCATACTGCAGCGGCTCAGGATCGTCTATCACCGCAACCTTGCTCGCCACTATGTCAGTGGACAAGCGTTCAACCCCGTCCGACCCCGTATATTTCTGATACCGCAGACGTCCGACCACATGGATCTTCGTGCCTCTGGTTATGTCCGCCAGGCCATGGATGTTCTTCCCCTCCCATGCCACCACATTGTGCCAGCTGGTGTCAATCACGGCGGCTCCCTCCCTGTCCTTGTAGGCATAGTTGGTAGCAACCGTCATCCTTGCCATAACGTTGTCCGAGAAGGTCTGGGTCCTGATGCTCCCGACCACTCCCCTGAGTTCGATTCTGTTCAACTGTTCCATAAAGTTCCAATAGTTCAAGTTAATTACCGTCGAGGCCGCGCGGTCCTCTCGGCAGCAAAGGAAAACACAAAAATCCGCAATTGGAAGCAGCAGAAGACGGTTTTGAAGAAATCGTATGTTATTTTCCATTTTTTATCAGAAGAGGAAAGAAAAACATTTCCATGCCTGCGAAAGAAACGTCAGAAACTGAAGAATGTTTTTTAGCTTTTCTTGGAAATCACGGAGGCTTGCCCAATATTTGGGAAAAACGCCTGAACTATGAACTATAAGCTGAAACACGGCGCCGGAGAGGAAAACAGCTGCCTGGAATGCGGATGCGAGCTGAACGGAAGGAAAGGAAGGAAGTTCTGCAGCCTGAGCTGCAAGAACGCATATCACAACAGGCATATCAGCTATGCGCGCCGATACAGGACGGACATCATCTCCCGGCTCGGCAGGAATCATGAGATTCTCGAAGGCCTGATAAGCGACGGAATCTCCAGCATGGGGCTGGAGGAGCTGCAGGCGGCGGGCTTCGATGACAGCTGCATGACGGGGCACAGCTTCGGCCGGCGCAGGCATGAAGAATGCTGCTGCTTCGACATAGTCTATTATCGGAGCGGCAGCAAAATCTTCGGCATTCGCCGGATCGAGTTCCAGGATGCTGAAAAAAGGGAGGGACCGCGATGATCGGCCCCTCCCGGAGTTAATATGGGTTGAAGATAAGTGCGAATCTCAGATCAACCCAACGAAATTATCACAACTTCGCGGAGCATGATTCGCATTTTTCAAATATCCCTATTCCGCATCCACGACGCAGATGGCCACCCTGTTCTTTTCGGCTGAGCTGAAAGGGTTCTCGGTATCGCCCACATAGCGCACGATGATCCTGTCGGACGGTATTCCGGCAGCCTCAATCGCGGCGGCGACATTCTCCGCCCTCTCCTTGGAAAGCTCCATGTTCCTGGCTGCGGAGCCCGTTTCGGCGTCCGCATGGCCCGTGACGGTCACTGCGGTCCCGGGGTTCTCGCGGAGGATGCCCGCAAGTTCATCGATCTTGCCCTTCTCCTCATCCCTGATGGCGCTCTTGCCGATTGTGAAGAACAGATTGCGCTCCACCGCCACGAAAGCGGGTGCGGGTGCAGGCTCCGGGGCCTGCTGCACTACAGGTTCCTCCCGGACGGGCGCAGGCTCCTTTTCAACAGGTGCTGGCGCGGGCTCAGGCACGGGGGCGGGTGCAGGCACGTATTCCGCTACAGGTTCGGCGGCCTTCTTCCTGCCCAGGCTGAATGTGAATCCGGCCACGGCCCCGAGCTGCCAGTCGACCGCGCTTCCCCTCTTGGAGTTGAACTTGTCGCTGAGGACATTGGCATTGAGCTCTATGTTGAGGCTCACGGCGTCACTGATCCTGATGCCCGTTCCGAGTCCGAAACGGCCCACGGGGCTGACCTTGCAGCCGTCCCAGAGATAGTCGGATGAAGGGAACCTCGAAGCCAGGGCACGTGCCTCGTCATTGTTGAACCTGCCGTTGACACCGACTCCGGCAAAGAGATAGGGGCTCAGGACCCTCTTCGCCCTATAGCCGGAGAAGATGCCGCAGATATCCGCAAGCACATCCACGTTTCCCTGTAGATAATTGAACCCGTAGACCGCTGTAGGTCCGGCAAGGGCACCCTTGGCCTCCCAGCCGCTGACACCGGCACGCAGACCCCATACGGGAGTGAACTTATAGCCGACGTTCAACGCGGCTGCTGGAGAAATCAGGTCGCCGAAGCTGGTCTCTCCGACCGTCTGGCCAATTCCGCCCTGAAGCTGGATGAACCAGTGGCCGTCGAATTCCCCGTTTCCGGCATTCTGAGCGAAGGCGGAGCCGAAACTCAGCGCGGCAGCGACTGCCAATGCGAATATCTTTTTCATCACCAATAAATTTAAATCGTTTACAAAAAAGGCAAAGAGGGTGGCCAGTTTCCGACCACCCTCTCCACCAAACAATCAAGCTAATGACTACCTCTCCTTCATGAGAGTGACTTCGATGTCGAAGCTCTTAGCCTGTACGTGGTTGTAGTCGAGATAGTACTCAAGAGTAGCTTCTACGCTTATCACCACGTTGTTCTGAAGAACTCCGTTGTCCTTGTCGAATACAACCACACCGGTTGCAGGATCGTAGTGCACGGTGCCGTTGGTGTAAGGCTGGCCGTTCACGCTGACCTTCAGCTCGTCTACAGGAGCGAACTTGAGCTCGGCCTGATAGGTGCCGAACTGTGTTCCGGCATTCATATCGGCAAGACTGCCATATTCTACATACTTCTTCTCGGTTCTGTTGTACCACTCCGCAAGGTTCTCTGAAGAATCAAGGATACCCCTTACGTCAACATATTCCCAGAGGTTGATCGTGCAATCCTCACCTGCCTTCCTGTCGATGTTCGTCTCATCGCTTGCATCAAGGCCGAAGGAAACTATAGGACAGTCGGTCTCGATGGTCAGAGGCAGACGAGAAACCTCGATTTCCTTGTTGGTGTTGTCTATGGTCACATAGAGCACTGCCTCAAGCTGGTAAGAGAGTGCGGTGTAGCTTGACCAGTCGAGGGTGGTCTCGGCGAGCTTGCCGCTGGCGTCGACTGAAGCCTCGGTTGCAGAGTATACAGGCAGATTTACAATTCCGGCCTTGTCGTCAACCTTGGTCACAGGCTCGAACTTCACGGTCAGGTTGTCGCTGATTCCGTCAGGATTCTTGACATAGAAGTAGTTGTTGAGCTCAACGGTCGGGAAGGCATATACGCCGTTATCCACTATGCCGTCGATGTAAACCACCTTGGTGGGAGCTATGGCCTCGTCGTATGCCAGGCTGTAGACAGGAGACTCGACGGTACCGTCGGCGGTGAAGGTGTAGGTTACACCATACCAGGTCTCGACTGTAGTGGTGAACTCGAACTTGTCACCGAACTTCTGGATGTCTGAAGAAGAGTACCTGATGTGGGCCTCGTAAGGCTTCTCGCCGTCAATCTGGAGATGAGTCCAGTCGCTGCTGCTGTCCTTGCCGTTGTAGACGGTCTCCATGACATTGCTCTTGGCGTGGTTCAGGGAAGCCAGGAACTCGTCGATATCCTCGAAGTCGGAAGATACCCTGCCGTAGACGGTCTCATAAGGATCGACATCAAGCTCGATCTCATGATAGCCGGAGCCGATGAAAGGCAGATCATAGCTTCCGAGAGCGATATCCTGGTCCTCAGGCATTGCTCCGAGAGTGAAGGTGAAGTTGAATACAACCTCGTTGCCGTCCTCAGGGATGGTGAAGCGCTGCTGTACGTTGTAGGTATTGTCCTCACCCTGGGCGAAGTCATAGCCCTCTACGGTAACGGTGGCGATATGAGCCTCCTCTACGGCGAGCGCCTCGATTTCGACGTCAAGGGCGGCAGGTCTGCCGTTCAGGGTCACCTCTGTGGTAACCTCCACGTTGTCGTGGGTGATGATTTCCCTGATGTTCTCGTATTCGGCCTTGAGCTCATCGTAGTTGACAACGCTAACCTCACGGAATTCATAAGGCAGCACGTTGGGAACAAGTCCGCCGTCCGCAAGCTCTACTGCGAGTGCGTAGGTCCAGTCAACGTTCTTGGTGCCGAGCTCGATCTCATACTTCTGGTTGGTAATCTTGTAAGAAGTGGTATTGGTGATGAGATATGCGGGGCCGTTCACACTGTTCCCATAAGCGTAGGCGAAGCGGTTCTCGACTACGATACAGTCATGGATGAACTCCTTGGCATCCTCGGGATTCTCTACCATTGAAGCGATGACGCCGTAGCCGTTCTCCTTGTCAGCCACGGAAATTCCATCGGTCTTCGCAGGCTTGCGGCCGATGTAGCTATCGGAAGCCTCGTCATACTCGTAGTAGGTCTCTTCGTGAACATACGCGGGAGTAAGCTCCTCGACAGCCACATTGAACAGCTCGGCGGCCTCGGCGATGGTGAGGTATTCGCCTTCATACTTGATGGCGACCTCGTATCCCTCATAGAAGTCTACGGGAGCGGGAGCATCCTTCCATGACTCCTCGAATTCCTTGCTGGCGCCATACTCCTTCTCTGTCTCGAAGTTATAGAGACGGAAGTTGTCGGCCAGCTGGCTCTCGGGGCTCTCCACTACAGGAACGTATGCGCTGGAGATATAGCTGCCCGCGTCGATTCCCTCGATGTCGGCGTTGGCCTCGGCATCTTCTACAACCTTGGCGTCAGCGACATAGAGAGCGATAGAGTAGTTCTGGATGTCACGGGGGAAGGTAGCCTCAACCTCAACGCGTCCGGTAGCGGGGTCGGCGGTGAGCACGAGATCCTCACCGGTAACTGTCACGGCCTCACCGGCTGCGCGGGTCTTCATGGGCTGTACATAGAGGAACACGTTCTCCGTCTGGGCGGCAACCTGGGCGGCGAGCTCCATAGGAGTCACCTGGAAGGTAGCATAGACGGTCTGGTTCTCTGACAGAACATAGTTGTTTATACGATATGCGAATGAGGTAGCTGCGAAGTCATCATACTCGGGAACGAACACGAGGCTCTGAATCCTGTTGGCGAGATCCTCCACCTTGTTCACGAGAGCGTCCACGCGTGCCTGGACAGCTGCAAGGGACTTGTTGAAAGTCTCGGTGGCTGAAGCTATCGCGGATGCTATCTTCTGGTCTACGACTCCGTTGTTCTCCTCAATTGCGCTCTTGACGGCCTCGGCGAGCTTGGCGTCGAACTCCTCTGCCTGGGCCTCCATCTGCTCGAAAAGCTCCGCCTTCAGGGCTGCCACATCCTCGTCAACCTTCGCCTCGAGAGCCTCAACCGCAGCGGCAAGTTCCGCCTTGGTGGCGTAAGTCTTGAGGGCCTCCTTGATTGTGGCAATCTCTCCGAGAGCGCTCTGTGCGGTCTCAAGAGCCTTGTCGGCAGTAGCCTGGGCTGCAGCAGCAGCCTTCACCGCGCTCTCAGCGACAGCCTTTACATCGGCCACTGACTCCTCTACGGCCTTGATTGCGCTGTCAAGCTCGGCGTCCTTTCCTGCAAGAGCGTCGCACTGGTCCTCAAGTCCTCCGAGACGGGCCTCGAAATCAGCCATGTCATCCTCGAAGCTCTTGAGGGAGGCCTCGATAGTCGCTACGCGGGAAGTAAGGGCGTTCACAGCCTCGATGGTGGCGTATGTTGCAGCCACATCGTCCTTGGTAGCATAGTCTGCGAGTCCGGCCTCGATTGCCGCAACCTCAGCCTCAAGGGCGTCGAGAGCGTCGGCAAGGGCCTCGACAGCCTCAAGCCTCCCGTTGATGTCATTGACCGTGTTGGACAGGTCACCGACTGTTCCGTCAAGACCGTCGAGACGTCCGTTCATAGCCTCGACATCGCCGCTGAGGTCAGTCAAGGAGCCGGAAAGGTCAGCGACGCTTCCGCTCAGGCCGTCAATCGTCTGATTGGCCTGGTTGAGGGCCTCCTCGAGCGACTTGACCTGCTCACTGACACTGGCAAGCTCACCGGTCTCAAGAGCATCCAGCCTGTCATTCAGGCTGTTGATGTCGTCCTGAAAATCGGTACAGCCAGTGAAGGTCAGCATCCCGCCCATAACGCAGAATGCAAGTACCGTTCTGAAAAATTTTTTCATAACTACAATTTGTTTGTTACACAATGGAACAATGCGGCGCGGGAGAGCCGTACAACAAACATGGAATCAATAATTCTGAAGGGGCTGTCCCGACGGCTGAGCGGATTGAGCTGCAATTTGCATACATGGCCGGCGGCCACGGAGGAATACGGCCTGCCGGCGGCCGCACCGGAAGTCAGTTCCCTTATATATTATATGGAGAGCCTGTTTTCGGGAACAATCGGGACTGCATGAAAATTGGATGCAAATTGCGATTAAAGATAAATTACATTTGTAAATCTGAAAAAAACGACATACATTTGTATGTGTTTAGCCTTTTGTTTAGAGGCTTTGCAGGCAAGATAATTCAATATCATTTTATAACATTGTGGAATAATCCACATCCCTCATCCCCTTCCGGAAATTCCTGAAAATCAGTAAGCAGCGCCGCATTACGCACCCTGTCCGCATGTGAGAAGCCGGCCAGATAGCGTTCGGTGACGCTTAGGCTCGAATGCCCCAGGCTTTCCGAGATATAGCTGATGTCCACGCCGCGCCAATTGAGCATGCTCGCGAACGAATGCCTTGCAGAATAGGTGGTGAACTTAGGGATTCCAAGCTCGGAGGCTATCTTCGCCAACGCACGGTTGCAGCGAGACACCACCTTGCGGACATGCATGGTCCTGTGGAAATCATCGGAAGAACCGTCGGCGCAACGGAAAATGAGAGTATCCGGGTTTCCGTCGCAGGGGTTGCCTATCGACTCCATTATCTCCCTCATCCGCCCCGTGAGAGCCGCACGGACCGTCTTCGCTCCGGGGTTGTTCCTGGTCTTGGAACGTACGAACCATATCTCGTCGTTTACGATGTTGCCATATTTCGGTCTAGTCGACAAAAAGTAGGATAAAATCTCTGCAAGGAATTGATTTTAATATCTTTGCGAAGATTATCACTGGTATGGTTAAAAAAATGCTTTTTCTGCGGGTCTGCGAATGTGGTCAGGAACGGCCTGAGAGGCAGGAAACAACAATATAAATGCAAGGATTGCGGACGCCAATTTTTAGGCGGTATCCGGCGCGACAAGACACAGGTCATCTCGGAGTACATCGAGGGCAAACAGACACGGAAACAGTTAGCTGCAAAATACGGCGTGTCAGTCAGGACGATAGAGCGTGACCTGGAAGGGATGCGCTACGTCCAGAAAGTGTCAAAGGACAAGAGTGTCGTAATCCAGATGGATACGACCTACTGGGGCAGGGACTTCGGGCTGATGGTGGTAAAGGACGCCTACAGGAACAAGATCCTATGGCGCAAGTATGTCAGACACGAGACGACAGCGGACTATCTGGAGGGCGTGAGCTGGCTCAAGGAGCATGGTTTCAAGATATACGGTGTGGTCATAGACGGCCTGCGCGGCCTGGCGGAAGCACTGAGGACATATCCGGTCCAGCACTGCCAGTTCCACCAGATGATGACTGTGAGGCACTATCTTA
>OHIY01000279.1_pt1 | contig 30533 bp, 18 predicted proteins | sample 1568351 | NCBI WGS metagenome assembly OHIY01 (sample SAMEA3879547, study PRJEB24766) | human gut metagenome | biome: human-associated habitat; feature: feces | place: USA | collected 1985/1987 | reverse complement strand
GATCACGCTTTTCATCTTCGCGGCGATCTTCCTGCTCATCCTGCTCAACAACATCCTGGGCGGCCCGGGCATGAACTCGCGGCTCAACCTCCGCTTGCGGGAGAAGGCGGGCCTCGTCTACTCGGTCGACGCCTACCTGGCCACGTACCCCGACACGGGGCTGTGGAACGTCTACTTCGGTTGCGACGCGGCCGACGTGGCCCGCTGCCGCCGCCTCGTCCTGGCCGAACTGCGCCGCCTCGTGGAGCAGCCCCTCAGCCCCGCCCAGCTCGCCGCAGCCCAGAAACAGCTGTGCGGGCAAATCGGCATCGGGCGCGAGAATGCCGAAAGCTATGCCCTGGCCGTAGGCCGCACGTACGCGCACTACGGCGAATTTTACGACCCCCAGGGGCTCTGCGACCGCATCCGTTCGCTCACGCCCGACGCCCTGCGCGCCACGGCCGCCGAAGCCTATGCCCCCGGGCGACTCACTACGCTGATTTACCGCTGACCTAACGTTTTTCCCTACCCGCCTTATGCACCATCCCCTCGCCCTATTCCGTTACTGCCCGCGGTGCGGCTCCGCCCGCTTTGCGCCGGTCGACGCCCGCGCCAAGCGTTGCGCCGACTGCGGCTTCACGTATTACCACAACGCCTCGGCCGCGACCGTGGCCGTCCTCTTCTCGGCCGACGGGCGCCTGCTCGCCACGCACCGCGCCCTCGAACCGGCCCGCGGGACGCTCGACCTGCCGGGCGGATTTGTCGACCCGGGCGAAAGCCTCGAGGAAGGCTGCCGCCGCGAGGTGAAAGAGGAGACGGGGGCCGACGTCGAGGTGGAGCGCTACCTCTTCTCGTTGCCCAACACGTACCGCTACTCGGGCTTCGACGTCCACACCGCGGACAGCTTCTTCCGCTGCCGCCTGCTGCCCGGCCAGGTGCCCGCCGCGGCCGACGACGCCGCCGACCTGCTCTGGCTCCGGCCCGCCGACATCCGCCCCGAGGACTTCGGGCTCGACTCCATCCGCCGCGGCGTGGCGCGACTGTTGTCCCAAATGACGGAAGAAGGGGCGGCCGAAGACTGAAAGACTTGCGGAGAAAGGAAAAAGTTCGTAACTTGCCCCTCGAACGCCAAAATGGCGCTTCGCCTAATCTCATCACAAATCATCATGGCAACCGTAACATTCCAAGGGACGCCCGTCACCCTGAGCGGCACACTGCCCGCCGTGGGAACGGCCGCGCCCAAATTCGGCGGCGTCAAGGGCGACCTGAGCGTCGTCCACCTGCCCGACCTCCTGGGCCGCCGCGTCGTGCTCAACATCTTCCCCAGCCTGGACACGCCCGTGTGCGCCGCCTCCGTACGCCGCTTCAACCGGGAAGCCGCCGCGCTGGACAACACCGTAGTGCTCTGCGTGTCGAAGGACTTGCCCTTCGCGCAAAGCCGCTTCTGCACCACCGAGGGCCTGACGGACGTCGTGCCGGTCAGTACCTTCCGCTGCAAGTGCTTTGACGAGAAATACGGCCTCCTCATGACCGACGGCCCGCTGAAAGGCCTGCTGGCCCGGGCCGTAATCGTCGTCGACGAGCAGGGTACCATCGTCTACGAGGAGCTGGTGCCCGAGATTACGCAAGAGCCGGACTACGCCGCGGCCCTGGCTGCCCTGGCGCGCTGAGCCCGTCCCTGCACACCCCTGCCCCTGCCCACGGTCCATCCGGCCGCCGGCAGGGGTTTTTGGTTTAGACTTCCGGCTCACAGGGACGGGCCGGCGGACGCGACCGACAGCCGCGCGAAATCGCCGCCCGCGGCCCGCAACGGGGCTTAGCCCCGTAAAAACTCCCCTTAGCCCCGTCGCGACGGGGCTAAGGCCTGTGTTTCCGGAAACTGGCCGGGGCGTCCGTGCCGAATGCCGGGGGCTGCGGGCAACAGCGCTTCCGCGGCGCGGCCGTTCCGGGAAAGCGCCGAAGAGCGTCCCCGCAGCCGCCAGTCAACGGGCCGCCCGCAGACGGACCGGACCGACGGCCCCCACCCGCAGGCGGACGGCGCCGGAAAACCGGCCGGCGAAAATTTACGGGCGGGCGACGGTGCTTTTTCCGGCATAAAGCGCTAACTTTGTGGCTACGAGGGGCCGCGAACCCGGACGGACGGCCCGGCGCGCCCCTTCGCCGCCCAGCTGCGCCAAGCGCCAAGGGGCGCCCGCCGGTCGCGGAAAGCCGGCCGCCCGACGCCCCGGCCACGGGCCCGGCGACGCGGGCTGCGGCGCCCCGCCGGCGGAACAGCGGGCCGGGCGATTTGCAAAATTATCCGGAGGAATGGCGCAGATTAAAAGGGATATTATTATTTTTGTCACATGAACCTGACGAACTGCCTGCGGCGCGTGGTACGCTTCTACGTGGACGGATTCCGCCAAATGACCTGGGGCCGCACGCTCTGGGTGCTCATCCTGGCCAAACTGTTCGTCCTGTTCGTCCTCCTGCGCCTCTTCTTCTTCCAGCCCGTCCTGGCGGGCCTGAGCGAGGAGGAGAAGCGCGACGCCGTGGCGGACGAGCTCCTGGAGACAGGGCCCGCCGAGACGCCGGCAGTCACCGTGTCTAACAACTGAATCTAAGGATATGACGCTACTTGAAGCAATGGGCAGCCCCCTGCTCGACTGGTCGCGGGCACAGTTTGCCCTGACGGCCTGCTACCACTGGCTCTTCGTCCCCCTGACGCTGGGCCTGGCCCTCGTAATGGCCATCATGGAGACTATCTACGTCCGCACCCGGGACGAGTTCTGGAAATCGACGGCCCAGTTCTGGCAAAAAATCTTCGGCATCAACTTCGCCGTCGGCGTGGCCACGGGCCTCATCCTGGAGTTCGAGTTCGGCACGAACTGGAGCAACTATTCGTGGTTCGTGGGCGACATCTTCGGCGCCCCGTTGGCCATCGAAGGCATCCTGGCCTTCTTCATGGAGGCCACGTTCATCGCGGTCATGTTCTTTGGCTGGAACAAGGTGAGCCGTGGCTTCCACCTGGCCTCCACCTGGCTCACGGGCGTCGGGGCTACGCTCTCGGCGTGGTGGATACTGGTGGCGAACAGCTGGATGCAGCACCCGGTGGGCATGGAGTTCAACCCGGAGACCGTGCGCAACGAGATGATGGACTTCTTCGCCGTGGCGTTCGCGCCGGAAGCGGCGACGAAGTTCGCCCATGCCGTGACGAGCGGCTGGATGACCGGCGCCGTGTTCGTCACGGGCGTGAGCTGCTGGTACCTGCTTAGGCGGCGGCAACAGCGGCGGGCACTGGCCAGCATCAAGGTGGCGACCGTGGTGGGCGTGGCCTCGGCCCTGCTCGTCATGTTTACGGGCGACCGCTCGGGCATCGACGTGGCGCGCCACCAACCCATGAAGCTGGCGGCCGCCGAAGGCTTGGAGCGCGGCGGGCGCGGCGCGGCCTTCTCCCTCGTGCCGGGCGTGGAGGTGCCGGGGATGCTCTCCATCCTCGCTACGCACGACCCCGAAGGCTACGTCCCAGGCACGCAGGACATCCTCGACGGATATACGGACAACGAGGGCAGGCGCCACCCCTCGGCCCAAGAGAAGATGGAGCGCGGCCGACTGGCCCTGGCGGCCTTCCGCGACTTCCGCGCGGCGGACAAGGCGGGCGACGCGAACGCCCGCAACGAGGCGCGCAAACAACTGGAGGAACACATGGACTACTTCGGCTATGGCTACATCGCGGAAGAGGCGGACCTAATCCCGAACGTAACGCTCATCTACTGGTCCTTCCGCGCGATGGTAGGCATGGGCTGCCTGCTGCTCCTCATCCAGGTCCTGCTCTGGTGGTATGCCCGCCGGGGCCGGCTGGAACAGACGCGCTGGCTGCAACACGCGGGCCTGTGGTCCATCCCCCTGGTCTACATCGCGGGACAGGCGGGCTGGATTGTGGCGGAAGTGGGCCGGCAGCCGTGGGCCATACAGGACCTGCTGCCGGTCAACGCGGCCGTGTCGAGCCTCTCGGCGGCGTCGGTACAGACCACGTTCTTCATTTTCCTGCTTATCTTCACCGTGCTGCTCGTCGCCGAGGTGCGCATCCTCTGCCGGGCCATAGCGCGCGACTGACAGGCGCGGCCGTGCTGCATACTGTCACGCTTTATACAATAAAAATGGCGGTCTTTCGTGGAAGACTGCCATTTTTATTTCATTCTTAAAAAATTTTTATTACTTTTGCCGCCGATTGTTGCAACCTTTATATCAGAATCTTGCCCCCTTTTTCCCGGGAAAACCGGGATAAAGGAGGCTGTTCCGTGTGGAGGGAACAGCTCTCGACCAGTTTTTCATTTTTTATTCACCAAACTCATCACTTATGTTAAAAAGATTGTTACTTTTCGGGGCCCTGCTCTTCGCGACAGCGGGCGGCGGGACCTTGGCGGCACAATCCGGTTCGCATGAAGCGGTGCAGGGCGTCGTTCGCGTGAAACTACAGCGCGAGGTGGCCCAACGCCTGGCGGCCCTTCCGGCTTCGGTCCTCACGGACCAGGCCCAGGCCACCGGCATTGCCCCGCTGGACCGCGCTGGCCAGAAAGTAGGAGCAGTCCGAATGACAAGGTTGATTCCTTACTCTCCCAAGTTTGAGGAACGCCACAAACAGTTCGGGTTGGACCTCTGGTACGAAATCCGGTTTGACTCAACGGCCGTCACTCCTGCCGAAGCACGCGCCGTCTACCAGAACGTAGCGGGCGTGCAGGTTGCAGAAACCGTGCGGCCCGTCCGCCCCATCGGCGGCGAAAAGGGCTACCGCGTGGTCGACGCGTCCAACGTGACGGTCAGCGACGAAACGATGCCCTTCAACGACCCCCTGCTCCCGCAGCAGTGGCACTACCACAACACGGGCAGCCTGCCTGGCGCCGTAGCCGGGGCCGATGCGAACGTTTTTGCCGGATGGCAGCAGGCAACGGGCAGCCAAGACGTGCTGGTGGCCATCATTGACGGCGGATTTCAGTATGACCACCCCGACCTGGCGCAGAATGCCTTCGTCAACACGGCGGAACTGAACGGCCGTCCGGGCGTAGACGACGACGGTAACGGCTATACGGACGACATCCACGGCTATAACTTCGTCATCAACTCGGCCGATATCAATGCCCACGAACACGGTACGCACGTGGCCGGCACCGTGGGCGCTGTGAACAACAACGGCCTCGGTGTGGCCGGCGTGGCCGGCGGTAACGGACAGGGCGGCGTGAAGATGCTCGTATGCCAGATCTTCGACACCCGCTCCAGCGCCGACGCGAACTACGCCGCAGCGCTGGTCTACGCAGCCGACATGGGAGCCTCCATCGCCCAGTGCTCCTGGGGCTGGGGCTCGCCGGACTACTACGAGCAAGCCGTGCTCGACGCCATCGACTACTTCACGGCCAATGGCGGCCAGGGCAACACGGACTACGGACTACCCGCCAAAATGCAGGGCGGCCTCTGCATCTTCGCCAACGGTAACACCGGCGACGAGGGGCAGTATTGGCCGGGATGCTACGAGCCGGTTGTGGCCGTCGGCGCCATGACCTGCATGAAGACACCGGCTTCCTACTCCACCCGCGGCACGTGGTGCGACGTCACGGCGCCGGGCGGCGACATGGACTACGGCGAGGCGCAGGGCGTCCTCAGTACCCTGCCCAACGGCACGTACGGATACAACGAAGGGACCTCGATGGCGTGCCCGCACGTATCGGGCATCGCGGCGCTGGTCCTCTCGAAGTACGGCAACGCCCAGTTCCCGAACTCCACACTGCGTCAGCAGCTCGTCTCTTCGGTTAACGACCTCTACACGGACAATCCGGAAGCGACGGGCCTCTTTGGCAGCGGATACATCGACGCGGACAAGGCGCTCCGCATGAGTACCGGCGAAGCCCCGGGCCCCGTGACGGACATGCAGCTCACACCGTCGCAGGACAACGTCCTTGTGGAATGGACCATCCCGCAAACGCCGGAGAACTCCGTGGACCATCACGTGATCTACTACAGTACGTCGCCTTTCACGAAGGATAACCTGAGCGGCGTGATGACCGTGAACGTGGACACGAAGTTCCAGGTTTCGGGCGACCACGTCAGTCACGAGGTGGGCAACCTCAAGTCGCTGACGACGTACTACTTTGCCATCCAGGCCGTGAACCGCTGGGGCCAGAGCTCGGAACTCTCCGAGGTGATGGAGACCCAGACGAACGCCGGCCCGACCATGACGCTGGACGAGACGGCCCTTAGCTTCACGGCCAACGCGGCCGACGGCGGAAAAGGCGCCACACAGTTCACCATCAAGAACGAAGGCCTCGGCATCCTGAAGTATAACATCACCACTTCTACGGCTCCGAACACATTCTTCTCCACTAACGGAAAGGTGAGCCCGGGTAAGATTGTGCCCTTCACGGGTATGATGGCGGCCACGAGCGTAGAGCAGCACAGCGTGGTGAGCGCAGACTATCGGGCCGACGACTATCCGAAGACCATCTCGAACTCGGAAGGCATCTACCGCTATATCGGCGAGACGGACCTCTCGTTGCCCAACGCCCTGGCGCAGTATGTCTACGTAGACCCGAATACTTATCCCGACGGCTTCAACCTGACGGCGCTCCGCTTCGGCGGTTACGGCGGCGAGAACCCCGTCATCGAAATCTACGACGGCTCGGCCAGCATCTCGACGGCCAGTCTGCTGCAGCAGGTGGACTACTCCTTCTTCGGCTACAACTACGACATTTCCCTCAAGGAGCAGATCTACTTCGCACCGGGTGCCTCCTTCTGGATTGTGGCCAAGTTCCCGGCCGGACAGGAACAGCCCCTGGGCGTCGGTCTCTCTACGGACGACGGCGCGACGAAGCAGTACAGCTTCTACAGCTGCGACGGCGGAAACACGTGGACACAGCTGAGCGAAGTGCTCCGTGCCGGCAACATGACGGACATAGCCGACGTGGCCACGTTCGACGTGTATGCCATCAGCAAGAACCCGGACTGGAGCTCCGTCCTCGTGATTGATCCGCAGGAAGCCTCTGTCCGTCCGGGCGAGAGCCAGGTGGTGAAAGTAGAGAACGACGGCCAGAAGCTCGTCAACGGCACGTACAAGTTTAACCTCTACGTCAACGCGAACGAGGACAACCGCCCGAAGCAGACGGTACAGGCCACGCTCACCGTGGACGGCTATGCGCCCGAACTCACCTCGGCCCAAATGGTAGACTTCGGCGACCTGCTCGTCGGCGAAAGTAAGACGCTCGACGTCGAGATAGTGAACAACGGCTACGGCGACTTTTCCGGTTCGTGGGGCTCGTTGAGCAGCAGCAATATTGCCAGCAGTTCGGACCAGTTCACCGTTCCGACCTACGCCGAGGCCTTTGCGGCCCGCTCCACGGGTAAGCTGTCCGTCACCTTCAAGCCGACCAAGAGCGGCAGCCACAGCGGCAACGTAATCCTGACCGATGCCGAAGGCCACACGTATAGTTTCATCGTGCGCGGCGTCGCAGCCATGCCCGCCAAGATCGAGGTGAACACGGCAGAACTTGACTTCGGCGAGCTCGCAGTAGGCGGCGAGGAGAAATCTGCAACGTTCACCATCAAGAACACCGGCGAGTACCCGTTGCAGTACGTATTCCCGAAGTTCAGCAACGCCACCATCGAGAACAGCACCGCAGCCGTACACCGCTTCGGCTACTCCTACATCTCGAACCTCAACGGCAGCACGGACTTCGCCTACGACGGCAATCCGGCACTCAGTAGCGAAACGGACGTGACCAGTCAGATCAGCGGCCTTTCCTGGTCGTCTGAAGCCATCAGCCTTGGCTTTGACTTCCCCTTCTACGGTCAGAACTACGACCACATCTATATCACGTCGTACGGCGGCTTGAGTGTCCAGACCATTGACGGTAACATTCAGTGCATGGTGCCGACCGGTACCTGCGTGCAGGGTCTGGGTTACATCTCGCCCTATGTCAACTCCGGCAAGCTCATGTTCAACGCCAACAGTAAGGTGACCTACGGCCGCCAGGACGGCAAGTTTGTCGTGAAGTATAAGGACGTGCTCACCGCGGCAACGAACGGTGGCAGCGAGTACGTGCCCATCAGCTACCACGTGGCACTCTGCGACGACGGCAGCGTGGAAATCTACTACGACAACTACGACCGCAGCCTCGTCTTCTATGATGGTGAGAACAACTATATCGGTGTGAGCGACATCGAGTGTGACGACCCGATGACCGTTACCGACGCCAACATGGTACACGACGACGGCAGCACGCTCTACCAGGCCGTGCAGACCGGGACCGCCATCAAGATCGTAGCGCCCGCCAAGTCGTTCGTCACGGGCCTGTCCAGCACGGACGGCATGATTAACATCGGCGAGGAGAAGACCATCACCGTAACGGCGCAGGCAGACGAAACGCTCTACGCCGGTAACCAGACGAACCTGCTGACACTCATCACCAACGATCCGACGCAGCCCAGCGTTTCCCTCACACTGCGCGCTAACATCACCGGTGAGAACCTTCAGCCCGCCGTTACCATCGACTCCACGTCCGTCAACTTCGGCGAGGTGTTCCGTACGGCCGACGTGAAGGCCACTATCCTGCTGCGCAATACGGGTAACGACACGCTCCGTGTCGCCAGCGTCGGCACGACGGAAGGTAACGTCGTTCTGGCCGACGCCGTGAAAGCCGGCTTCAAGGTAGCCGCAGGCAGCGGCCGCGATATCGTCGTGACGCTCCCGACCGAGCAGGAAGGCAGCGTAGCCGACACCATCGTCATCACCTATACCGACGGCACGACCACGCGTATCCCCGTCAAGGCCACCGTTATCGGCGCGCCCGAGTGGAACGTCGCTCCGGAAACCATCAGTGTGACCACGCCCTTCGGCACTCCGGTCGGACAGACGCTCACTATCTCCAACCCGGGCAACGAGGCACTCACGTTCAAGAATGTGCCTAACCCGTGGATTGACCTCGTAGACCTGGAAGAAGACGGCGCGCCCGAAGTCGACTACGTCTACAAGTCGCGCACCGACTATGACGACATCTCCTACGAGTGGATAGACCTGACGAACGACCCCGAGGCCGAGCATCAAGACATGACGTACTACGTCGACAAGACTGACTTCTACACCGTAGAGCTCCCGTTCGAATTCCCCTTCTACGGCAAGAAGTACAAGACGATGTACATCTACAACACGGGCTTCGTGTCCTTCTCCGAACACGAAGACTACAAGATGTTCCCCGAACCGCCCGCCACGCTTCCGGACGACGATACGTTCTACACGAACATTATCGCGCCGTTCTGGGGCAATCACAGCATGAACACGACCTACGAGGCCGGTACTTACTACAAGAGTGAAGGCGACTACGTTGTCGTTTCCTACGTGAACTACGGTAATTCCGTGATGATCGGCATGGACTTCCAGCTGATTCTCTATAAGGACGGCCGCTACAAGTTCCAGTACTACCTCGAGCCGGACGGCATGATGAACGGCGTCTTCGGCTTGGCCGGTATTCAGGACGAGAATGCCGAGCGCGGCTTCGAGTTGCCCGAGCAATACATCGCCGACGGCAACGCCGTGGAATTCTATCCGACGCGCAGCTACACCGTGCCGGCAGGCGGCCAGGTAGAGCTCCCGCTCGAAGTACAGGCCGACAGCCTCGGCGGCAACTACACCTCGGCTCTGACGTTCAGCACGAACGTGCCCTCACTGCCGACGGCCGAAGTGCCCCTGAACATCGAAATCCAGGGTGAACCGCAACCCGTATGGCCCGAGTCGGTCGGTGGCGAAGCCGTAAGCAATCCGAACGCTTACCTGCCCCTCGAGTACGAGTTCACCGTGTCCAACACCGGAACCAAGGCCTTCACCATCGAAGGCGTCGAGGGCGGCCTGGTAGACTACTCGATGCCCGCCACGCTCATGGTCTACACGACCTACACCGACTGGCTCATGGGCGGAACAGTAACCGGCTGGACCTACTATCAGCCGGGCATGCAGTTTGAAGTAGGGTTCGAGCCCGTCCGCTTCAAGGTCGTCTTCAGCGACCTGTACACGGTGAACGACTATGCGACGGACATCGTGTTCCGCGTAAGCGGGCTCGACAGCGAAACGGTCACCGTGCCCTTCCGCCTGTCCATCACGGAAGCTCCCGTATTGGGCTTCGACCAGCCCGCCATCGAAGTCAATGGCGTAGCGGCCGACTACCAAGGCGAAGCGTCGGTGAACATGCTCAACACGGGTAAGTACAAGCTGACCTACTCGCTCCGTCTCGACCCGAACGGTGTCGGCGAATCGGCCCCCGTCATCGACGGCGGCGGCGTGATGCCGGGCATCATGAACGTTGTAGCCGACTCGCTGAGCCAGTCGCAGCAGGTACTCTTCAAGCACAAGTCGACGGCCGTCGAGCCGCACACCGTCTTTGAAGGCTTCCCCTACGATGTGCCCAACTTCGACTGCAACAACCTCCTCTACTACCCGATTCTCGACGTAGAGCAGCCCGCCAGCGCCCAGCTCGGCTCGGGCGACAAGGTAAACGACTTCTACGCCGCCACGCGCTACGTGGCGCCCGCCGAAGGCTTCAACCTGTCGCACCTCTACTTCTACGGCGTAGTAGGCAGCCGCGAGAACGTTGACATAGAGGCCACCGTCGTGGGCAGCAGCGACGTAACCAGCGACCGTATCATCGGCCACGGCACGCTCCACGTTGACAGCGAGGAGATGGGCGCCGACGGCCGCTACTACGGTGAGTCGCGCCTGCTGGAGTTCGACAAGCCCATCTACATCAACCCGGCCGACACGTTCTACGTAGTGCTGAAGTTCCCCGCCGGCTACGAGTACTCCATGTGGCTCGCCCAGAAGAGCGACCGCGTAACCCCGAACCGCTTCATGGCTTGGTTCGCCGACATGGGCTGGATCGACGTAGCCGCAGAGCTTGAGATGCAGTACGGCTCCATGGGCTTCTTCATGACCTGCGTAGAGGAAACGCCCGGTTCACCTTGGATCAAGCTGCTCAACGATAAGACCGAGGGCGAGCTGGCCGTAGGCGAATCGTTGCCCGTGAAGGTTGCGTTCGACGCCACCCGGGCCTACTTCAAGAAGGGTAACAAGGCCATGCTCGTCGTTAAGAGCAACGACCCGAACCAGCCCGTCTACAACTTCCCGATTACGCTCAACCTCAACGACGCGCCGGTCATCAGCGCGCCCGAAGGAACCCCGACCGTTCCCGAGAACGACTCTATCGACGTGCCCTTGACGGTAGTCGACGAGGAGGGTGACGCCTTCACCGTGGCCCTGACCGACGAGGCGGGCGTCGCTTCCCTGGGCGCCTACAGCGTGTCCAGCGGCGAGAGCGCCAACGTCACTGTCGAAGGCAATACGCTCCACGTAGCCGCCGGCGACACCCTGACGCTCAACGTCCGTCTCCAGCCCGACTACACCATGGCCGGCACGCACAGCTTCACGCTGACCGCTACCGACGCCTTGGGCAACAGCACGACGAAGAGTGTCGCCTACAACGTGGAGAACGTGAACCGCGCGCCGCAGTACGTCGGTCCCGACTCCATCTGCGTAGCGCTCGGCAGCGTCTCGGATGTATTTGCGTTCAACTCCATCTTCACCGACGCCGACGGTGACGAGATGAGCTTCAACGCTGCGCTCAGCGACACCGAGTTTGCCACCCTCTTCACGGATGCCTCCGGCTTCATCGTCAACGGCCGCAAGCTGGGCAAGACTACGCTCACGCTGACCGCCACCGACGCCGCCGGACAGACCACGACGGCCCAGATGACCGTGAACGTGGCCACGACGACCGGCATCAGTGACGTGAAGGACGGCGCGGCTGTCAGCGTCAGCCCGACCCTGGTCAAGACGACGACGACCGTCACGCTCGGCCAAGGCGCCAAGAGCGTGGCCTACCGCCTCTACGACGCGTCCGGCAAGCTCCTCCTCAACGAGGCTGCCGTCAACGTCGCCGCCGGCACCAGCCGTACGCTCGACCTGACGGACTTCACTCCGGGCACCTACTACCTCGAAGTGACGGCCGACGGCCAGCGCACCAGCGTCACGCTGCTGAAGCAATAAGAACGGACGGACCCACGCCGGTCCGCTTCCCGATATGAAAGAGGGCGCCCCCGCACTGCGCGGGGCGCCCTCTTTGCGTCGCAGGGGGCGCCGGGCGACGCCCAGAGGCCCCGCGGTGCCCTTTTGTGCAAAAAAATCGGCATCGCGGCGGTGCTGATAAAATATTCTTCTTACCTTTGCTTGGGTCCAGCCGACCTCTAACCCTATCTACAGCTCATGATAACCTACACGTTCCTACAAAACTACTGGTGGTTTCTCATCGCCCTGCTGGGCGGTCTGCTCGTCTTCCTGCTCTTCGTGCAGGGAGCCAACACGCTCATTTTCCGCCTTGGGCGCGACGAAGCGGAGCGTAGCCTCATCGTCAACTCGACCGGGCGCAAGTGGGAGTTCACGTTCACCACGCTCGTCACGTTCGGCGGCGCTTTCTTCGCCGCCTTTCCCCTGTTCTACAGCACCAGTTTCGGCGGCGCCTACTGGGTATGGATGCTCATCCTCGCCACGTTCGTCTTCCAAGCCGTCAGCTACGAGTTCCAATCGAAAGCCGGCAACGTGATGGGGCGCAACGTCTACCGCCGCCTGCTCGTGCTCAACGGCGTGCTGGGCCCCTTTCTGCTCGGAGTGGCCGTAGCCACCTTCTTCACCGGCTCGGCCTTCGTCGTCGACAAGGGGGCCATGGGCAGCGGCGAAGCCTTGGCGCCCGCCATCAGCCAGTGGGCCAACGCCTGGCACGGGCTCGACGCGCTGGCCGAACCGCGCAACCTGCTGCTGGGCTTCAGCCTCGTGTTTCTGGCCCGCGTGCTCGGCGCGCTCTACCTCATCGACAACATCGACGACGAGGGGCTGCGCCCCCGCCTGCGCCGCCAGGTGGGCGTCGACGCCATCTGCTTCCTGCTCTTCTTCCTGACTTTCGCCGCCCTCCTGTTCACGGGCCGCGGCTATGCCGTCGGCGAGGACGGGACAATAAGGACCGAGGCCTTCAAGTACTGGCACAACCTGCTCGCCATGCCTGCCACGTTCGCCCTGCTCGTGGTCGGCGTGGTGCTCGTCCTGCTGGGCATCGGACGCACCCTGTTGCGGCCCGCCTTTGTCCGCGGCATCTGGCCCGCAGGCATCGGCACAGTGCTCACGGTCGTGGCCCTCTTCCTGCTGGCCGGCTACAACGGGACGCCCTACTACCCCTCGAACGCCGACCCGCAAAGCTCGCTCACCCTGGCCAACAGCTGCTCGAGCGAGACCACGCTGCGCACCATGGCGTGGGTATCGCTGCTCATCCCCTTCGTGCTGGCCTACATCGCCTACGCCTGGCACGCCATTGACCGCCGCAGCCTGACGCGCGGCGAACTAGAGACGGAGGAGCACAAATACTGACCCCGACGGCCTCCGGCTGCCGGCCCCGCCCCGTTGCCCGTCCGCCCGCGTGCGGCCTGTAGCGGGGCGGGGCTTTTTCCGGGGCGCGGGGCGCGGCGGACAGTCGCCGCAAACACGGGGCTAAGGCCCGTAAAAACTGGAATAGGCCCCGTAAAAACTGGGCTAAGGCCCGTTGGCGGGCCAAATATCGGCCGCGGCGCATCCCCTATCGCCGGAAAAATTCTTAACTTTGCTCCGAAAAGCGGCCCGCCGACTCCGGGCCGTTCCTTAACGCTTTAACTCCGGACTCATGTCTGTCGAAATCAAGAAAGTAACCACACGCCGGGAACTCAAGAAGTTCATCCGCTTCAACTACGAATTCTACAAAAACAATCCATACTCCGTCCCCGACCTCTATGACGACATGCTGGGCACCTTCTCGCCGAAGAAGAACGCCGCATTCGACTTCTGCGAAGCCGACTACTTCCTGGCCCTGCGCGACGGGAAGGTGGTGGGGCGCGTAGCGGCCATCATCAACCGCCGGGCCAACGAGGCGTGGCACAAGCAGGCCGTGCGCTTCGGCTGGATAGACTTCGTGGACGACCTCGAGGTGAGCCGCGCCCTGCTCGACACGGTGAAAGCCTGGGGGCGCGAGCGCGGCATGACCGAGATGGAGGGGCCGCTGGGCTTTACCGACCTCGACGCCGAAGGCATGCTGGTCGAAGGCTTCGACCAACTCTCGACCATGGCCACGACCTACAATTACCCCTACTACCCCGAGCACATGGAGCGCCTCGGCCTGAAGAAACAGACCGACTGGGTGGAGATGAAAATCTACGTCCCCGACACCATCCCCGAGAAGTACCGCCGCATCTCCGAAATCATCGCGCGCAAGTATAACTTGCACGTGCGCAAGCTCACCAGCAAGCGCGGCATCATCAAGAGCGGACTGGCTCACCGCATATTCCAACTGGTCAACGACGCCTATGCCCCGCTCTTCGGCTTCTCGCGCATGACGGACCGGCAAATAGACCAATACGTGCGGATGTACGTCCCCGTGCTCGACCTCCGCATGGTGACGCTCGTGGAAAACGAGGCGGACGAAATCGTCGCCGTGGGCATCAGCATGCCCTCGCTCTCGCGCGCCCTGCAAAAGGCCCACGGCCGGCTGCTGCCCTTCGGCTGGTTCCACCTGCTGCGCGCCCTGCTCTGGCGCCGGCCCCGCGTGCTCGACCTCCTGCTCGTGGCCGTGCGCCCCGACTATCAGGGAAAAGGCGTCAACGCCCTGCTCTTCACGGACCTCATCCCCGTGTACCAGAAAATGGGCTTCGAGTACGCCGAAAGCAATCCCGAGCTCGAAATCAACGACAAGGTGCAAAGCCAATGGCAGTACTTCCGGACGGAACAGCACAAGCGCCGCCGCTGCTACGTGACGCCGCTCTGAGGCCCGCCGCCCCGTCCCCGCCCCATAGCCGGACGCCCGCCGCCCGGCCTCCCTCCATTCCGAACCACACATGCAAGACGAAAAAGAAATATTGACCCCCAACCACTCCGCCGCCCAGTACACGGAGGAAAACATCCGCACCCTCGAGGGCGTGGAGCACATCCGCCGGCGCCCGGGCATGTACATCGGCCGTCTGGGCGACGGCTCGCACGCCGAGGACGGCATCTACGTACTCCTGAAGGAGACCATCGACAACAGCATCGACGAGTTCAACGAAGGCTTCGGCAAACGCATCGAAGTAACCATCGAGGACAACCGCACCGCCGCCGTGCGCGACTACGGGCGCGGCATTCCCCTGGGCAAGCTCGTCGACGCCGTCTCCAAGCTCAACACGGGCGGGAAATACGACACGGCCGTCTTCACCGCCAGCGTCGGCATGAACGGCGTAGGCCTGAAGGCCGTCAACGCCTTGAGCCGCCGCTTCGTCGCCGCCAGCTACCGCGACGGACAGATGCACGAGGCCACCTTCGAGGAGGGCCGCCTCGTGAGCGAGCGCACCGGCGAGACGGACGAGGAGAACGGCACGTACATCTACTTCGAGCCCGACCCCACCCTCTTCCAGGGCTACCACTTCCGCAGCGAGTTCGTCGGGACCATGCTCCGCAACTACACGTACCTCAACACGGGGCTGGCCATCTACTACAACGGCGCACGCATTGCCTCGCGCAACGGCCTCGAGGACTTGCTCAACGACAACCTCACGGCTCCGGGCCTCTACCCCGTAGTCCACCTCAAGGGCGACGGTATCGAAATCGCCTTCACGCATACTTCCCAGTACGGCGAGGAGTATTACTCCTTCGTCAACGGCCAGCACACCACGCAGGGCGGTACGCACCAGAGCGCCTTCAAGGAACACATTGCCCGCACCATCAAGGAGTACTACGGCAAGAACTTCGACGTGCAGGACGTGCGTAACGGCCTGGTCGCCGCCATCTCCATCCGCGTCATCGAGCCCTTGTTCGAGAGCCAGACCAAGATTAAGCTGGGCTCGCTCGCCATGGCGCCGGACAAGGACATGAACGGCCGGCCCTTCCCCCTCTCGGGCGTGAGCGTCAACAAGTTTGTCGGCGATTTCGTCAAAGAGAACGTGGACAACTACCTGCATCGCCATCTCGACGTGGCCGAGGTCATTCTCCAGAAAATCCAGGAGAGCGAGAAGGAGCGCAAGGCCATAGCCGGCGTGACCAAGCTGGCGCGCGAACGGGCCAAGAAGGCCAACCTGCACAACCGCAAGCTGCGCGACTGCCGCATACACCTGAACGACCCGGCCCCGAAGCCCAGAAAGGGCGAAGAGGGCGAGGACCTGCGCGCCGAGTCCGCCATCTTCATCACCGAGGGCGACTCGGCCAGCGGCTCCATCACGAAGAGCCGCGACGTAAACACGCAGGCCGTCTTCTCCTTGCGCGGCAAACCGCTCAACTGCTACGGGCTCACGAAAAAGGTGGTCTACGAAAACGAAGAGTTCAACCTCCTGCAGGCTGCCCTCAACATCGAAGACGGACTGGACGGGCTGCGCTACAACAAGGTCATCGTGGCCACGGACGCAGACGTCGACGGCATGCACATACGCCTGCTGATGATCACCTTCTTTCTGCAGTTCTTCCCGGACTTGATTAAGAAAGGCCACGTCTACATCCTGCAGACGCCGCTCTTTCGCGTGCGCAACAAGAAGAAGAAGGCGCGCGGCGCGGCCAGGGTGCAGAGCGTCGACGACAAGAGTGCGGGCGCGGCCATCCTGAAGCGGGCCAAGAACTCCGAGCGCTCGGAGTTCGAGACCATTTACTGCTACTCCGAGGAGGAGCGCCTGGCCGCCATCGACAAGCTCGGCCCCGACCCCGAGATTACCCGCTTCAAGGGGCTCGGGGAAATCTCGGCCGACGAGTTCCGCCATTTCATCGGGCCCGACATCCGGCTCGACCAGGTGACGCTCCACAAGAGCGACAAGGTAAGCGAGCTCCTCGAGTACTACATGGGCAAGAACACCATGGAGCGCCAGAACTTCATCATCAACAACCTCGTCGTCGAGGAAGACCCCGCCGAGGACGAGGAACTGCCCGCCTGAGCCCGGCCTCCGGCCCGCCGCGGACACCCCATACCCCAACAGCATCAAGGCATGAACCCAACAGACCTGCAAAACACGGCGCAAGCCGCTCCCGCCGCCGGGACAGAAGGCGGACAGGCCGCCACGCCACCCGCCGGCGCGGCGCCCAAAATCGCCATATTCCCCGGTTCGTTCGACCCGTTCACCGTGGGCCACGCCAGTATCGTGGAGCGCGGCCTGCCCATGTTCGACAAAATCGTCATCGGCGTCGGCATCAACGAGCGGAAGCGCCCGTTCTACTCCCACGAGGCCCGCGTCCGCGCCATCAGTGAGCTCTACGCCGACGAGCCGCGCGTGAGCGTCGTCAGCTACGACGACCTGACCATCGACCTGGCCCGCCGCGAAGGGGCCCAGTTCATCCTGCGCGGCCTCCGCTCCGTGAAGGATTTTGAATACGAGCGCGACATCGCAAACATGAACCGCCTGCTTTCCGGCGTAGAGACCGTGCTCCTCTTCACCGAGCCCCACTACTCGAGCATCTCTTCGAGCGTGGTGCGCGAGTTGATTGCTTTCGGCAAGGACGTGAAGCGTTTCCTGCCCGTCAAGAATGAAAAAAACAGCCTCTGATATGAAACGAATCCTCCTATTTCTGCTCGCGGCCGCCTGCCTCGCCGCCGGCCAGGCGCAACGGGGCGACGACACCGACATCGACCTCGAGCAAATCCGCAAACTCCAATACGCCCAGCTCGCTATTGCCAACCTCTACGTCGATAGCGTAGACCAGAAGAAGCTGGTCGAGGACGCCATCAACGGTATGCTCAAGAGCCTGGACCCTCACTCCTCCTACACGAACCCTGAGGAAACGAAGAAAATGAACGAGCCCCTGGAAGGCAACTTTGAGGGCATCGGCGTTTCCTTTAACATGCTGGAGGACACGCTGGTGGTCATCCAGCCCACGTCCAAGGGCCCGAGCGAGAAGGCCGGCATCCTGGCCGGCGACCGCATTGTCAGCGTCGACGGCGAGACGATTGCGGGCGTCAAGATGGCGCGCGACAGCATCATGCGCAAGCTCCGCGGCCCCAAGGGTACGAAGGTGCGGCTCGAGGTGGTGCGCCACGGCGTGGCGGACCGGCTCACGTTCACCATCACCCGCGACAAGATTCCCGTCAATACGGTCGACGCCGTCTACATGATGACCCCGCACATCGGCTACATACACCTGGACCGCTTCGGCGCCACCTCGGGGCAAGAGGTCCACGACGCCATAGCCCGCCTCCAGAAGCAGGGCATGCGCGACCTCATCTTCGACCTGGAGTATAACGGCGGCGGCTACCTGGGCGCGGCGGCCGACGTGGCCAGCGAGTTCCTGAAGCCCGGCAGCCTGGTGGTCTACACGGAGGGCCGCGGCGCGCCCCGCGGCGTGCTCGACGCCAAGTCCGGCGGCCTCTTCCGCGAGGGGCGCCTCGTCATCCTCGTTGACGAGTACACGGCCTCGGCGGCCGAAATCGTCAGCGGCGCCGTACAGGACCACGACCGCGGGACCATCATCGGGAGGCGCACGTTCGGCAAAGGGCTCGTGCAGCGCCCCATCGAGTTGCCCGACGGCTCCATGATACGCCTCACCGTCTCGCACTACTACACGCCGTCAGGGCGCTGCATCCAGAAGCCCTACGTCAAAGGCCAGGGCGACGCTTACAGCCGCGACCTGCTCGACCGCTATAACCACGGCGAGCTGACCTCTATCGACAGCATCCACCTGGACAGTACGAAGGTCTACCGCACCCTGGTCAAGGGCCGCACCGTCTATGGCGGCGGCGGCATCATGCCGGACATCTTCGTCCCCCTCGACACCACGACCTACACGCCCTACTACATGGCCATACAGCGCAACAACCTCATCACGACGACTGCCTTGCGCTTTGCCGACGACCACCGCGCCGAGCTGGAGAAAGCCTATCCGCACTTCCGCGACTACATGGAGCAATACGAAGTGCCGGAGAGCCTCCTCGACGACCTGCTCCGCCAGGCCGGGGACAAGAAGATAACGCCCAAGGACGAGGCCGAGCGCGAAAAGACCCTGCCCGACCTGCGCTTCATGCTCAAGGCGCTCATCGCCTACAACGTCTGGGACCGTTCGGAATACTTCCAGATTATCAACCAGCGCAGCGACATCGTGAAGCGTGCCTTGCAGTGGCTCGAGACCGACGGCCAGTCCTGACGCCGTCCGGCCCGCCCGCTACGGGCCTTAGCCCCGTAAAAACTCCCCCTATCCCCGTCGCGACGGGAATAGGGGGAGTTTTCGTGGCAACTGTCGGCGGCCCCACGCCGCCCGGCCGCGCGGCCCGAAATCCCGACCGGGCGGCCGGACCCACTGGCCGCGCAACCCCGCCGCCCGGCCATGCGGCCCCGCTCCCCGGCCGCGCGATCGGACCCGCTGACCAAACGGCCCGAAGAAAAAACGGAAGAAAAACTTGGTCAGTCCACGGAAAATCCGTAATTTTGCCGCCGATATTCAGAACGAGGACAGATTTGGCTGCTTGCAACCTCATAAAAAAATGCTAAAACGACGGTCCGCTCTCCCTTGCCCGCAAGGCTGCGCCGACTGGCCCGCATCGGGCGAAGCAACTTATACAGCCATTTCCGAATCGATCTGCCCCCGCTCCGCGACGGCAGATATTTTTTTATGTAAACCTCATTAAAAAAGGAAGAAATGGGATACCTATTCACCTCTGAATCCGTTTCAGAAGGCCACCCCGACAAGGTGGCGGACCAGATCTCGGACGCCGTGCTCGACGAGCTGTTGGCCTTCGACGCCGACTCGAAAGTAGCCTGCGAGACCCTCGTGACGACCGGCCAGGTCATCGTGGCCGGCGAAATCAAGTCGCGCGCACGCATCGACTTGCAGGACGTGGTGCGCCGCACCATCCGCCGCATCGGCTACACGAAGGCTGAATACTGCTTCGACGCCGACAGCTGCGCCATCCTCTCGGCCCTCCACGAACAGAGCGCCGACATCCGCCGCGGCGTGGAGCGCGCCCGCCCCGAAGAGCAGGGCGCCGGCGACCAGGGCATGATGTTCGGCTACGCCAACAACGAGACCGACACCTACATGCCCCTGCCCCTCTCCCTGGCCCACGACCTGCTCATCGTCCTGGCCGAAATCCGCCGCGAGGGCAAGCAGATGACCTACCTGCGCCCCGACTCGAAGAGCCAGGTCACCGTGGAATACGATGACCGGAACCGCGCCGTGGGCATACCGACCATCGTCATCTCCACCCAGCACGACGAGTTCATCACTGCGGCCGAGGCCGGCTCGCAAGAGGCCGCCGACGCGCAGATGGTAGCCCGCATCGAGCAGGACGTAAGGAACATCCTCATCCCCCGCGTGCTCGCCGAACGCGTCAACACCCCCGAGGTGCGCGCCCTCTTCGAGCAGGGCCGGACAACGTACCTGGTGAACCCGACGGGTAAATTCGTCATCGGCGGGCCACACGGCGACACGGGCCTCACCGGCCGGAAAATCATCGTCGATACTTACGGCGGCCGCGGGGCCCACGGCGGCGGCGCCTTCTCCGGGAAGGACCCCTCGAAGGTAGACCGCTCGGCCGCCTACGCCGCACGCCACATCGCCAAGAACATGGTGGCGGCCGGCGTGGCCGACGAGATGCTCGTCCAGCTTAGTTACGCCATCGGCCGGGCCGAGCCCGTCAGCATCTACGTCAACACCTACGGCCGCAGCCACGTAGCCCTCTCCGACGGGGAAATCGCGGAGCGCATCGGCCAGCTGTTCGACCTCCGTCCCCATGCCATCGCCGAGCGCCTGAAACTGCGCCAGCCCATCTACGAAGAGACGGCCAGCTACGGCCACATGGGCCGCACGCCGCAGACCGTAGTCAAGGAGTTCGGCACCGAGGAACTCGGCAAGAAGCGCCTGGAGGTGGAGCTCTTCACCTGGGAGAAGCTGGACTTCGTAGAGACCATCCGCCAAGCCTTCGGCATCTGAAATCCACGCCGCGCCATGCACATCACCGTCTATGCCGCCTCGAGCGGCCAGGTCCCGGCCCCCTACGTCGAAGCCGCCCGCACGCTGGGCCGCCTCATGGCCGAGCGCGGCCACAGCCTCATCAACGGCGCCGGCCGCACGGGGCTGATGGCCGCCTCGGCCGAGGCCTGTCTCGCCGCCGGGGGCGAGGCCGTCGGCATCATACCGCAGTTCATGCTGGACCAGGGCTGGCAACACGAGGGCATGACGCGCCTCGTCGTCACCCCGGACATGCACCGCCGCAAAGCCGCCATGGCCGAAGCGGGCGACGCCTGCATCGCCCTGCCCGGCGGCGTGGGGACCCTGGAAGAACTTCTCGAAATCATCACCTGGAAGCAGCTGGGCCTTTACCTAAAGCCCATCGTCATCCTCAATACGGACGGCTTCTACGACCCGTTGCTCGCCCTGTTGGAGCGGGCAGCCAGCGAACACTTCATGCGGCCCCAGCACCTGGCCATCTGGGCCGTGGCGTCCTCGCCCGCCGAGGCGCTACGCCTGGCCGAGACCACGCCGCTCTGGGACCCCGGCGTGCGCAAGTTTGCCGCCCTCTGAAAACTCCGACTCCATGCCCGACCCCGCTTTCCCGTCACCCGCCACCGACAGCCTCCGGCTGCCTGCCGACACCGCCCAACTGCGTGCCGACACGGCCGCCGTGGCCGACAGCCTGCCCCGCTACCTGCTCCGACCGGACGAGGTGGCGCCGCGGGCCGAATGGGGCGGGCTGCGCCCGGTCGAGCTGGACAGCCTGCTGCAACGGACACAGCCGGCCGCCGCACCGGACACGGTCGAGCTGCCCCTGTTCCGCCTCGAACAGCTCCCCGTGACGGAGGCGCCGGGCTTCACGGGCGACCCGCTGCCCTACTCCTTCCGGACGGACAACTACGTCACGGCGGCCCTGCTCCTGGCCTTCCTGCTCGCGGTCTGGGTGCTGGCCGTCACGCGCCGCTACCTGCACGAATGCGTCAAGGACTTCTTTCACCGCCCTGCCCGCGCCGAGGCGCTCGACGAGCGCACCGGGACCGAGCGCCGGGCCCAGTGGCTGCAGGTCTGCCTCACATGCTTCCTGCTCAGCATCCTCTACTTCGACTTCGTACAGCACCACAACCCGCGGATAGTCGACGAAACTTCGCCCTACCTGATTCTGGCCGCCGGGACCGGGCTTTGCTGGCTCTACTACGTAGCGAAGCACGTGCTCTACCAGGTGGTGAACTTCACCCTCTTCGACCGACAGCGCGCGCAACTGTGGAACGAGACGTACCAGCTATCGGTCCTCGCGCTGGGCCTGATGCTGCTACCCCTCACCCTGTGGGCTGTCTATTTCGACGTAAGCTACGAAAACCTCCTGATGGCCTTCATTTGTCTCGTATTAGTGGTCAAAATCCCCCTGCTATTCCAGTGTTCAGGCATATTTTTCAACGGTCTGCGCGGCTGTTTCCATTTAATTTTGTACTTTTGTGCGCTCGAAATAGCCCCCGCTCTCGTGCTGTGGCGCGTACTGCTGCGGGCAACCTTTTATTTGACATCAAACCCGTAAGTAATCGTAGGTATTCATGGTTAAGAAGATTCTTGTCTCGCAGCCGCAGCCTGCTTCCGAGAAGTCTCCCTATTACGAGATAGCACGCAAGCACAACGTCGAACTCGTATTCCACCCCCTCATCAAGGTAGAAAGTTTAACCGCCCGCGAGTTCCGGCAGCAAAAGGTCCAGATACTCGACCACACGGCCATAGTCTTCAACTCGCGTCATGCCATCGACCACTTCTTCACCCTGTGCAAGGAAATGCGCATCACGGTGCCCGAGGACATGAAATACTTCAGCATTTCAGAGGCCGTGTCCCTCTACATGCAGAAATACATCCAGTACCGCAAGCGCAAGGCCTTCTACCCCGAGAGCGGCAAGCTGCCCGACCTGATCCAGGTCATGGCGAAACACAAGAACGAGAAATACCTCATTCCCCAGAGCGACGTCCACAGCGACGAGTTGCACCAGCTGCTGGAAAGCAAGAAGCTGAAGCACACCGAGTGCGTGATGTACCGGACCATAAGCAACCCGCTCCCCGAAGGGCAGGCCTTCGACTACGACATGGTCATCCTCTTCACGCCCGCCGGCGTAGAGTCGCTGCTCAAGGCCGTGCCCGACTTCAAAGACAGGGGCATCAAGCTGGGCTGCTTCGGCAAGGCCACGGCCAAAGCCATCGAGGAAGCCGGCCTGGCCCTGGACCTCGAAGCCCCGACGGAGAAAGCACCGTCCATGCCGGCCTCGCTCGACCTCTACCTGGAAGAAAAGCCCTGACGGGGCTCCATCCCGCCGCACGGCGGCCCGTATCTGCATCGTCTCCCGCGCGGAAGGTTTCTCCCGGCCTCCGGCCACCTTCGCGCGGGAGGCGATTTCTTTTTCCCGACATCCCATCCTCTAATCCTCACCGCCATGCGTCCGCACGCCTTTCCCAAAGCCGAACACCTCTGTCTGAAGCGCGACATCGAGACCCTCTTCTCCGCGGGCAGCCGCGCCGCCACCGCCTACCCGGTGCGCCTCGTCTACCGCCAGACGCCCCACGCCGGCGGCCCGGCCGTGCGCGTACTCATCAGTGTGGGCAAGCGACACCTGCACCACGCCGTGGACCGCAACCGGGCCAAGCGGCAGCTGCGCGAGGCCTACCGGCTCAACAAAGCCCTCCTGACGGCCGCGCTCCAGCCCGGGCAGGGCCTCCACCTGGGCCTCATCTGGCTGGCCGACGGCCCCATGCCCTCGGCCGTAGTCCGCGCCAGCGTGGTCCGCCTGCTGCAACGCGTGGCCGAGAAGATGCCGCCCGCCGAACCCTTAACCGCCGAACCATGATACGCCGCTGGCTCACTGCCCTGCTCATCGCGCCCATCCGCTTTTATCAGCGCTACATTTCGCCACTGACGCCGCCCTCGTGCCGCTTCACGCCCACCTGCTCGCAGTACGCCATCGAGGCGCTGCGTAAGCACGGACCGCTGAAAGGACTCTACCTGGCCATCCGGCGCCTGCTGCGCTGCCATCCCTGGGGCGGCAGCGGCTACGACCCTGTCCCCTGAGCCCGCCGGCCGGTCCCGCCGCCGCGGCCGTCAGTCGCCGCAACCACGGGGCTAAGGCCAGTTTTTACGGGAATAGGCCCAGTTTTTACGGGGCTAAGGCCCGTAGCCGGCCGCACCGGCCCGCTGTTTTTTCCCCCTTTTTCTCCCCATGCCCGAACTGGATTTCCACACGCACAACCTGTCCGCCGCGCCCGGAACGGCCATCGTCAACCTGCCACTCGAGTGGACCTGCGCGCCGGAACTGTTCCGCCCCGCGCCGGGCGGCTGCTACTCGGCCGGCATCCACCCCTGGTGGACGACGGACGAGGCCCTCGCCGCGGCCGCTTTCCGGGGCTTGGAGCGACTCTTACCCCACCCGCAGGTCGTTGCCTTGGGCGAGTGCGGAATAGACCGTCTGCGCGGCGGAGAACTGGCCCGGCAGATTGTCTGGCTCGGCCGGCAGGTGGAACTCGCCGAGCGCTACCGCCTGCCCGTCACGCTCCACTGCGTCCGCGCCTTCGACGTCCTGCTGGCCCTCCGCAAGCGCTGGCGCCCCACGACGCGCTGGACGGTCCACGGCTTCCGCGGCCGCCCGGCCCTGGCCCGACAACTGCTCGACGCCGGTCTGGACCTCAGTTTCGGCAGGCTGCGCAACGCGGAGAGTTTTGCCCTGACGCCGCCCGAACGCCGCCACTGCGAGACCGACGACGAAACAACCCCGCCCCCTGACCGTCCTTCGGGACAGTGAGGGGGCGGGGCCGTTTCTGGTAGCGGCGCGGCGCCGGGGCCGCGCTGCGGGGTCAGCGCACCGTGAGGCGGAAGGGGCCCGTCTGGCCGCCGAACTCGGGGGCATAGACGCAGCGCACCTCGGCCAGGCCGCTGCGGTAGTCGCCGGTGCGGGCGGCCACGGCTTCCTCGGTAAAGACGTGTTCGCCCTTGGCCACGTGCTCGAAGAAATATTCGGTCGACGCGTCACGTACGGCGCGGTAACAGCCCACGCCGTCCTGCCACGAGTAGCCCGAGAGGGCGCGCACCGGCTCCAGGCCGGCGGGCCGCGCCGAACGGAGCACCACGAAGTCGTAGTCGGCATCAGCGCGGACGGTGAAGACCTGGCGCACGCGTTCGCCGCTCTCTACGGCGTCGCCCTCGGCCAGCGGCTGCCACGTCCCGCCGCGCTTCACCTCACAGCGGCGCGTCAGCGTCAGGCCGCGGCCCTCCGTCCGGACCGCCTCGGCCGGCACGTTGAAGTTGGCATAAACGGCGCCCCAGGACAGGCCGTCGTCCGCCTTCCTTACGGTGAGGCGGGTCGCATCGACGGCCGGCGCGGCGGCGTAACTGTCGCGCGTGTAGCCCGCCGTAGCGAGGGCCTGCGTGGTCGAGGCGGCGTTGACGCCGACAATGCGCCGCCCCTTGCTGAGCGTATAGTAGAGCGGCGCGCCCGCATCCAGGCGGGCCCGGCTCGAGGACAAAGGCGAAGACACCAGCAGGGCGTAGACCGCATCGGCCGTGGCGCGGCCCGTCTCCCAGGCCTGCGTCCGCTTGGCCTGCATCAGCCAGAGCCGCAGCTCCTCCACGCGTTTGTCGCCCGGCGCACAGAGGCGCTGCAAAGCCTCGATGACGGCCGTCTGCGTAGGAATGCGGTACGACTCCCTGGACAGCGGGGCACGCGCCGTGTCGAAGTAACGGCCCCGACCGGGCGCGGCGACGGTATATTCCAGGAGACTTTGCAGCTGCCGGCGGGCCGTCTCTTCGCGGCCACTCTGCGCCAGGACGAGCACAGCCATCGCCTTGTCCTGCAAGTTCATCCCTGCCGCCTGGGCCTCGGTCAGGCCGAGCAGGTAGCGGGCGTCGTCGTCGGGTTCCAGGCCCAGGAGGGCGCGCACGTAGAGGTAGCGCAACTGTTCCCGGGGCAGCTGCGGCGCCGTGCCGGTGCGCTGCTCGGCCTCGTGCAGGCGTTCCGCCTCGGCGGCGGCGCGGGTCTGGAGGAAGCCGAGGGCGCGCTTCAGGACGTCGGCCGCCGTCCCGTCGCCCGTAAAGGCTTGCACGCGGGCCAGGAGCACGGCCACCTGGGTCGTGACGGCGGCGTTGCCCGCCATGCCCTCGTACCAGCTCCACGAGCCGTCGGCGCGCTGCAAGTCACGCAGCTTGTCGAGCGCCGTGTATTCCTTCGCGGCGGAGACGGCCGGGTCGAAGAGCGAACGGAGCGCGGCGGCGCGGCGAACTTCGGCGGCGGCCTCGGCCAGCCAGGGCGTCTCCTCGGCCCATCCGGCCTGCCCGGCCACGAGGCGGGCCAGGGCGTCGGCCGGGGCCTCGCCGCCGGCGGCCGAGTCGAGGGCGGCCTTCACCGCCGGATTGAGCTGGCCCACGTATCCGCCCAGCTTCAGGGCATAGTAGCGCGTGGCCCACTCCTCAGCATTGCGGCACTGGGCGTCGGCCAGCACGGGCAGGGCCGCAACGGCGTACCACGCCGGCCGGGAGGAGAGCTCCACCGTCAGGCGCCGGCGCGTGGCCTCCTTGGAAGTCCAGAGCGTGTCGAGGCGCAGCGTCACTGAGCCCGCTTCCGTCAGCGAGAAGGGCAGGGTGCGCGTCACGTTCACCCGGTTCGAGAGCACGGGCAGGTAGTGCTCTTCCCCGTCGCTGAATCCGTCGCCCCCGGCCGTCAGGCGGCAGACCAGCACGGCGTCGCCCACGGTCGCCTGGAACGGGAAGCGGACCAGGCAGGAACTGTCGGCCGACAGGCGCACCTGTTCGCGCGCATCGGCCACCGTGCGGCCGGTCTCCGCGTCCACGACCTCGAGGCGCACCGTGACGTCGACCGCGCGGGGCAAGAGGTTGCGCAGCGTCGCGGCCAGGTCCGTGCGGTCGCCCTCGCGGACAAAGCGCGGCAGGGCTGCCTGCACCATGAAGTCCTTGCGGACCACGACCGTCGTGTCCAGTCCGCCGTAGTCCATCGCTACGGAGTGGGCCAGCGCGGAGAAGTTCCACGACGTCAGGCTCTCGGGCAGCGTGAAGGCGATGCCCACCGTGCCGGTCGAGTCCGTATGGAGCGAGGGATGGAAATAGGCCGTCTCGGCAAAGTTCGTACGGGGCGTCGGCGCGCTCACGGCACCGCCGCTCCCGGCCGCCGCATTGACGGGCGCGGCCGACTTGGCGAGCAGCTGCGGGCGCAGGGAGCGCTGCATCAGGCCGTCGGTCACGGCCGCCTCGTCCAGGCTGGCGGACATGGCCCGCTCGGCTATGGACACGACGCCGTAGGTCCGCGGACCGTAGGAGAAGAGCCCGTCCGCCCAGTCCGTGAAGACGAGCGACGGGACGCGGCGCATCCGGACCGCCCCCGCGCCGGAGAGCGAGAAGTACGTATAGCGGTCGCCCTGCCAGTAGGCCACGGGCTGCCGGCGGTAGATGCCCAGCCCGGAGAAAGCCCACGGGCGGGCGGCCAGGGCATCGAGCGACGCGTCGTAGAGGCGGGCCATGACGGAGGCCCGAGCGGGGCGGCCGTCGGGATAGGTCACGCGCAGGCGCCACTCTTCCTGCTGCCCCGGCACCAGGCGCGAGCGGAACGTGCTCCACGAGAGCACCAGGCGCTTCTCGGGAACGGGCCGCTCCACCGTGGCTTCGGCGCGGTAGACCTGTCCGTCTTTCACGAAGGCAAAGACGGCGCGGGCGCAGTCGCCGTAGGCGGGCTGCCAGGCCAGGTCGAAGCGCAAGAGCGAATCGGAGAAGGCGATGCGGCGGCTTTCCAGCAGGCGGTCGGCCATGAACAGGTCGTAGAAGAGCAGGACGCTGTCGGCCGACGAGCCGAGGAGCACGCGCGCCGAGTCGCGGCCGGCGCTCGGGCGTACGTCCGTCCAGCAGACGGCCGGTGAGGCGGGCCGCGTGTCGTGTTCCGAGAAGAGGAGCAGGCGGGCCGTGTCGGGCGCGGCTACGGCGTCGGGGCCGGGCAACAGGCGGTGGATGAGCTGATACTCGCCCGACGGCAGGGCGCGCAGGGCCTCGGGCACGAAGGTCTGGCCCGTGCGGAACGCACCCTCGGCCAGCAGCCGGCCGTCGCGGCGCAGCTCATAGCGCCCCTCGGCCTCCACGTTCTGGCCCTGGGCGTTGCGTTGCCACACCTGGACGGCGGGCAACTGTTCGCGGCAGACGGTCTGCGGCCACGACGTCTCGAACCAGGCGGCCCGGGTGGCGGCGCTCAGGGTGTAGCTGCCGCTGGCCGTCTCGCCGTTCCCGGCCGTCGCGTCGAACGTCAGGACGTAGGAGAAGCGGGCCAGCCGCCACGACGACTGTTCTCCGGGCCGGCAGGCCAGCACCACGGGCACGCAGAAGCGGCCGTCAGCGTCGGTGCGCACCGTCCCGCTGGCGGCGGGCAGGGCCTCCGCGCTCCACAGCCAGGCACGGCGCGTCACCTCCCAGCGCACCGTCGCGTCCGCTACGGGCAGGTCGGTATAAGTCCGCACGCGGCCCCACACGGGCACCGTGTCGCCGAGGGCGTAAGTAGTGCGGACGGGCTCCACCTCGGCCGTGAACGTCGGGCGCTTATACTCCTCGACCTGGACACTGGTCTGGTAGCTGCTGCCGTTCCATTCGCAGCGCAGCAGGAAACGGCCCGGCAGACAGGCCTCGGGGAGCGTGAGCCGTGCGCCTGCCGCGCCGAACGCGTCGGCTGTCAGCCGCACGGAGTCCACGGCGCGGCTGTTCACGTCGAGCAGTCGCACCCAGCCCGAGAAGTCGGGGACAACGCGGAAATCGTCGCCCTGCCGCTCGTAGGCCACGGCGCCGAGGCAGACCGTCTGTCCCGGCCGATAGATGGCCCGGTCGGTGAAGAGTTCCAGGCGTTGCACGGGCTTTTCCTCCCGGGCCGTGCAGCTCCGGAGCGACGTCCCGCCGGCGGCCGAAAGGGTGAAGGCGGGCGCCGCCTCGTCGCCGGAAACCGAGACATAGCAGGAGCCGGCGCTACGGCCGGAGGGAGGGGTGAGCGAGAGCGTCCCCGTGGCGTCGATGGTATAGGCCGCCTGCTGACGGCCATTGCCGTCGACCGCTACGACCCGGGCGCCCGGAACGGGATGCCCGCTGCGGGCGTCGACCACAACGAGGCGCAGCTTCCCGTCGGGTTGCGCCAGCTGCAGGGGCTGGAGGCGTGTCACGTGGACAACGCAGTGGTCCAACGCCGTCCCGTCCGCCAGCAGCTCGCAGAGGTAGACGCCGGGCGCGGACGGGGTCCAGTCGATGCTGTCCCGTTGCCGGCGGTAGGCGGGCAGGGGCGCCAGGTCGCGCCCCAGGGTCTGCACGCGGCCCGTGCGGTGGCGGCGGAGCGCCTTGAGCGTCCAGGACGTGGAAGCATGGTCCAGCGTCCGGGCCGACAGGTCGAGCCGCGTGAAACGCACTTCGGCCCGGCGCACGTTGCGGCCCTCGAAGGCGAGGCGTACGGGGCGGCCGGGATAGCAGAGGGGCACGGCGCCCGAAACCTGGAGGCTGGGCAGCCCGATGCGGGTCACGAAGTTGTGCAACACGGCGGCACGCGGCTCCCTGCCGTACAGTTCGAGCCCGGTGCGGGCGGCGGCGAGGCGCAAACTGTCGGCTTGCTCCTCGGCCTGTCCGTAGCCGCCGAGCTCCGTCAGGGCGACGTAGGTCTCTACGTTGAGCGGCAGGTCGCGGTATTCGCCGGCCAGGCGCGACAGGGCCCGCCAGGCGGGTTGCTCATCGAGGCGCCCGGGCACCGGGGAGAGGTCCGCCACGCTGTCCAGGCGGACCAGCAGGGCGGCTTCGCGGCGGCCGGCGGCGGCATAGTGGCGCGCCACGGCCCCGCTCAGCGCCGCCCGGGTGCTGTCCGGCAGACACCGCGAGTCGGCGGCCGAACGCCAGAGCACGTGGAGCACGTCGTTGCCGAAGTAGCGGCTGTCCCCGCCCTCGCGGAAGAGGGGGACGAAGTCGGCGGCGCGGGCGGCCGACAGGGCAGGGAGGTCGGCCAACGAGGCCAGCAGATGGGTCCGGGCACGGCGGAGGTCGGCCGTGTCGCGGGCGGTGGAGACGGACTGGAGCAGGCAGCCCAGCGCGCCGTGCCACAGCGCGCGCACCACGGGACGCTCCTCGCGGGCCAGGGCCGCTTCCATGCGCGCCAGGACCACGCGGCCGCTGTCCGGCGACACGGCGGCCTGCAACTGTTGGGCGGCCAGGGCGGCACGGAGCAGCTGGGCGTCGTCGTTTTCGGCCAGCGCCTTGTCGCCGACCCGGCGCACGGCGGCCAGGGCCGTCTGGGGCAAGTCCTGGCGCACGGCCTCGTCGGCCTGTTGCCAGAGCTGACTGTAACTCTGGGCACGAATGCTGCCCGCCACCCCGGCGGCAGCAAGCAGCAGGATCAGTATTCTTTTCATAGGATGCGGTGGTTGATTTCTCATACAGTAAAACGTAAGGTACGGGACCGTTCTACAAACAAAAGGGCGGCAGGGCGGAAACCTTGCATGCCGCAGGCTTCTTTTAAGGTGGGTTCTATCAATTCCATTTTTTATTTCTTGCATAAGGCAGCAGAAC
>OHIY01000276.1_pt1 | contig 30794 bp, 18 predicted proteins | sample 1568351 | NCBI WGS metagenome assembly OHIY01 (sample SAMEA3879547, study PRJEB24766) | human gut metagenome | biome: human-associated habitat; feature: feces | place: USA | collected 1985/1987 | reverse complement strand
GGGTTCTGCTGCCTTATGCAAGAAATAAAAAATGGAATTGATAGAACCCACCTTACACTGACCATGAACCCTTATTCCCTATCCAGCTACCTGCGGGGCGGCGCACTCTTCCTGAACAACGCGCTGCGGCCCCGTCACAAGCGCCTCGGCTCGCTAATGATCTACGCCACGAGCCGTTGCCAGTCGCGTTGCCAGCATTGCTCCATCTGGCAGAAGCCGCACGAAGACCTCACGCTCACGGAAATAGCCGCCATCGTGCGTAGCCGCTGCGTCACGCCCCATACCGTCGTGGGCCTCGAGGGCGGGGAATTCATCCTCCACCCCGAGGCCGATGCCATCCTGGCCTGGTTCGATGCCCACCATCCCTGCTACACGCTGCTGACGAACGGGCTGGCGAGCGACCGCGTGAGCGACGCCGTAGCCCGCCACCGGCCCACGCGCCTCTACGTCTCGCTCGACGGACCGCGCGACACGTACTGCCGCATGCGGGGCCGCGACGGTTACGACGCCGTCCTGCGCACGGTCCGCGCCTGCCGCGACCGCGTGCCCGTCTCGTTGATGTTTTGTCTGTCGCCCTGGAACAGTTTCGACGACCTGCGTCACGTGATTCACGTGGCCCGGGACGAGGGCGCCGACGTGCGCATCGGCATCTACGGCACCCTGGCCTTCTTCGACACACACGCCGGCCTGCTGGCCGCGGAGCCTGACCGGTTTGCCGGGGAAATACCGGACGAGGTGCTCCAGACGCAGGAAAACTTCGACTACCTGGCGCTCTACGGCGAGTGGCGTAACGGCACGCTGCGCCTGCCCTGCCGCAGCATTTGCAGCCAGTTGGTGGTCCACTCGAACGGCAACGTGCCGCTCTGCCAGAACCTGGACACCGTGCTGGGCAACATACGGGAGCAGCCGCTCGACGCCATCTTCAACTCGGCGGCCGCCTGCGCGGCGCAACGCCGCTACGGCCGGGGCTGCAACGGCTGCTGGATCAACTATCACCGCAAGTACGACATCATCCTGCACCGGACGCTGGAGCGCTGGATGCCGCGCCGGGCCGTCGCGGCCCTGTTGGGCGACTACCAGTGGTCGGCCCGGCCGGGCGAGACCTACCGCCAGTTTCTGGCCCGCCACGCCCGCCGCGACGCCCGGCCGGCGGACGAACCGCTTCCCTAAACCTCCTACCTCATGCGCTACGAACTCATCGACCGCCTGCGGCGCTGCCGCAACCGCCACGAATTGCCGCCGGCCTACGCTGCCGGCTACGCTTTCGTGGGAGCGGGCCGGCACGCCCGCCAAAACCTCTACCCCATTGTGGACTACCTGCACCTGCCGCTGTGCTACGTCTGCTGCGCCACGCCGGCATCGGCCCGCGCCGTCCAAGCCTGGCGCCCGGGCGTCCGCGCCGTGTGCGACCTCGGAGAAGTCCTGGCCGACCCCGCCGTCCGGGGCGTCTTCGTGGCGGCCCCGGCGCGGGTGCAGGCGGCCCTGGCCCGCCGCATACTGGAAAGCGGACGCGCCCTGTTTGTCGAGAAACCGCCCTGCTGCGACGGGGCGGAGCTGGCGTGCCTCCTCGCGGCGGAGCGGGCGGGCGGCGCCCCGCTGGCCGTGGCCGGACTGCAGCGCCGCTGCGCCCCGGACGTGCGGCTGCTGGCCCGCCGCATCGGGCGGAAGCGGGCGGCCTGCTACCAGCTGACCTACCGCACGGGGCCCTACCCCGAGGGCGACGCGCTGACCGAACTGTTTCTCCACCCGCTCGACCTGGCCGTCCACCTCTTCGGTCCGGCCCGGGTGGAAGGCTTCCAGTGCGTCGGCCGCGCACCCCGCGACGGACAGACGCTCCACCTGCTGCTGCGCCACGGCGAAGTGTGCGGCAACGTGACGCTCTCGACGGCCGGGGCCTGGAACGCGGCCGAGGACGAACTCCGCGTAGACACGGCGGAAGGCTGCTACACCCTGCACCCGGGCCGGGGGCTCACGTTGCGCCGCTGGCCGGCCCGCCTGTTCGGTCTGCCGGCCGAGAAGCTGCGGCGCGAGGCGGGCACGGCGCTGCGCCTGTGGGAGGTGCAGCCCGGACTGCCGGAACTGTGCCAGAACGCCTTGTACGTCAACGGCTTCTACGAGGAAGTGCGCCGCTTCGCCGAGGTCGTCGAAGGACGTGCGGCCGACCACCCCGCGGCCCTGGCGCACCTGACGGACACCTACGCCCTGCTCGACGCCGTCCGCCGCCGCTGGACGGGCGACGGCAGCTCGGCGGCAGCGCACTAAAAAGCGGCTCCCCCGCGCAGCACCGCAACGGTGGCTGCACGGGGGAGCCGCATGGGGCAACGGGGCGCCGCGGGCGCCTCAGTCGCAGACGGCGCGGGCCAGGGCGGCGCCCAGCGCGCGGGCCGATTCGAGCGTGGCGCCGGAAGGGCCCTGCTTCCACTCCAACGGGTCGGCCACGAGGTCCATCTTCATCTGTTCGTTGTAGGCCGTGATGGTTTTCACCGCCGCCGGGGCCCACGTGAAGCCGCCGAAGTAGGCCAGCTTGTGGCCCGCCACCTCGCGGCCTGCCAGGCGGCGCAGCAGGTCCTCCACCACGGGGAAGAGCCCGCCGTTGTAGGTAGGTCCGCCGATGGCCAGACCGCTGTAACGGAAGATGTCGGCCAGCACGAACGAGGGCTGCGACACGCTCAGGTTGTGTACGATGATTTTCTTCAGCCCCTCCTGCGCGGCCCCCTCGGCTACGGCCTCGGCCACACGCTGCGTATTGCCGTACATCGACCCGTAGCAGACGACAAGGCCTTCCTCCGTCTCGCCGTGAGCCAGGCGACGGTACGTTTCGACGGCGCGCGGGGCTTCGGCCGTCCAGACCGGTCCGTGCGTGGAGCAAATCATGCGGATGTCGAGCCCGCCCAGCTTGCGGAGCGCCGTGCGTACGGGGGCGCGGAACTTGCCCAGGATGGAGGCGAAGTAGCGCTCCATCTCGGGCCAGTAGGCGGCGGTGTCCATCTGCGTGTCGAGGACGGCGCCGTTCAGGGCACCGAAGCAGCCGAACGCGTCGCCGGAGAAGAGGATGCCCTCCTCGGCCACGAACGACACCATCGTTTCCGGCCAGTGGAGCATCGGGGCCAGGTAGAACGTCAACTCCCGGCGGCCCAGCGAGAGCTTGTCGCCGTCGGCCACGAGTACGTCGCCCTCCGTCGGGACGCCGTAGAAGCCCTGCACCATCTCGAACGTTTTCCGGTTGCCTACGAGGCGGATGCCGGGATAGAACTGGCGGATGAGCGAGAGACTGCCGGAGTGGTCCGGCTCCATATGATTGATGATCAGGTAATCGACGGGCCGCTCGCCGAGCACGGCGCGGATTTTCTCCAGATACTCCGCAAAGAAAGCCACATCGACCGTGTCGACCAGGGCCACCTTCTCGTCGACAATCAGATAAGAGTTGTACGACACGCCCTGCGGCAGACGCCACAGGCCCTCAAAGCGGTGCTTCACGCGGTCGTTCACACCGACATAGAAGATATTTTCCTTAATTTCCATATTCAGTCTCGTTTTGAGAATCACAATGTCCGGGCCCAGCGGGCCTGTTCCGCGCAAAGATACGAAAAAAAGTCGGGCCGCGCCGCCCTGTCCGCAGAATCGGCCGATACGATTCGGAAAAACGGGCCCTATTCCCGTCGCTACGGGGCTAAGGCCCGTAAAAACTGGGCTAAGGCCCGTAGCGGGCGGGCCTGTCCGGGGCGTCACTGCCCCGCGGGAGAGCGGGACGCCGCGTAACACGACGACGAGGCAAACCGGCAGCAGGCAAACGACAAATAGCACAAAAACGGGAGAATCTGCGCAAAACGAACGACCAATACGCCTTTTTTACCGACAAATTGAATTTCTTTTAATGAAAGATAAGAAAAAAACCGGAAGGCCAGTCCGCGCGATGCGGAATATTGCTTATCTTTGCCCCAGAAAATACCCAACAAAATCATAGATTATGAAAAGTAGACTTTACTTATCGCTGGCACTGGCGTCGACGCTGGTGCTGACGTCTTGCAAAAAGCTCGGAGAGCTTTCTGCTGACAATTTCACCGTTACGCCTTCCCCCATGGAAGCTGTAGCCGGCCAAGTGCCCGTCACCATTGACGGCCGCTTCCCGGAGAAGTACATGAAGAAGAAAGCCGTAGTAACGGTGATCCCCGTACTGCGCTATGAAGGCGGCGAAGCCAAGGGCCAGTCCGCAACGTTCCAGGGCGAGAAGGTAAAAGGCAACGACCAGGAGATTTCCTACAAGATGGGCGGCAACTACACCATGAAGAACTCCTTCGACTACCTACCCGCGATGCAAAAGAGCGAGCTCTACCTCACGTTTGAAGCACGCGTGGGCAAGAAGACCGTAGAAGTGCCCGAGGTGAAAGTAGCCGACGGCGTCATCGCTACGTCCGCCCTCGTAGCCCGCACCGCCGCCAACGCCAACGGTGCCCTCGGCGAGGACGCTTATCAGTACTCCATCGCACAGACCAAGAAGGCACAAATCAAATACCTCATCAACCAGGCCAAGGTACGCAGCAGCGAGCTCGAGTCCGTATCCGTACAGGAATTCGTACAGATGCTGCGCGACATCAAGGCAGACCAGAAAGGCCTGCAGCTTGACGGCATCGAGGTTTCGGCCTATGCCTCTCCCGATGGCGCCTTCGACTTCAACAAGGAGCTGGCTGAGAAGCGTGAGGGAACCTCTACGGATTACCTCAAGAGCGAGCTCAAGAAGATTGACCTCGAAGCTGACATCGACGGCAAGTACACCGCTGAAGACTGGGACGGTTTCAAGGAACTCGTAGAGCAGTCCAACCTGCAGGACAAGGATGTCATTCTCCGCGTCCTCTCCATGTATCAGGACCCCGAGGAGCGCGAGACGCAGATCCGTAACATCTCTGCCGCCTACAAGGAGCTCGCTGACGAGATTCTCCCCGAACTTCGCCGCGCCCGCTTGACCTTGAGCTACAACATCATTGGCCGCACCGACGACGAGATTCAGGCTCAGTACAAGGCCGACGCCTCCAAGCTCTCCGTAGAAGAGATGCTCTACGCCGCTACGCTGACGGACGACGCCGCCCAGAAGAAGGACATCTACACCAAGACGACGCAGCTCTACCCGAGCGACTACCGCGCCTACAACAATCTGGCCATCCTCGCCCTGCAGGACGGTGACCTCAACGCCGCCAAGAATTACCTCGACCAGGCTGCCAGCAAGAAGGGCGACGCTGTTGAAGTCAACGCCAACCGTGCGCTGCTCGCCCTGGCTCAGGGCAACGTGACCGAGGCCGAGAACTATGCCGGCCGCGCTACGACCGCCAAGAACTACAAGGAAGTTGTCGGCAACCTCAATATTGCCAAGGGCAACTACGCACAGGCTGCCAACGACCTGAACGGTGTCAACACGAACAGCGCCGCTCTGGCTCAGATCCTGAACAAGGACTACACCGCCGCCACGAAGACCCTCTCGAGCGTAGCTACTCCCGACGCCATGACGAGCTATCTGAAGGCCATCGTCAGCGCTCGCACGAACCAGTCCTCTACGGCCATCTCGAACTTGCGCGATGCCATCCAGAAGGATTCCTCGCTCAAGGCTTACGCCGCTAAGGACCTCGAGTTCGCAGCCCTCTTCAACGACGCTTCCTTCCAGAGCCTCGTGAAGTAATCTTACCGAACCGTTTTATCCTGAATACCGGAGGAGTCGGAGGCCATAGCTCCGGCTCCTCCTTTTCTTTTCTCCATGAACATCCGCTATTCCCTCTCCCGCTGCGCCGTTGCGCTCTGCGTCCTCGCCCTGCTGCTCGCGGCCGCCTGCTCCGGCCCGAAGGACCGCTTCCTGCTGGAGGGCCGGCTGGCCGGCGTCAACCAGGCCGAGTTCTTCATCTACTGCGACGACGGCAACGCCCCCTTCTTCGACACCATATCCATCCGCGACGGCTCCTTCAGCTACGAGCGCCAGCTCGCCGCGCCCGTCGTCATGACCCTGCTCTACCCCAACTTCTCGCAGACCGACATCGTGGCCGAACCGGGCAAGAAGCTCCGCATCGAGGGCGACGCCTCACGCCTGGCCGAGGCCGACATCTCGGGCACGGAGGACAACGAACTGCTCAGCACCTTCCGCCGCGAGAACGCCGGGAAGCGGGAGACCGAAGTACGCCTGGCCGCCGGAGAGTTTATCCGCAGCCACGCCGCAACACTGGCCGCCTACGCCGTCTTCAAGCGCTACTTCGCCACGGACAAGGCCCCCGACCCCGCCACGACGCGCTCGCTCCTGGCCGACCTGCGCAAGGCCCAGCCCGACAACGCCGCGCTCCACGCCCTGGCCGACCGCCTCGAGCCCCGGCTATCCGCCGCCGAGGGGCAGCAGCTCCCCGACTTCGAGGCCCAGACCATCGACGAACGCACCGTCACGAAGGCCGACTTCGAGGGGCGCCCGCTCCTCGTGGCCTGCTGGGCCTCGTGGAGCAACGAGAGCACGGCGCTCATCCAAAAGGTGCGCCGTCTGCAGCGCGCCTACGGCAAGCGGCTGGGCACGCTCTCCGTCTCGCTCGACGTCGACCCCGTCAGCTGCCGCCGCAGGGCCGAGCGCGACTCCCTGAGCGGCCCCATCGTCTGCGACACCCGCGCGTTCGACGGCCCGCTGGTCCGCCGGCTGGGCCTGAGCCAGGTGCCCGGCACCCTGCTGGTCGACGAAAAGGGTAAAATCGTGCAGCGCGACATCCCCATCGACGATCTGGAGCGCCGCATCGCCGACGTCATGCCCGCCCAGTAAGCGCCGCGCGCCCTGTCTCCGACGCCGCCAAACCTGATTTCTGCCATGCTAATCAAAGTCAACACAGCCGCTCTCAACGGCCTCAACGTCCTGCCCGTATTCCTCGAAATCAACACCTGGAAGGGCTGCGACAGCTTCTTTATGGTCGGACTGCCCGACAGCGCAGTGCGTGAAAGCCGCATGCGCGTGGAGAGCGCCCTGAAAAACACGGGCTACCGACTGCCCCAGATGAACACGACGGTCAACTTTGCCCCGGCCGACGTCCGCAAGGAGGGCTCGGGCTACGACCTGCCCCTAGCCGTGGGCCTGCTGGCGGCCGCCAAGCTCATCCAGTCCGACGCGCTCGACCGCTTCCTGCTGGTGGGCGAGCTCGGCCTCGACGGCAGCGTACACGCCGTGAAGGGCGCCCTGCCCATAGCCATCAAGGCGCGCGAACTGGGCTACGAGGCCATCGTCGTGCCGCACAGCAACGCCCGCGAGGCGGCCGTCGTCGACGGGCTGCGCGTCTACGGCGTGGCGTCGCTCGCCGAGGTCGCGGCCCTGCTCGAGGGGCGCTCCAGCCTGACGCCCGAGCACGTCGACATGCAGGCCGAGTTTCTCGCTGCCCAAGGCAACGACCCGCTCGACTTCGCCGACGTCAAGGGCCAGGAACAGGTGAAGCGCGCCTTTGAAGTGGCGGCAGCGGGCGGTCACAATCTGTTGCTGGTCGGCAGCCCCGGCTGCGGCAAGAGTATGATGGCCAAGCGGCTGCCTTCCATCCTGCCGCAGCTCACACTGGCTGAAAGCCTCGAGACTACGCAAATCCACTCCGTGGCCGGGAAGCTGTCCGAGGGGACGTCGCTCATCACGCGCCGGCCCTTTCGCAGCCCGCACCACACTATTTCCGACGTCGCCCTCATCGGGGGCGGCAGCTCCTTCCAGCCGGGCGAAATCAGCCTGGCCCACAACGGCGTGCTCTTTCTCGACGAGTTGCCCGAATTCAGCCGCTCCGCGCTCGAAACGCTCCGGCAACCGCTCGAGGACCGCCGTATCACCATCTCGCGGGCCAAGTACACGGCAACGCTGCCCTGCTCGTTCATGCTCGTGGCCTCTATGAACCCCTGTCCTTGCGGTTACTACAATCACCCGACGCGTCGCTGCGTCTGCACGCCGGGACAGATACAGCGCTACATGAACCGCATCTCGGGCCCGCTGTTAGACCGCATCGACCTGCAGGTAGAGGTGGCGCCCGTCTCCGTAGAGGAACTGGCCCACGCGCCGGCCGGCGAGACGAGCGCGGCCATCCGCGAACGTGTGGTCCGGGCACGCAGCGTGCAGACGGCCCGCTTTGCCGGCGAGCCGGGTACGCACTGCAACGCCCAGATGACGGCCCGACAGCTGCAGCGCTACGCGCAGCCCGACGCCCAGGCGGCCGACCGCCTGAGCCGCGCCATGAAGGCGCTCGGCCTCTCAGCCCGCGCCTACGAGCGCATACTCAAGGTGGCCCGCACCATAGCCGACCTCGACGGCGCTCCGCAAATCGGGGCGCGCCACGTGGCCGAGGCCGTGGGCTACCGCAACCTGGACCGCTCCAGCTGGGGCGAATAGCCCCGCCAAGTTTCACCCCATAACCCTACCCTATCCATGTACAGACTCCTACTCTCCCTCCTGTGCCTCATCGGCACGCTCGGCGCCGCGGCACAGACCGTCCTGTTCCACACCGGCGACTCGACCGGATTCCCCTACCGCATCCCGGCCATCGCCACGACGTGCGACGGCCAGCTCGTAGCCCTCACGGACCGCCGGCCCTGCGGCGGCGACATCGGCTTTGGCCGCGTGGACATCCTGGGCCGCACGAGCGACGACAACGGTACGACGTGGAGCGCGCCCTTCGAGGTGCTCGTCGGGACCGGTAGCGGCGCCGACACGGGCTTTGGCGACGCCTGCCTCGTGGCCGACCGCAACCGCCGCGAGCTCTTGCTTGTCTGCGCCTCGGGCGACGTCCCTTACTGGCAGTCCACGCCCAGCCACCCGCTCCGCATGGTCAGCACCCGCGCCAAGTGGGACCGCAAGTCCGGCCGCTGGGTCTGGGAGGCCCCGACCGACCTGACGCAGACCGTCTACCACGACCTCTTCGGCGCGCGCCTCAACGGCATCTTCATGGGCTCGGGCCGCATCTGCCAGAGCCGCCAGGTGAAGACGGGGCGCTACTACCGCCTCTACGCCGCCCTGTGTACGCACCGCGGCAACTTCGTCGTCTACTCCGACGACTTCGGCCGCTCGTGGGGCGTCCTGGGCAGCGCCGAAGCCTCCTGCGCCCCGAAGGGCGACGAACCGAAGTGCGAGGAACTGCCCGACGGCAGCGTCCTGCTCAGCTCGCGCAAGCAGGGCGGGCGCTACTTCAACGTGTTCCGCTACACCGACGTGGACGAAGCGCGCGGCGTCTGGGGCGCACCGGCCGACTCGAAGACAGCACCGGGCGGCATCAGCAACGAAGGGGGCGCCTGCAACGGCGAAATCCTCATTATCCCCGCCCGCGACGCGCAGGGCCGCCGCACCCACCTGGCCTTGCAGAGCGTGCCGGCCGGCCCGGCCCGCAGCCACGTGACGCTCTACTGGAAGACCCTCGACCGGCCCGCCGACTACAACACGCCGCTCCGCTTCGCCTCCCACTGGGACGGCAGCTACGAGGTGACGGCCGCCGGCTCGGCCTACTCCACCATGACGCTCCAGGCCGACGGCCGCATCGGCTTCTTCTATGAGGAGGAGCCGGGCTACTATCAGATGGTCTACCGCGCGCTGGAGCTGTCCGACATCACGGGCGGCCGTTACCGCGCGGACTGAGGGCGCGCCGCGGCCGCCCGGCCCCCGCGCCACGGGCCTTAGCCCCGTAAAAACTGGGCTAAGGCCCGTAAAAACTGGAATAGGGCCCGTTCGCGCGCGGCGTATCGGCGGCGGCCTGTGGGCCCGTCGCCGCGCCCGGCTCCGCCCCTTTCCGGGCCGCGGAGCGGCCGCCGTGCGCCAAATCGGGACGCGGCCCGCACCGGGACTGAAAAAATTCACAACCGGTAGAGACGCAACCAAATAAACTTCGTACATTTGTGCAGAATTGTCCTTAAACCAAACCTTAATACCCCAAAAAAGTATGTACAAGAAAACTTTGACACTGCTTTTGGGCTGTCTTTCCGCCCCGGTCTGGGCCGACGTCGTGCCTGCCCCCGGCGGTTACCTCTATGGCGAAATGACTGCACCAACAGGCATGGAATGGCAAAGCCCTGACTCCCTGGCCTACAACAAGGAGCGGCCGCACGCGTGGTTCTTTTCGTTTGCCGACGTGGAGAGTGCGCGCAAGGTGCTGCCCGAGGCCAGCGCCTACTGGCGGTCGCTCGACGGCCAGTGGGACTTTCACTGGGCCCCCGACCCTGACCACCGCCCGAAGGACTTCTACCGGACGGACTTCGACGCCAGCGCCTGGGACAAAGTGCAAGTACCCATGTGCTGGAACGTCGTAGGCATCCAGAAAGACGGCTCGCTGAAGTACGGCGTGCCCATCTATTCCAACCAACGCGTCATCTTCCAGCACTCGGTGAAGGTAGACGACTGGCGCGGCGGCGTTATGCGTACGCCCCCCAAGGACTGGCCCACGTACAAGGACCGTAACGAGGTGGGCTCCTACCGCCGCACCTTCGAGGTGCCGGCCGACTGGGACGGCCGCGAAATTTACCTCAACTTCGACGGCGTAGACTCCTTCTTCTACCTCTACGTGAACGGCCGCTACGTGGGCTTCTCGAAAAACTCGCGCAACCTGGCCCAGTTCAACATCACCCCCTACGTGGAGCCCGGGAAAGAGAACGTCGTGGCCGTGGAAGTTTACCGCAACTCCGACGCCTCGTTCCTGGAGAGCCAGGACATGATGCGCCTGCCGGGCATCATACGCTCCGTCTACCTCACCTCTAAGCCGCAGCTCCAGGTGCGCGACGTCGTGGCCATCCCGGACTACGACGCGACCTACACCGACGCTTCGCTCAACATCAAGACCTACGTGCGCAACTACGGCAAGAAGGCCAAGAACTACACCCTGACCTACACGCTCTACGAGAACAAACTCTACAGCGACGAGAACCGGCTCGTGGAGGGCGTCAGCGTCAGCGCGCCCGTGGAGCAACTGGCCAAGGGCGGCGAGTGCGTAGTCAGCACGACGCTCCACGCCGGCACGGCCGTAAAGCCCTGGAACGCCGAGCGCCCGTACCGCTACACGCTGGTCGGCGAACTCAAGGACAAGAAAGGCCGCACGGTCGAGACCTTCTCCACCATAGTCGGCTTCCGCAAAATCGAAATCAAGGACACGCCCGCCAGTGCGGACGAGTTCGGGCTCGCCGGCCGCTACTACTACCTCAACGGCCAGCCCATCAAGATGAAAGGCGTCAACCGCCACGAGACTAATCCCGAGCGCGGCCACGCTATTACCCGCGAACAGATGGGGAAGGAAGTGATGCTCATGAAGCGGGCCAACATCAACCACGTCCGTAACAGCCACTACCCCGACAATCCCTACTGGTACTACCTGTGCGACAAGTACGGCATCTACCTGGAGGACGAGGCCAACATCGAGAGCCACGAGTACTACTACGGCGACGCCAGCCTCTCCCACCCGGCCGAGTGGAAAAACGCCCACGTGGCGCGCAACCTGGAAATGGTCCACGCCAACGTAAACCATCCCTCCATCTGCCTTTGGAGTTTGGGCAACGAAGCCGGGCCCGGCAAGAACTTCGTCGCGGCCTATGAGGCCATCAAGGCCTTCGACACCTCGCGCCCCGTGCAGTACGAGCGCAACAACGACATCGTGGACATCGGCTCGAACCAGTATCCCTCCATCGCCTGGGTGCGTGAGGCCGTGAAGGGCAAGTACAACATGAAGTACCCCTACCACATCTCGGAATACGGCCACTCCATGGGTAACGCCGTGGGTAATCTCTCCGACTACTGGGACGCCATCGAGAGCACCAACTTCTTTATCGGCGGCGCCATCTGGGAATGGGTGGACCACGGCATCTACTCCTACGACAAGCAGACCGGCACGCGCTACTTCGCCTACGGCGGCGACTTCGGCGACCGCCCGTGCGACGGCACCTTCTGCATGGACGGCGTGATGCTGCCCGACTTGACGCCGAAGGGCCAATACTACGAGGTGAAACGCGTCTACCAGAACGTGGGCGTGAAAGCCGTCGACATGAAGCAGGGACAGATTGAGATTTTCAACAAAAACTACTTCACGCCGCTCACTGACTACGTCATCGAATGGTCCCTGTGGAAGGACGGCGTAGAAGTACAGAAGAGCACCGCCATGAAGGGCCCGCGCACCGTCGTAGGGCCGCGCCAGAAGCAGACCTACACCCTGCTCTACGACTACAACCAGCTCGACCCGCAGAGCGAGTACTTCGTGAAAGTGCAATTCCTCCTGGCCGAAGACAAGCCTTGGGCCAAGAAGGGATACGTACAGATGGAGGCCCAGCTCCCCGTGAAAGCCGCTCAGGACGTTAAGTCCGTGGCCGAGGCAGCCGGTCAGGGCAGCCTCAAGCAAACGGTCCAGAACAACCTGCTCAGCGTGACGGGCGACGGCTTCGAGGCCAAGTTCGACACCCAGACCGGTTCGCTCTACGCCCTTACCTACGGCGGCAAGACCATCATTGCCGACGGCAAGGGGCCCAAGCTCGACGCCTTCCGCGCGCCGACCGACAACGACAACTGGGCTTGGGGTGAATGGGGCCAGAATGGCCTGCACAACTTGCAGCACAAGGTGACGAACTGGAGTAAGTCGACGGGCAAGGACGGCAGCGTCACCTTCTCGTTCACCGTAGAGAGCCAGGCGCCCCACCCCGCCCGCATCTACCAGCAGTACGGCTACCCCTCGTCCGGCCACTACGCCGTTGAGGAAGACACGAGCCGTCCCTGCGCGTTCAAGTTCACGACCAACCAGAACTGGACCGTCTACCCCGACGGCTCCATCGAGCTCCAGAGCGCCATTACCTCCAACAAGCCGAGCCTGGCCCTGCCGCGCATCGGCTACGCCATGGAGCTGCCCGACACGTGGAACCAGTACACTTACTACGGCCGCGGCCCCGTGAACAACTACAACGACCGCAAGGAAGGGCAGAACGTGGAAATCCACACGGCCCCGGTGGCCGAGCAAGGCATCCTGCTCGGTAAGCCCCAGGCCATGGGCAACCGCGAAGACGTGCGCTGGTGCGCACTGACCGATGCCGCGGGCGACGGCGTAGCCTTCGTCGCCGACAGCGTGATGTCGGCCTCTGCCCTCCCCTGGAGTCAGATGCAACTCATGATGGCGCCCCACCCCTACCAGTTGCCCAAGAGCCAGAGCGTGTTCCTGCACCTCGACGCCAAGGTGACCGGTCTGGGCGGTAACAGCTGCGGACAGGGCGGACCCCTCACCGAGGACCGCGCCTACGCCACGGGCTACAACTTCGGCTTCATCATCCGACCCGTCAAGGGCAACAACGCCGCCGCACAGAGCCACGTCGCCACGGCCGGCGTCAAGCCGATACTCGTAGACCGCAGCCGCACCGGCGAACTGACCCTGTCGACCCCCGAAAAGGGACAGACCATCCTCTACAGCCTCAACGGGAAGAAAGCCCAGACCTACACGGGGCCGGTCAAGTTCCGCGAGGGCGGCACCGTCACCACCTGGTACGCCGCATACCCCGAGCTCAAGATGTACAACGCTTTCGAGAAGATTGAAAGCATCCCGCTCGTCGTCACCTACGCCTCGAGCGAAGAGCCCGGCAGCGGCACGGCCTCTCACCTGGTCGACGGCGACCCGAACACTATCTGGCACACGATGTACTCCGTGACGCTGGCGAAATACCCGCACTGGGTAGACTTCGACGCCGGCGAAGTCAAGACGATGAAAGGCTTCACGTACACGCCGCGTCAGGACGGCCCCAACGGATGCGTGAAGGAATACACCATCCAAGTGAGCGAAGACGGCAAGACCTGGAGCGAACCGGTGGCCAAAGGCTCCTTCAAGAAGGGCACCGAGACCAATCGCGTCATGTTCAGTGAACCCGTGAAGGCCCGCTACGTCCGCTTCACCGCCCTGAGCGAGCAAAACGGCAACGAGTACGCCTCCGGCGCTGAGTTCACCATCATCGCCGACGAATAAGCGGTCCACCGATTGCCGCACTACCATCGTCCCGCCGGCCCCAAGGGTCCCGGCGGGACTTTTTTGTGTCCGGGAGCCGCGGCCCGACGCGCCGTTCACGGGGCTAAGGCTCGTAGCGACGGGGCCTATCCCAGTTTTTACGGGGCTAAGGCCAGTTTTTACGAGCCTTAGCCCCGTGTCGGCGCGCACCGGCCGGGGACGCAGCGCGGCAGTCCGCCCGGCTGCGGCCCTACCCTCCGCCACCGGCACGCCCGCTCCGCGCCGCGGCGGCAACCGGCTGAAAACAAAGAAAAACGGGACGTGAAATAAATCGGAAAATCGGCGGCCATTACGGGCAAAACGCGTATATTTGCAAAACAGGGTGGGCAACGGCCGCACTACGGCGTGTTGCCCCTGCCCTGCTCACTCTTTCACCACGACAAAACACATGCTACACTTCGACTGCGACTATATGGAGGGCGCCTGCCCCGAAATCATCGACCGCCTGCGGGCAACCAATCTGGAACAGACGCCGGGCTACGGCGCGGACGACTACTGCCGCTCGGCCCGCGAACGCATCCGCGAGGCCTGCGGCCAGCCCGAAGCGGCCGTACACTTCCTCGTCGGCGGCACGCAGACCAACGCGACGGTCATCGACGCGCTGCTGCGCCGGCATGAGGGCGCCGTCTGCGCCGATACGGGCCACATCAACGTACACGAGGCGGGGGCCATCGAGGCCTCGGGCCACAAGGTGCTGGCCTTGCCCGGACGGGACGGCAAGCTGCCCGCCGACGCGCTCCGGCATTGCCTGGAGGCCTATGCGGCGGACGAGACGCGCGAGCACATGGTGGCGCCGGGCGTGGTCTACATCTCGCAACCGACCGAACTGGGCACGCTCTACTCCCTCGGGGAGCTGAAACAGCTGGCCGGGCTCTGCCGGCAGACGGGTATTCCGCTCTACGTCGACGGGGCACGGCTGGGCTACGCGCTGGCGGCGGAGGGCAACGACGTGACGCTGCGCGACTTGGCGCAGTGGGCCGACGTGTTCTACATCGGAGGGACGAAGGTGGGCGCCCTGTTCGGCGAAGCCGTCGTGGCGCCCCGTCGGCAGACGCTGCCTCACTTTTTCAGCCTGACCAAGCAGCACGGCGCGCTCCTGGCCAAGGGGCGGCTGCTGGGCCTGCAGTTCGACACGCTCTTCACCGGCGGGCTCTACGAGCGCCTGGGCCGCCACGCCGTGGCCCTGGCACAGCGGCTGCGGCAGGGCTTCGCGGCCTGCGGCTACGAGGCCGTGGTCGACTCACCCACCAACCAGCAGTTCTTCCGCCTGCCCAACGCGGTGGTGGACCACTTGCGGCGCGAGGTCACCTTCGAGTACTGGGGCCCGCGCGGCGCCGAGGCGTCGACCGTCCGCTTCGTGACGAGCTGGGCCACGCGCCCCGAAGCCGTCGACCGGCTCCTGGAGCTGCTCCGTGCGGCGCGCTGAGCCGCCCGCCGCTCCGCATTCCTTGCATCATTCACCCCTTAAATTCTTCCATTCATGGACGCTACCATCATCTACCCCGTGATTCTCGTCATCGTCATCGTCGTGGCGCTGACCATCTTTTTCCACTTCGTCCCCTTCTTCCTGTGGCTCTCGGCCAAGGTGTCGGGCGTAAAGATTTCGTTGATACAGCTCTTCCTCATGCGCATCCGAAACGTGCCGCCGTCGGTGATTGTCCCGAGCCTCATCGAGGCGCACAAGGCCGGCTTGCACACCATCACGCGCGACAACCTGGAGGCACACTACATGACGGGCGGGCACGTGCAACGGGTGGTGCACGCGCTGGTCTCGGCCTCGAAGGCCAACATCGACTTGTCGTTTGAAAAGGCTACGGCCATCGACCTGGCGGGCCGCGACGTGTTTGAAGCCGTACAGACTTCCGTCAATCCGAAAGTCATCGACACGCCACCCGTCGCCGCCGTGGCCAAGAACGGCATACAGCTCATCGCGAAGGCCCGCGTCACGGTGCGCGCCAACATACACCAGCTGGTGGGCGGCGCAGGCGAGGACACCATTCTGGCTCGCGTCGGCGAGGGCATCGTATCGAGCATCGGCTCGGCCAATTCGCACGAAGAAGTGCTCGAAAACCCCGACTCCATTTCCAAACTCGTGCTGCGCAAGGGCCTTGACGCCGGGACGGCTTACGAAATCCTGTCCATCGACATCGCAGACATCGACGTGGGCAAGAATATCGGCGCCACGCTCCAGATAGACCAGGCGAACGCAGACAAGAACATCGCACAGGCCAAGGCCGAGGAACGCCGCGCCATGGCCGTGGCCACGGAACAGGAAATGAAGGCCAAGGCGCAGGAGGCCCGGGCCGAGGTGATCCAGGCCGAGGCCGAGGTGCCCAAGGCCCTGGCCCAGGCGCTGCGCGACGGCAACATGGGCTTCATGGACTACTTCCGCCTGGAAAACCTCAAGGGCGACACGGCCATGCGCGAGAACTTCTCAAAATTCGGAAAGGAGGACCTCAAGGACTTACTGAAATAACCGGCAGCAAGTCCAGTCCCACATAAAACAATCAGTCAATCTATAATTATCAGCCTATGAAAACATTTTCACTCCGCATCGGAACAGTGATGCTGGCCCTGGCCGGCCTGTTCCTATCCACCGGGGCCTACGCGCAGGAACGGGTGCGCATCGCCTTTACCCGGGCCGGCGCGACGGCGGACGAGGTGGCCGTGAAACTCACTGACGAGAACGGCCAGCCCATCCCTGGCGCACGGGCTTCGCTCACGGTCTCGCACGACATGAAGACGTCGGGCACGGCCGTGACGCCCTCTGTGCTTTGCCCCAACGTCAATGCCACGGCGGGCCAGGACATTTCGTTCCAGCTCTCCCTTACGGGCCTGCCGCAAGACTTCTCGTTCGACTGCGTACAACTCGAGACGCGCGCGCTCAACAGCGGCGGCAGCTACCAGGACGAAGGGCAGGTGAGACAATGGAACCTGTCCGCGCAGCTCGGCAGCGACGAGACCTCGCTCGCGGACTTTGCCGCGCTGACGGACTATGACTTGAACAACGACCATCCCTCCCTGCCCGTGCTCACGGCAGCGGCGCCGGCCACGACGGACGGCTCGCTCTGCCTGCGCATCACGGCCACGAAGGGCACGAACAACGGCGGCTGCTTCATCGGCCTGTCGCGCGTCGTGCTCTACGACAGCGCCGAGGGCGGTCCCGAAGAGGCCGGGCCGCAGGACGAGGCCGGCGCCACCGCCTTCCTGGTCGACCTGGCACACGGACAGTTCACCGCGACCAACGCCGCCGGGACCTACGCCTCGAACTGGGCCAGCACGGCACAGGAACCGTCGCTCTCGCTCTCTCCCGGCCGCAACGACATGGCCGCCGCAGGGACCAACATCGACTGCTACGCCGGCAACGGCGGCAGCACCTACACGCTCGCCACGGACCAGGGCTACGTCATTGAGTCCTACTCCTTCGACTTCAGCAACGCCGCCGACGTCGACATGACCGTAACGCCCGCCGGAGCGGCTGCCGTGACGTGCAGCGGCGACGAGGGGGCGTCGGTCCTGGTAGAGGGTCTGGAGGAACGGACCGCTGCGTTCACCGTCACGTCCGCTAACGGCGCCACAAATGCCGCACGCACCGCGCGCTTCATCGTTAAGGTCGTGCCTGGCGGACAAGCGGCCGAACCTTTCACCGAACTCTTCGTCACCAATCCCGGAGACACGCCCTACCGCATCCCTGCCATCGCCCGCACACACGACGGCGGCCTGCTCGCGCTCTCTGACTACCGCCCGTGCGGCTCAGACATCGGCTACGGCCACGTAGACATCGTGGGCCGCATCAGTACGGACAACGGCCAGACCTGGGGCGAAGCCTTCACCGTGGCCGACGGCAGCGGCATCAGCGGCAGGGCCGACACGGGCTACGGTGATGCCGCGCTCGTGGCCGACCAGGGAAGCGACCGCGTCCTGCTTATCTGTGCCGCGGGCAATGTGCCCTACGGCAGCTCGCAGCGTCAGAATCCCATCCGCGTGGCACGCCTTTACAGCGAGGATAACGGCCGCACCTGGTCCGCGCCGGAGGACATCACCGAGAATATTTACTCGCTTTTCGACGCCAGCAGCCTCGGCGCCGTCCAAGGGCTCTTCTTCGGCTCGGGCCGCATCTGCCAGAGCCGCTACGTAAAGGTGGGCGAATACTACCGCCTCTACGCCGCACTGTGTGCCCGCCCGGGCGGCAACCGCGTAGTCTACTCGGACGACTTCGGGCAGACGTGGCACGCGCTCGGTACGATAGACGCTTCGCCGGCAGGCTCGGGCGACGAACCGAAGTGCGAGGAACTGCCCGACGGTAGCGTCGTGCTCAGTTCCCGTAAGACGGGCGGCCGCTACTATAATCTCTTCTCCTACACCGACGTGGAGAAGGCCGAGGGCTTCTGGGGCCAGGCCGTCGCTTCCGAATCCTTCGAGGGCGGCGTCAGCTGCCAGAGCAACAGCACCAACGGCGAGATTCTCATCATCCCGGCCCGCCGCAACAGCGATAATGCCAACGTCTACGTCGCCCTTCAGTCGCTCCCGCTCGGCCCGAACCGTGCCAACGTGGGCCTTTACTGGAAAGCGCTCGAGACTTATGCTGACTTCTTCTCGCCGGAGGCTTTCGCCACGGGCTGGGACGGCAAGCACCAGAGCAGTGTCCTCAACTCGGCCTACTCTACCATGACGATGCAGGCCAACGACTCCATCGCCTTCTACTACGAGGAGAGCCTGCACGGCGCGGACTACACGATGGTCTACAAGCAATACAGCCTCGAGGGCCTCACGGACGGCGCCTACAGCTACGCGCCCGAGTCGGAGGACCGCGCCGCCTTCATGCGCCAGGCAGGCGTGGAAAGCCGCCTCGACGACCTCGACTTCTCGGGCTACGTGGGCACGCTCTCGCCCGACTGCCGCACCGATCTGGAAGCCGCCCTCGGAACGTTTGCCCAAAGCGGCGCGCTCGAGGACTACGCCGCCTTCAACCGCATCCAGGCCGACAACCGCATTACCCTGGAGGAGGGGAAATGGTACCGCCTGCGCAACGTCGGCCGCCAGGACGCCACGCTCTATCTCTTTACCGGCACATCGACGCTGAACGTCGAAGCGCTCGACGAGACCGATGCCGACCAGCTCTTCACCTTCCGCGCGAACGGCGACCAGTCGTGGACGCTCTACAACGGTAATGCCGCCGCCTACGCCGGCAAGACGCAGGCCGTGGAGACCGAGACGCCCGTCTCCGCCGCTACGGAGGCCGGCACCTTCACCGTGCAGTCCTCGCCCGCGGGCAAGAGTGCGCTCATCTGCACCAATGGCGCCAACGCCACTTATAATGCCCTCCACCTGGCGGGCGATTGCAAGCGCATCGTGCCCTGGCTCAGCGACAACGATGCCTCGCTCTGGTACATCGAGCCCGTAGACGCGCAGCAGCTCACCATTGACGGCGGCTACGCCACGGCACACTATCCCTTCGCCGTCCAGCTCCCGGAGGGCGTGAAAGCCTACACTGTCGCCGACTACGGCACCACGGCCGACGGGCAAGCGGCCCTGCAGCTCGACGAACTGACGGGCGCCGTGCCGGCCCTGACGCCGGTCGTTCTCCAAGGCGCCGACGGCACCTACCAGCTGCCCATCGGCGGCGAGGCCCAGGCCGTGGAGACCAACCTCCTGACCGGCACGCTGAAGGCCGCCTCCGTGAACAGCCGGACCGTATATCTGCTCGACACGAGCGGGGACGAGCCCGCCTTCAGCCTGCGACGCACGCCCAGCGGCACCATCGCGGCCAACCAGGCCTACTTCGTCGCAGCCGACAACGAAACGCCGCAGTTCAGCCTCACGCTCGACCAGCTCGTCACCGGTATCGGGCAGCTCGCCGCCGAGCCCGCGGCGCCCGCCGTCTACTACGACCTGAGCGGCCGCCGCGTGGAGCAGCCCACGCGCGGCATCTACGTGACCGCCGACGGCCGCAAGGTTCTCCTGAAATAATCCCGTCCGGGCTCCGGCCCGGCCACAAAAATAGCGACGCTTCCCAGCTCCGTGCTGGAAAGCGTCGCTTTTCGTTGCCGTCGGGGCGCGGCGTCAGGCCGCCTGTTTCCCGGGCTTGGCGCCCGGCTTCCCGGACTTCTCGCCCAGGCGCCGGCACCACTTCCCGCCCAACATGCAGTAAAGGCCCACGACGATGAAGGGGATGCTCAGTAGCTGGCCCTGATTGAGCCCTATGGCGTCGACCATCTTCAGTTCCCACGGTTCCTGCACCGCCTTCAGGAATTCCACGAAGAAGCGGAACACGAAAATGGACGTCAGGCACCAGCCGAAGAAGAAGCCCGTCCCCACGCGCTCGCGGTAGCGGCGGTAGAGCGCCCAGCCGATGAAGAAGAAGAGCAGGTAGGCCATGGCCTCGTAGAGCTGGGCCGGGTAGCAGGGCAGGGTGCGGCTGAACAGCTCCGACCCGTTGGGGAAGATGAAGCCGTAGTCCGAGCCCGTGGGCTTGCCTACGATTTCCGAGTTCATCAGGTTGCCCAGGCGGATGAAGCAGGCCGTGACGGGCGTGGCTATGGCGATGTTGTCCACCACCCGTAGGATGTTCAGCTTCGTGCGGCGCACGTAGAGCCACAACGCCAGGATGAGGCCCAGCGTGCCGCCGTGTGAGGCCAGGCCGCTGTATCCGGTGAAGCGCCAGCCGTCCGTCGTCTGCCGGATGGGGAGAAACATCTCGACGGGGTGGGAGAGGAAATAGCCCGGCTCGTAAAACAGGCAGTGGCCCAGGCGCGACCCCACCAGGATGCCGATGAAGCAGTAGAAGAAGAGGGGGTCGAACTTCTCCATCGGGATTTGCTGCTGCCGGTAGAGCTTGTAGACGATGACGTAAGCCAGCACGAGGCCGACGCACCAGCACATCGCGTACCAGCGAATATCGAACGAGCCAATGCTGAAGGCCACCTCGTTCACGTCCCAGACGATGTAAAGCAGATTCATAGTCGAAGCGATTAGCGTCAATAGGGTAGGGGGTTACACATTAAAGCGGAAGTGCATGATGTCGCCGTCCTGCACGACGTAGTCCTTGCCCTCCACGTGGAGCAGGCCGGCCTCGCGCACGGCGGCCTCGGACCCGCAGCGGATGAAGTCTTCGTATTTGATGACCTCGGCGCGGATGAAGCCCTTCTCGAAGTCCGTGTGGATGACGCCGGCACACTGCGGCGCCTTCCAGCCGCGGTGGTACGTCCAGGCCTTTACCTCCATCTCGCCGGCCGTGATGAAGGTCTCCAGGTTGAGCAGGGCGTAGGCCGCCTTGACGAGGCGGTTGCAGCCGCTCTCTTCCAGCCCGATGTCCTGCAGGAAGAGCTGCCGCTCCTCGTAGGTCTCGAGCTCGGCAATGTCGGCCTCGGTCTGCGCGGCCAGCACCAGCACCTGCGCCCCCTCGGGGGCCACGGCCTCGCGTACGCGGTCCACGTAGGCATTGCCCTGCGCGGCCGACGCCTCGTCGACGTTGCAGACATAGAGTACGGGCTTCGACGTGAGCAGAAAGAGGCCCTTCGCCGCCCGCTGCTCCTCCTTCGTCTCGAACTGCACGGTGCGGGCCGAGCGTCCCTGCTCCAGCGCCTCGCGATAGGCCTGCAGCACGCCATACTCTATCTTGGCCGCCTTGTCGCCGCCCATCGTGGCCGTCTTCTCCACGCGGCGCAGGCGGTTCTCCACCGTCTCGAGGTCCTTCAACTGGAGCTCCGTGTCGATGATTTCCTTGTCGCGCACCGGGTCTACCGACCCGTCGACGTGGACCACGTTGTCGTCGTCAAAGCAACGCAGCACGTGGATAATGGCATCCGTCTCGCGGATATTTCCCAGGAACTGATTGCCCAGGCCCTCACCCTTCGACGCGCCCTTCACCAGTCCGGCAATGTCGACGATTTCGACCGTCGTCGGCACGATACGGCCCGGATGGACCAGCTCGGCGAGGCGGTTCAGGCGCTCGTCGGGGACGGTGATCATGCCTACGTTGGGCTCGATGGTACAAAAGGGGAAGTTGGCGGACTGCGCCTTGGCGTTGCTCAGACAATTAAAGAGCGTCGACTTGCCCACGTTCGGCAAACCGACAATACCGCATTGTAAACTCATAATCTTAAAGTAGTGATTTCAAATCGTAGTGCAAAAATACAGTAACCCAGGAGAAAGGCCAAATTTTGCCCGTCTTTTTGTGCGCCGGCCGTAGGGGCCGCGCCACGGGCCCTATCCCCGTAAAAACGGGGCTTAGCCCAGAAATTACTGGCCTAAGCCCCGTGATTGGCGCGCCTGTCGGCGTGCGGCGGAGGCGTTGCCCGGCGGCGGGCGTCAGGCTTTCAGCTGCCGGCGCACGACGAGGACGAGGGCCCCGACGAAGCAGAGCATCACGACGGCCAGGGCGGCGTAGGCGATGGCGTTGGTCGTGCGGACGGAGGCCGGGCGGAATTCGAGGACCACCTTGTGGCTGCCGGCCGGCACCTTGAGGGCGCGCAGCACGTAGTTGGCGCGACCCAGCTCGGCCGGTTGCCCGTCGACGGTGGCCGTCCAGCCGGGATAGTAAATCTCGGAGAAGACCACGAGGCCGCCGCGCGCGGAGCTGATGTCGTAGTGCAGCTCGTTGGGCTCGTAGGCCGTGAGCGTCACGGTGCCGCTGTCGAGGGCCGAGCCGTCGAGCTGCGGGCGGAAGCGGCTGTCGGCCACGGCGGCGCGCTTCGTGTCGAGGCCCGTGAGCCCGGCCATCTCGGCGTCGGCCCCGTCGACGAACTTCACGCTCCTCACGAACCAGCCGTTGCCGTTAGCCGCGGGGTTCGGCACCGCCAGCTCGGGCGTCACGATGAAGTACTTCGTGTTGAGCATGTTCAGCACGGGGATGAGCGAGTCGAGCCGCGCGGCCGGCGCCACAGTGCCCGTCGAGGCCAGCTGCGTATAGAAGTCGGCGTACTCGCGGCGCAGGTGGCGGTCGATGAGGTCCTGGTAGCGCTGCAACTTGGCGGCGTGGTAGCCGCCTACGTTCTTGTGCCAGTAGCTCGTGGTGTTTTCGCTGAAGGGGTCGCCCACGATGTAGCTGAGTACGCGGTAGTCGAGCGCCGTGTCTTTCAGGATTTGCTCGTCGGCGGCCGTTTTGGCGAAGCCCTCCAGGCGCACGTAGGGGTCCGTGAAGTTGGCGTCGTTCAAGTAGCGCTTGTTCACCACCCACATGTCCGCCAGGCAGACCACGGCCAGCACGCCGCAGGCCACTGCGGCGGAGAGGCGGCGGGCTATGGCGGCGAAGTAGAACACGACGCCGCAGACGAGCAGCACGAGCAGGGAGACGCCGGCGCTCTGGGAGAGGACGGCGTGGCGCATGTCGGCAATGGCGGCGGCGTAATCGCTCAGGAACTGGGCGTCGAAGGCGCCGCTCTTGGCCAGGGCGTCCATCGTGGCTGCCTCACCGGCCGAGAGGCAGCCGCCGGCCAGGCCCGGGAAGAGCCAGAGCAGCAGGCAGACGCCCGCCGTCAGCGCGCCGGCCACGCCGAGCCCTACGCGCCCGCGGCGGCTCCGTGCCCAGCCGGGCTGGCGCAGCGTCTCGGCCAGGGCAAACATGGCCAGCAGCGGTATGGTGAACTCCGCGATGACCAGGGCCGAGGAGACCGTGCGGAACTTGTTGTACATCGGCAGATAGTCAATGAAGAAGCGCGTCAGGGCCGGCACGTTGTGCCCCCAGGCAAAGAGCAGGGAGACCACAGTGGCCGCAGCCAGCGCCCACTTCACCGGACCGCGCACCACAAAGAGGCCGAGCAGGAAGAGGAAGCAGACGAACGCGCCGACATAGACCGGACCGACGGTCATAGGCTGGTCGCCCCAGTACTGGTTGACTCCGGGCAACGCGCCGCCTTCCACGGGGTGCGCCTCCAGGTACTGCTGCACGGGCTGGGCATAGCCGACGAGCTGCTGTATGGGGTCGTCGAGGTAGTTCTCTTCCGTCACGACGCTGCCCGAGCCGCCTCCCTTGAAGTTGGGGACCAGGAGCGTCAGCGTCTCGTCCAGGCCGTAGCTCCACTGCGTGATGTAGTCGTAGTCCAGGCCGCCGCCCGCGGTGCCGCCCTGCTGCGTCCCGTCCGCGGCGGGCAGCGGCGTCAGCTCCGAGCCGCCGCGCATGGTCTGCTTGCTGTATTCGTACGTGTGGTAGAGGTTGGGCAAGTTGGCCGCCACGCCGAGCAGCCCCGCTACGATGACGACGCCCGTGGAGCGCAGCCAGGCGCGCGGCGTCAGGGCCGTGCCGAGCTTCCCGCCGCGCAGCGCCGCGATGCCGTAGGCCACGACGAAGAAGAACATGACGAAGAGGAAGTAGTACGTCATCTGCACGTGGTTCGACTGTACCTGGAAGGCGGTGAACAGGGCCGTGACGGCGCCGCCCCAAAGCAGCCGCCCGCGGTAACAGAGCACGAGGCCCGCTATCGTAGGCGGAATGAAAGCCAGCGTCATGACCTTCCAGATGTGGCCGGCCGCGATGATGATGAAGAAGTAGGAGGAGAAAGCCCAGACTATGGCGCCCAGCGCCGAGAGCCAGGGCTTGAAGTTGAAGGCCCGCATCAGGATGTAGAAACCCAGCAGGAGGATAAAGACGTAGCAGAGCACGCCCGTCGTGGTCAGGCCGTAGAGGTTCGAGATCTTGCCCAGCAGCTGCGTGGGCCCGTAGGAGGGGCTGATCTGATAGGTCGGCATGCCGCTGAACATGGAGTTGGTCCAGCGGGTCACCTCGCCGTCGTGGCGGGCCGTATAGTCCAGTTGCTCCTGACCCTGGCCGATGGAAGCCGTCGTATCGTGCCCGCCCAGGACCATGCCCTGGCTCACCGGCCCGTAGGAGTAGACGAAGCTGATGAGCATGAAGAGCACGACGGCAATAACGTCGGGCAGGATTTTCTTAAGGATTGCGTTCATGGTGTTCGTGAATTAAGCCGCCCGGAGCGGCGCCCGCCGTAGCGGGCCGCTCCGGGCGGAGGGGGGATTAGTAACGGTAATGTTCAGCCTTATACGGCCCTTCGACGGGCACGCCGATGTAGTCCGCCTGCGCCGGCGTGAGTTTCGTCAGATGGGCCCCGATGCGACTGAGATGCAGCCGCGCCACCTCTTCGTCGAGATGCTTGGGCAGCCGATAGACGCCGACGGCATGGGGCCGGGCGTAGAGCTCCATCTGAGCCAGGGTCTGGTTGGTGAACGAGTTGGACATGACAAAGGAAGGGTGGCCGGTGGCACAGCCCAGGTTCACGAGACGACCGTCGGCCAGCAACGTGATGCGGTGACCGTCCGGGAAGCGATAGCTGTCGACCTGCGGTTTGATGTTCGTCACCTCGATGCCCGGGAGCTGCTTCAAGGCTTCCACCTGAATCTCGCTGTCGAAGTGGCCTATATTGCAGACAATGGCTTGGTCGGGCATGGCGGCCATGTGGCCTGTCGTGATGACGTCGATGTTACCCGTCGCCGTGACGAAGATATTGCCCAGCGGCGCGGCCTCGTCCATCGTCAGCACTTCGTAACCCTCCATCGCGGCCTGGAGTGCGCAGATGGGGTCAATCTCCGTGACAATGACCCGCGCGCCGTAGGAGCGCATGCTCTGGGCGCAGCCCTTGCCCACCTCGCCGTAGCCGGCCACGACGCAGACCTTACCGGCAATCATCACGTCCGTAGCGCGCTTGATGCCGTCGGCCAGCGACTCGCGGCAGCCGTACAGGTTGTCGAACTTCGACTTCGTCACCGAGTCGTTCACATTATAGGCGGGGAACAGGAGCTCGCCCCGCTCCATCATCTGATAGAGGCGGTGCACGCCCGTCGTCGTCTCCTCGCTCACGCCCTTAATGCCCTGCGTCAGCTTTGTCCAGAAGCCGGGCCGCTCCCTAAGGACGCGCTTCAGCAGGCGCTTCAGGGCCGCTTCGTCGCCACTGCCCGAGGGCGTGTCGAGTACGGCGGGGTCCTTCTCGGCCTGTACGCCGAGGTGCACCATCAGGGTGGCGTCGCCGCCGTCGTCGACGATGAGGTCGGGCGTCTGTCCGTCGGCAAAGTTCATGGCCTGCAGCGCGCACCACCAGTACTCATCGAGCGACTCGCCCTTCCAGGCATAGACCCCGTGCCCGGCCGCGGCGATGGCGGCAGCGGCGTGGTCCTGCGTGGAATAGATGTTGCACGAGCTCCAACGCACTTCGGCTCCCAGTGCCGCTAACGTCTCGATGAGCACCGCCGTCTGTATCGTCATGTGGAGTGAGCCCATGATGCGGGCGCCTGCCAGCGGACGGGACGGACCGTACTTCTCGCGCAGCGCCATGAGGCCCGGCATCTCGTGCTCGGCAATCGCGATTTCCTTCCGGCCGAACTCGGCCTGCGACAAGTCTGCCACCCGGTAGGGCAACAGGGTAAACAAATCTTTTTCCATGTATATGAGTTAATTGAATAATCTTTGCGCCTGCAAAGTTAATATAAAAATCACCCCCGCACGGCCCGGCCGGCCGCAGAATCTTCGGCCGGCCGCCTGTCAGCCTCGCCGCGGAGTGGGGGAGAGGGGGCGCACAGCCCGCACCATGCGGTCGCGGCCGTAGGCGTCGCGGCGGAGCTCCACGTCGCCGTAGCCCGCCGCGGCGAAGCATTCCGCCGTCTGCGGACCGTAGGCCGCGTTGATTTCCACGTACATCCGTCCGCCCGGCACCAGGGCGCGCTGCCCGAGGGCCGCCAGGGCGCGGTAGAAACGCAGGGGGTCGTCGTCCGGGACAAAGAGGGCCGTGGCCGGCTCGTAGTCCAGCACGCGGGCCTCCATGCCGGCGCGCTCGGCGGAACAGACGTAGGGCGGGTTGCTCACGATGAGGTCGAACGGCGCGTCGGGCTGCGGTGCGGCCAACAGGTCGCGCCGCTCGCAGCGCAGCGCCACGCCGCACGCCGCGGCGTTGGCCGCCGCCACGGCCAGGGCCTCCGGCGAGACGTCCCAGGCCGTCACCTCGGCCGCCGGGAGGGCGCGGGCCAGGGCCAGGGCGATGCAGCCGCTCCCCGTGCCGGCGTCGAGCACGCGGCGGGCGGCGGGCGACTCGGCCACGGCCCAGGCCACGAGCTCCTCCGTCTCGGGCCGCGGGATGAGCGTGGCGGGCGTCATGGCCAGGCGCAGCCCGCAGAAGTCCGCCCAGCCCAGCACGTACTGTACGGGCTCGCCCGCGGCTAGGCGGCGCGAAATATCGCGGAGCCGGCGCCGCTCGTCTTCCGAAAAATGCCTAACTTTGTCGGCATAGACGTCGAGGCGCGACACGCCGAACGCTTCCTCGAGGACGAGGAAAGCCACCGCGCGGGCCTCGCGCCCGTCGCCGCAGGCCATTGCGGCCTGACGCAGGATTTCGTAGTAGGGAGACATCGCCCTGCAAAGTTAACACAAGGCCGCCGACAGGCCAAGCCCCGCGTTGCTTTTCGTCCGCCCCGGCTCCGGGAAACGGGCGGGGACGTAACGCACAACCCACAACTACCCATGCCAACCACAGCCGAACACGAAAAATGGATGCGCCGCTGCATCCAGCTGGCCCGCAACGGCACCTACGGCGCACCGCCCAACCCGATGGTGGGCGCCGTCCTGGTCCACGAGGGCCGCATCCTCGGCGAGGGCTACCACGTCCACTGCGGACAGGCCCACGCCGAAGTCAACGCCATCCGCTCCGTAGCGCCCGCCGACCGCGACCTGCTCTCCGCGGCCACGCTCTACGTGAGCCTCGAACCATGCTCCCACTACGGGCGCACGCCGCCGTGCGCCGAGCTCATCGTCCGCACCGGCATTCCCCGCGTCGTTGTGGGCTGCGTCGACCCCTTTGCCCGCGTCCACGGGCAAGGCATCCAGCGGCTGCGCGACGCCGGCATCGACGTCACGGTCGGCGTGCTCGAGGCGGAATGCGTAGCCCTGAACCGCCGCTTCATCACCTTCCAGACCCACCAACGGCCCTACATCACGCTGAAATGGGCCCGCTCGAGCGACGGCTTCATCGACCGCTGGCGCCTCAGCGCCGACGAGCCGCCCGCCCGGCTCTCCACGCCGCGCACCCTGATGCGCGTCCACCGGCTCCGGGCCCGGCACCAGGCCATCGTAGTGGGCCACCGCACGCTCCAGCTCGACCGCCCGTCGCTCACCGTCCGCCACTGGGCGGGGAAGTCGCCCATGCGCATTGTCCTTGGGCGCGTGGCCGAGGGCGAGATGCCCGCCGGCTTCACCGCCTATGCCGACATCGACACGCTGCTCGTGGCGCTCCACCGCCTCGGCCTCCAGTCCGTACTGGTCGAGGGCGGGCAGCAGACGCTCCAGTCCTTCATCGACCGCGGCCTGTGGGACGAGGCCTGGGAAGAAGTCTCGGCCACCCGCCTGGGCAGCGGCGTGCCGGCACCCCGTATGCCCTTCGGCGCGGACCTTGAGGTGGTCCGCAGCTGGGGCGTCCCCATCCATCACTGGACCAATTCGTCCGACGACTGAGCCGCATCGCCCGGCTCCGAAAAGCGTTCCCCGCCACTGGCCTGCAGTGACGGGGAACGCTGCGTTACGTCCCGGAACGACGGCGCTCAGAACGGGAAGAAGAGCGGTATGGTCAGCACGGCGATGATGCCCATCACGACCTGCAGGGGCAAGCCCACGCGCACGTAGTCCATAAAGGTGTAGTGACCGGCGTTCATCACCATCGCGTTGGGCGGCGTGCAGATGGGCGTGGCAAAGCAGGCGCTGGCCGCCACGGCAGCCGTCATCATGAAGGGCTCGGGGCTGGCGCCGCCGAGGCCGGCCGCCGCCTGCCAGGCGATAGGCGCCACGAGAATGGCCGTAGCCGAATTGCTGATGAAAGTAGAGAGGAGCGACGTGACCAGATAGACCGCCGCCAGGACCGCATAGGGCCCGAAGGCTTGGAGTGAGCCCACGATGTTTTCCGCTATCCACTGCGAGATGCCCGTATTCGTCAGCGCCGTGCTCATCGGCATCATGGCCGCAATCAGTACGATGCTCTCCCAGCCAATCATCTTGTAGGCCGCGTCGACACTGCGCACGCAGCGCGTCAGTACCATGAGTAGCCCGGCCACAATGACGGAGGCCACGGGCGGCACGCCGATGTAGTCGCCGAATACCATGGCCAGCACCATGAGTATCATGATGACGGCGGCCAGCGGCGCCTTGTGGCTCAGGGGTACCTGCTCGGCCGTCTCCGTCGGGCTGCCGATGACGATCCACTCGCGGTGCTTCTTCGCCATGCTTTCTATGCCCTGCCAGGCGCCGTGGACGAGGAGCATGTCGCCGGCCTTCACCTTCAGGTCGATGATGTCTTCAAAGAGATAGTGGCCCGCGCGCTTGATGGCCAGGACGTTGATGCCGAAGCGCTCGGCAAAGTTCTCCGCGCGCAGGGGCCGGTTGATGAGGGCCGAGTCGGGCGTGATGAGCACCTCGGCCAGCCCGATTTCGTAGAAGTCCAGCTTGTTCATGCCGCCGTGTGCGCCGTCGTCCACTACGGTGTAGTGCAGCGCGTGCGCCAGCTGGTCCACGCGCTCCCTGCGGCCCAGGACGTAGAGCGTCTCCGTGCCCGTGAGCAGCGTGTCGGAGTGGACCGCCACCTGCTCCGCGGAGCCGAAGAGCGTATGCGCCTCGCGACGGGCCTCGAGCACGGTGACGCCATAGCGGCGCCGGATGTCGAGCTCGCCTACCGAAAGGGGCGCGGCGGCCGCCTGGCGCTCGTCGGGCCGCAGGCGGAACACGCAGTCGCCGATGTGGTAGGCCTGGAGCAAGCCGCCGAGCGAGGGTTCCTCGTCGGGCTCGGCCGTCTCCGCACTGCGCCGCTTCAGGAAGTAGCGGCAGAGGGGATAGAGGAACACGAGGCCCGTGGCCAGACAGATAAGGCCGATGGGCGTGAAGTCGAAGAAGCTGAAGCCGGCCAGGCCGTTGTCGCGCAGATAGCCGTCCACGATTAAGTTGGGCGGGGTCCCGATGAGCGTGATGATGCCGCCCATGCTGCTGGCAAAGGCCAGGGGCATCATCAACTTGGCCGGGCTGACGCCCGCCGTTTTCGACATGGCCAGGACAATGGGCAGGAGCAAGGCCACCGTACCCGTGTTGCTCACGAAGGCGGCCACCGACGCCGTCACCAGGAGCACGAGGAAGAAGAGGCGCTTCTCGCTCGTCCCGGCCAGGCGCAGCAGGCGCCCGCTGATGGCCTTGGCCAGGCCCGTCTGGAACACGGCGCCGCCCACTACGAAGAGGCCGATCATGATGACCACGGCCGAATTGGAGAACCCGGCCAGGGCGTCCTTCGGCGAGATGACGCCCGTCAGCAGCAAGGCCGCCATGGAGCAGAGCGCCACGATGTCCGCCCGGACCTTATTGACAATGAATGCCACGATAGTGGCCACAAACGTAACGACCGTGATGCCGACCTGCACCTCGGGAGCCGCGAGCCACGCGGAGAGAGAGAATAGCGGTACCATAAGGATTCCTCCGTATTAGACTGGTGAAAAATGGAAGTGAAAAGGTTGCGCAGCTAATTTATGCAATTCCAGGGATACGGGCAAGCGTGGGCCACCCTTTTTTCCGCCCGTTCCGGCGGCCCCGCCCCGGCGCAGGCCCTCCTGCGCCGCCCCCGGCGGCTGTCCCGACGCCGCGCCGCAGCCCGCCGCCGGGGTGGGGCAGGGGGCCGACAGGTGCCGTTTTTCACACAAAAGGGCAAGCAAACCTTGCAATTAGGTTTTTCTACTATTAAAAAATGCTATAAATGAAGAAAAAGTAGCCCCGGGGGCTTGCCGTTTACCGAAAGAGCCGTATCTTTGCACTGTGTTTTTCATAGTATTAGATTTAAGGTTAACAAGGTTGGGATACAG
>OHIY01000261.1_pt1 | contig 31637 bp, 28 predicted proteins | sample 1568351 | NCBI WGS metagenome assembly OHIY01 (sample SAMEA3879547, study PRJEB24766) | human gut metagenome | biome: human-associated habitat; feature: feces | place: USA | collected 1985/1987 | reverse complement strand
AGAAGGTTTCTGTGGAATAATACTCTTGGTCCGCTTAAGATCGGCATCACAACCGCTGGGTATTCGCTTCCCTGTGATTTGTGGATTGTGACTGCATATGCAAGTTCCAATTCATCAAGACTTGCATACGGATACTGGACTTCCCTCGTCTCATCAAATAAGACTGTGATCTTCTCTGTGTAATCATTGATTTCTGTGATGATTCCCATATCACCATTGAATACTCCAACTCCCTTATCTACGGTGAATCCTTTGCTATTTCGCATTTCCCATTCAATCTGATAATTGTTCTTGATCTGCATGACTTTGTCACCTTCCCGGAATAATCCAAAGGCGATCTCTTTTTCTTTCTTCTCATCAGATGGTGGATTCAAATATTGCTGCATGACCTGATTGAGCCTCTCAACACCAAGTTCACCTTTTCGCATTGGTGTTAAGATCTGGATATCATATGGTTTCACATGGACATATCCTGGTAGTTTATCCCGTACTAAATATACTAAAACTCCTAGTACATCCTGAATATTATTTCTCTGTAAGAAGAAAAAATCTCGGCTCTTATTATCTAATTCAACTGGTCTTCCCTGATGGATCAGATGGGCATTTCTTACGATATGGCTGCCTTCTTCCTGACGGAAGATCTGGTTTAATTCCACGACTTTAAACTGTCCTGATGCGATCATATCTTTTAAGACATTTCCAGCACCGATCGATGGCAACTGATTAGCATCTCCTACAATGACCAATCTTGTTCCAGGCACCATAGCTTGCAGGAGTGCATTCATCAGATATAGGTCTACCATGGACATCTCGTCAATAATGATCACATCCGTTTCTAATGGATTACCCGCATTGCGTTCAAACATGGATGCATTTCCCTTTTTCATGTCACGTTCCCTGTCAGCTTCCCCATTGATCTCTAACATACGATGAATCGTCATTGCTTCATATCCCGTTGCCTCTGTCATACGCTTTGCTGCTCTTCCTGTTGGTGCTGCCAAACGGATATCCAATCCTTCATGTTCAAAATACTGGATCATTCCATTGATCGTTGTCGTCTTACCAGTTCCAGGACCTCCGGTTAAGACAACGATACTATCCTGTGCCACTGCATGGATCGCTTCTTTCTGTTTTTCAGCAAATGTAATCTGCTCTGTCTCTTCGATCATTGCGATCATTGTCTCCACCTCAGAAATGGAAACATCATAATGGATATTTAAATCCAGCAGCATTCTTGCCGTATTGACTTCCATATGATACTGTGGTGCTGCATAAACTCTTGTCTCTTCATCCTCTTCAATGACAATCTTGCGATCGATCATCATTTCTAATAAATGCTCTTCGATATCTTCTGGTGTTACCCCTAAGATATGAGCTGCATTTCTGCACAAAATACGTTTTGGCAAAAATACATGGCCTTCATTTAGTGCCCGCATTAAGGTGTAAAAAATTCCAGAAATGATACGGTAATCTGAGTTGCTTCCAATCCCGACTTTCTTCGCGATCTCATCTGCGATCTTAAATCCGACTCCTGCAATATCATCCGTCATCTTATATGGATTTTCCTGAATGATCGTATACAAATGATCCCCATATTCTTTATAAATCTTCACAGCAAGATTATTATTGATTCCATATCCAGACAGAAACATCATCGCCTGACGCATTTCCTGCTTCTCACTGAATTCCACGGCGATCGCTCTGGCTTTCTTCTCGCTGATTCCTTTTACTTCTGCAAGACGTTCTGGCTCCTCTTCGATAACTCGGAAGGTATCCATCTTAAACTTCTTTGTAATACGTTTTGCAAGTGCAGGTCCGACTCCTTTGATCGCTCCGGAACCTAAATAGCGTTCCATACTGTCAATATCATCTGGAGCCACAATCTCATAAGTTCTCATCTGAAATTGTGGTCCATGCACTGGGTGATCGACATAATCTCCTTCCAAAGATATGTATTCTCCATCATTTAAGAAAGGAAATAATCCAACGACAGTCTCTTCATCTCCATCGACATCAAGGCTTAATACAGTATATCCGTTATCTTCATTCCGAAAACGTATATGATCTACGTATCCTTTCAAATATGCCATTGTTTTCTCTCCTTTCTTCTGATCTACAGTATAACGTGAATTAAGGCCAGGATGAATTGCCATCCTGGCCTCTTTGAATCTCTAATGATTATTTGTCCTTTGATTTTTTATCATCATCTGCTAAATATTCGATATATTTTCCTGTACCGATTGCTACAGCTGTTAAAGGATCTTCTGCTGTCATTGTGTTGATTCCAGTCTTTTCTTCGATCAGTTCTTCTAATCCCTGAATTAAAGATCCACCACCTGTTAAGACGATTCCACGATCAGAAATATCAGCTGCTAATTCTGGTGGAGTTCTCTCCAGTACATTGTGTACTGCGTCTACGATCTGGTATGCAGGTTCTCTTAAAGCTTCTTCTGTTTCTTCAGATGTCACAGTCACTGTCTTTGGAAGTCCTGTTACAAGGTTACGTCCGCGAACGTCCATTGTAAGATTTTCTGGGCGTTTGTATACTGTACCTACATTGATCTTGATCTCTTCTGCTGTACGTTCTCCAATTAATAAGTTATGTTTCTTACGCATAAAACGTACGATTGCTTCGTCAAAGTCATCTCCAGCTACTTTGATAGAGTTGCTTACTACGACTCCACCTAAAGAGATAACTGCGATATCAGCTGTACCACCACCGATATCAACGATCATATTTCCACAAGGTTTTGCAATGTCGATTCCTGCACCGATCGCTGCTGCTACTGGCTCTTCGATGATGGAAACTTCTCTTGCTCCTGCCTGATATGTTGCATCTTCTACGGCTTTCTTCTCTACTTCAGTTGCACCACTTGGTACACAAACACTGATGCGAGGTTTTCTTCCAAATAAAGACTTACCAACTGTTCTGCTGATAAAATAACTTAACATCTTCTCTGTAACTGTATAATCAGAGATAACTCCCTGACGTAATGGACGAACTGCCACGATATTTCCTGGTGTTCTTCCTAACATTAAACGTGCTTCTTCTCCGATTGCTTTGATCTTGTTTGTATTTCTATCAAATGCCACTACAGATGGCTCTTTTAATACTACACCTTTTCCTTTGACGTAAACTAATACGCTGGCGGTTCCTAAATCAATTCCAATATCTGTTCCTGCTGCCATAGCAAAAATTCCCCTTTCGCTTTCTCTTATCTATCATTATTATGTTATTTCTACTTTATCCGTATACGTGCAGTTCTACACACGTACACATACTCTCTTATTATAAACATTTCCCAAGAAAATTCAACGATTTTTTACATATTCTGCGAAATTTCAGTAAATCTTAAGAACTTACTTTTCCCAGCGTCCAGATGCCCCACATGGAAGGACCAATCCGTTGGATGAAACTGGTAATCCAATCTCATCTGAGACTACTTTTCCACCAAATTTCGCTGCTACCTGAGTCTCTAACATATAAGTTAAAACTGCTGGCTGTAAACCTGTTGTATAGGAGTTTACAAGGAAGAATAATGGGTCATCGGACAGAATCTTTGTACATAGTTCGATAAATGGATAAATCTTCTCCTCAATCTTCCAGATCTCTCCCTTTGGTCCTCTTCCGTATGATGGAGGGTCCATGATGATTCCATCGTAATGATTTCCTCTTCGGATCTCACGTTCTACAAACTTCACACAGTCATCTACTAACCAGCGGATTGGTTTCTCTCTTAATCCAGAAAGCTGTGCATTCTCCTTTGCCCAGTTTACCATACCTTTGGATGCGTCAACGTGTGTGACTGATGCTCCTGCTGCTGCCGCTGCAAGTGTTGCCCCTCCTGTGTAGGCAAATAAGTTTAATACTTTTACTGGACGATTTGCTTTTCTGATTTTGTCTGAAAACCAGTCCCAGTTCACTGCCTGTTCTGGGAATAATCCTGTATGTTTGAAGCTGAATGGCTGTAAGTGGAATTTTAATTCTTTGTACTGAATATCCCATGTCTTAGGAAGATCAAAGAATTCCCACTGTCCGCCGCCTTTGTGACTTCTGTGATAATGTCCATTTGGCTTCTTCCACTGTCTTAACTTCTTTGGGGTGTCCCATAGAACCTGTGGGTCTGGCCTTACCAGAAAATAATCTCCCCAGCGTTCTAATTTCTCACCGTTTGATGTATCTAAGACTTCATAGTCTTTCCATTGGTCTGCTAACCACATATTGTATATTCTCACTTTCTGTTTCTTCTATAAAATATCATCTTGTGCATGTATCTACATACTTATGTTTATTATAGCCTAAAGACAAATTCTTTCGCAAGGGTTCCATATAGAAAAAAAGAACTTTCTGCATCTTTTCCATGCAGAAAGTTTTTAAACTATGTAATTCCTATGATTTTTAAGCCTGAAGTCCCATTAAATGATTAATAAACTGCTGAGCAGTACGTCCAGAGATTCCTCCGTGGCTTAATTCCCATTTATTTGCTTCAAGTTTTAGTTCATCTTCTCCCATCTTGATTCCTGCTTTGCGGGCAAGTTCAAAAACGATCTCGAAGTATTCTTTCTGACTTGGTTTTGAGTAGTTGATCGTCACACCAAAACGGTTTACTAGAGATAATTTTTCTTCCATTGTATCGGATCTGTGCATTCCGTTGCTGTTTTCCACATCAGATCTGTCATTCCATGTCTCTTTGATCAGATGACGACGGTTGGAGGTTGCATAGATCAAGATGTTCTCAGGTTTTGTTTCCACTCCACCTTCGATGACTGCTTTTAAGAACTTATATTCGATCTCAAATTCTTCAAAAGAAAGGTCATCCATGTAGATGATAAATCTGTAGTTTCTGTTCTTAATCTGTGCGATCACGTTAGAAAGATCTTTAAACTGATGTTTGTAGATCTCGATCATGCGCAGACCCTGATCATAGTATTCGTTAACGATCGCTTTGATACTTGTGGATTTACCTGTACCACTGTCACCAAATAACAGAACATTGTTTGCTTTTCTTCCTTCTACAAATGCTTCTGTATTCTCAACAAGTTTCTGTTTCTGAATCTCATATCCAACAAGGTCAGATAATACGACTTTATCCATGTTGTTGATCGCACGGAAGCGGATGTTGTTGTCTCCACATTCTTCGATACGGAATGCTTTGTTAAGACCGAACATACCAACTCCATAGGCTTTGTAGAAGTCTGTGACCATGTCAAAGAATTCATTCTCATCTTTGGCTGTCTCTAATCTCTCGCTTAATGCCTGAACTTTCTCGCTGACATTCTTATTGTACATTAATTCTGGTTTACCGATTGCCTGATAATCAGAGATTCTGCTGAAGCAATCTACACCTAATTCATCTTCGATTCTGCTAAAGTCAAAGTCAAATAATTCTTTAAATGCCTTAAAATCACTCTTTGCAAAGTGGTTGACACTTCCTTCACTTGCTCCGACTTTCTCGCATGTGATACTGAATGGATTTTCATTTGTGATCAGTAAGTATGTTAAATAGTTGTGCCACAGATTCTTGTCAAATGCATAGTCTGTTGCAACTTCTAAGATTCTCTTTACCTGTTTAAATACTCTTGTTCTTAAAACATCTTTTGTCTGTGATCCTTCGTCCATGCAGCGGAAAATATTACTTAACTGCATTAAGATGGATTCTTCGTCCATGTCACCGTAGATCAGTAATTTTGATACGATATTATACATCTCTTGCATTCCCCCAAACTTTTTTCTTAAAATCATTCTTTTGTAACTGTTAGCAATCGTTACGTTTATTTTGGTCTTAGGTACGATTTTATACCTTTTGGTTTGTAGTTTTCAATAGTTTTGAAAGATTTTCATGTAAAAGTTTATATTTTTTCTCTTTTAACACAAAACCGGCAATATATTGTTCCTATACTTCCGGTTTTGTTCTTTCATTTTTTAATTTTCCACCAAATTTATTCTTAATAAAATTTAAAAATCTGTCGTGCATCGCTTCACAATATCACATGGCACCTTAAGATTCTGGTCAATCTCTTCTTTACGCTCTAATAGAGCGATCATATTCGCTACCGTAGAACTGCATAAAACTGCCACTTTACTATCTACCGATGTAAGTTCCGGCTCACAGCACTTCGCAAGGCTTGAGTTGTTGTATCCTGATACGGATAATTCTTCTGGAATCTTGATTCCCTTGACTTTTGCATATTTTAATACGGCGATTGCAAGTTCATCCTCTGTTGCAACCACACTGTCAAAATCAAGATTCTGATGCATTAAAAGCATGTCTCTTGCATAACGGATATCATTCTTTGTGTAAAATTTCAGCTCCCCACGAACTGGATATCCTGCATCGATCAAAGCTGCTTCATATCCTTTCATCTTCTGGTTCGCACTAAATGATCTGGAATTATATAAGAATAAGATCTTCTTCTTCCCACGTCTGATCAAAGAGGATGTAAGTTCATACGTTGCCTGATAATCATCCGCATAAGCACAATAGATATTCTCTCCTTCTAGATGTGCGTTGATCATAAATACTGGTGTTTTCTTAGCTGCTTCCTTAATATAAGCGACTTCTGCCGGATCATCACTGTTTCCTGCATAGATCGAACCTACAAAAATCAGCGTATCGATTCTCTTAGACAGCATCAGCTTTGTATAACTTTCTCTCTCTTCTAATGAAGTCCCGCTGCATCCTAAAATGCATCCATATCCATAATGATGCAGATGCTTCTCAAGATAGGAAACAGATCTTGCCATATAATCATCTGCGATTTCTGGACAGATGATCCCGATCGTCTTAGCTGAATCAAGTCCAAGACCTCTTGCAAACATATTTGGTGTGTAACTTTCATGTTCCATAACTGCCATGACTTTTTGTTTTGTCTTTTCACTTACTTTCGGACTTCCGTTGATGACGCGTGAAACAGTTGCAATTGATACTCCTGACAGTTTGGCAATATCATAAATATTAATTGTCTTTTCCCTCATTTCGTTTTGATAATTTTAAGTATATCACACAAAATTGTGATTGTGAAAACAAAGAATGCTATAATCCTGAAATTATAGCACCCCTTATCTTTATAGATTTAATTCTTCCTGATATTTACGAATCATTTCTTCGTATTTCTCATCTGTTAAAGTTACTTGTTCCGGGTTCATTGCGAATACGCTGCCCCATTCATAACTGTCTTCGTATTTTGGAACCAGATGAAAATGAAGGTGAGATCCTGTATCTCCATAAGCTCCATAGTTTACTTTATCCGGATGGAAGATCTTATGCATTGCATCTGCTACTTTTGCGATATCTTCCATGTATAAAGCTCGTTCTTCTTTTGTAAGATCTGTGATCTCACTGACATGTTTCTTATGAGCTACGATCACTCGTCCTGGATGGCTCTGTTCACGGAATAAATAGACTTTGGAACTTTCCAGTTCACCGATCTTGATCCCGAACATATTTACAAGTTCACCTTCCATACAATATGCACAGTTTTCATTCATTGTCCTGATTCTCCTTTTATATATGTTCCATTTTCCGATCTTGTGATTCTTACAGATCAAACTTAAAATATCTTACTGCATTGTTATAAGAAATTCCTTCGACGATCTTCTTTAATGATTTTTCATCATCTGGATATTCTCCATTTTCAACCCATCCACCGATCAGGTTACATAAGATACGACGGAAATATTCGTGTCTTGTGTAGGATAAGAAACTTCTGGAATCTGTTAACATTCCGATAAAGTTTCCTAATAATCCAAGGTTTGCAAGAGATGTCATCTGGTTGATCATTCCTGTCTTGTGATCGTTAAACCACCATGCACTTCCCTGCTGGATCTTTCCTGCTGCGGAAGAATCCTGGAAGCATCCAAGGATCGTTCCGATCGCTTCGTTATCATTTGGATTTAAAGAGTAAAGAATTGTCTTTGGTAATTCTTCTGTCGCATTGATAGAATCTAAGAATGCTGCTGTCTGTGCACTTGGTGCATAGTTATCGATGCAGTCATATCCTGTATCTGGTCCAAGGCGTTTGTAATATGGTGTGTTGTTATCTCTTCTGCATCCATAATGAATCTGCATTACCCAGTCTCTCTTATGATACTGTTTTGCTACAAACTGCATAAATGCTGTCTTGAATTTTAATTCTTCTTCTTTTGTGATATCTTCTTTATTTAAACGTTTTGCAAAGATTGCTTCGATCTCTTCTGCTGTTGCTGGTACATACATTACATATTCTAATGCATGGTCAGAAACGCTGCATCCGTGGTCTGCAAAATAATCAAGACGAATATTTAATGCTTCTTTTAAGTCTTCAAATGTCTTGATCTCTACACCGCTTACTTTAGAAAGCTGTGCGATATAATCTGCGTATTCTGGTTTTTCAAGATTCATTGCCTTGTCAGGTCTCCATGCTGGTAATACCTGTACTTCGAATGTATCATCTGCAGCTAACACTTCATGCCATTTTAAGTCGTCCACTGGATCATCTGTTGTACAGATTAATTTTACATTAGACTGACGGATCAAGTTTCTTACGGACATTCCGTCTTCTTTTAATTTTTCATTGCACAGATTCCATACTTCTTCTGCTGTATCTCCGTTTAACACTCCATGATATCCAAAATATCTCTGCAGCTCTAAATGGCTCCAATGGTACAGAGGGTTTCCGATCGCAAGCTCTAATGTTTCTGCCCATTTCTGGAATTTTTCACGGTCTGTGGCTGCTCCTGTGATGTAATATTCATCCACACCATTTGATCTCATCTGTCTCCATTTATAGTGGTCTCCGCCTAACCATACCTGTGTGATATTCTCAAACTTGCGGTCTTCTGCGATCTCCTGTGGATTGATGTGGCAGTGGTAATCTACGATTGGCATTTTATCTGCGTATTCGTGAAATAATTTCTGCGCTGTTTCTGTCTCTAATAAGAAATCTTTATCCATGAATTTTTTCATTGTTTGTTTACTCCTTTTATATAAATTTTAAACCTGTTTCGGGTGCATCATATCTGACACACCCGGTATGTTTTATTTGAAGTGACTGATTTTATACATATCCCATCAAACTTGGTAACCATAAGCTTAATGTTGGTACATATGTAACAAGCATTAACACCGCGATGATCACTGCGAAGAATGGAAGCAGCTGTTTGATAACATCCTCAAGTCTCACTCCTCCAACTTTAACACCTACGAACAGGGTTGTTCCAACTGGTGGTGTGATCGTTCCGATACATAAGTTAAAGATCATCATGATACCGAAATGGATCGTGTTCATTCCAAGTGCTGAACAGATTGGAAGGAAGATCGGTGTAAAGATCAGACAGGCTGGTGTCATATCCATAAATGTTCCGACAACAAGTAAGATGATGTTGATCAGGAAGAAGATGACATATTTGCTGTTACTAATGGATAATAATGCTGTTGATACTAATGTTGGGATATTGGTAAATGCCATAACCCATGACATGATGCTTGATACACCGATCAGGAAGATAATGATCCCTGTCATCTCTGCACTGTCTTTTAATAATTTTGGAATATCAGATAATTTAATTGATCCGTAGATCAGAGATAAAATTAAACTGTATACAACGGCAATAACAGATCCTTCTGTTGCTGTAAATACACCAGCGATCGTTCCACCGATTACGATCACGATCATTAATAAGCAAGGTAACGCCTGGAAGATAATGCTTCCAGCTTCTTTTGCTGCAAATTTTGTTTTTGCACGGTATCCGTGTTTCTTAGCGATAAAATAGATATGGTGCTTGATACGATGAATGAAATATTACGGGCTGTATAAACAATCCGTTTTTGTTCTGCCTTCGGTGGTATAGGTATCTCTTATTTTGAGTATTCAGAAATCCAATATCGTTTATGAGTGTAACCAGATTGATATGTGACACTCATAAACATTGCCACATAATCAATCTCAATATCACTGTGCATTTTTAGAATCTTCATTACTGATGATTTTACCTTGAAAGGAAAAACAACTAGTTTTGAATCTGTTGTAAAATCATCAAAGATTATACAAGGAAGATTTGAGCATATCCCTGTCGCTTCATTGGTATAACCAATTATAAAAGACTTACCTGCTGTTAAGACTGGTATTGAGTAGGAATCATCATAAGCCGTTGAATTTATAATATAAGCAGTAGGTTGTTCATAATCTACAACTTATTCAAGCCTGCACATAGCCCATCCTTCAGGCAACTTCTTATCATGTTCGATATATTCTCTTATATTGTTACTGTATTCATTATAAATCAATGTAGTATGGTAACAAAATTCAAAAATCATTTGGCAAAGACTAATCTCGCCAAGAACACCGTTACATCGTATGTGTGGACGGTACAGTATTTCCTCAATCATTATGGAGAAGTAAACAAGAAGAACCTCTTGGCATATAAGGGGTACTTGGTGGAGAACTTTAAGCCACAGACGGTGAACCTTCGGCTGCAAGGTATCAATAAGTATCTGGAATTTACAAAACAAGAGAAACTGAAAGTGAAGTTCGTAAAGGTACAACAGAAGAACTTTTTGGAAAATGTAATAAGCGATGCCGATTACAAATTTCTCAAAGCCCAGCTCAAAGCAGATGGTTATGATGAGTGGTATTTCATCGTATGGTTTATGGCTGCTACAGGGGCACGTGTCAGCGAACTACTCCATATCAAAGCAGAACATATACAAATCGGGCATCTTGACCTATACAGCAAGGGAGGAAAGATACGCCGTTTGTATATCCCGAAGAACTTGCGCACGGAGGCTGCGAAATGGCTCAGAGAAATAGGACTTACTTCCGGCTACATCTTTCTGAATCGGTTTGGACAGCGCATTACTACTCGTGGAATAGCTTCTCAACTCAAACATTTTGCTGAAAAATACGGGATGAACAAAGAGGTGGTTTACCCTCATTCATTCCGTCACCGTTTCGCCAAAAACTTCCTTGACCGCTTTAACGACCTTGCTTTACTTGCCGACCTCATGGGGCATGAAAGCATAGAAACCACTCGTATCTATTTACGCCGCACTGCCAGCGAACAGCAGAAGATTGTGGATAAAGTGGTGAACTGGTAAAGTTACATTAGTCCTTAGAAGCGTTCTTGTTTACGCTTCTAAGGAATTTTGAATACCGTCAAAAATGGAGAATGTCTCTTCAATCTTGGCTACTATGCGCTGTTGCTCGGCAAGTGGAGGTAGGGGCAATATATATTGTTTTGCCTTTTCAATCGTAATGGTATCAACAGTTGTACCCTTTGAGTTATCATACATCTGTTTTAGCATATATTCGCTTCTCATGATGTGGTAAATATATTTCGCATTTATTTGATAGTCATTACACAAACAAAGTACACTTGCATCCTTGTAATAGAACTTATCAGACTCTTTTACAATGTAGCATTTGCCAATAGTACCAACGGCAGAAATCATAATATCTGACGCTTTGGGTACTGGAAATTTCTCCTTTAATGAGTTATAATGTTCCTCTGAAATATATAATTCATTATCTACAAGTCCATAAATAGACAGCTTGGCTATTTCACGTGCTCTATAAAATGGAACACCACTATGCTTCCAATCTGACTTCAAAATTCTTTTAGCTGATACGACATTAAATATTGACCCTAAATTTGTCGTTATCCACCCGCTCGGAACGTCAAACGTATAATGCCCGTTATCACAAGGTGTGAAGTCGGGATTTATGCGCTTCAATAGTTCAATGGCTGGTTCGTCATTCGGATCTTGCAGTACTAGTTTACCGTGAATGGCAAGATCAAGGATTTTGGATTTGGTATAGGCTATAAGATTTTGAATGTCAGTAATATTTTGTTTGAGCGAATCAATCAAAATATCATACTTAGACACCTCTTCAATTATCCTTCTAACTTCATTTAAAGGCGGTATTGGTATTCGCATATTTTGAGATTGTGTCAGTGATATATTAACCTGTCCGGCAGAACCTCGTGTGGCAATAGAATTTATTTCTGACATTTCCTCTAAGTAGACTTTTAGATATGATACCAACACCTCTTTAAATTTGTAAGGGCGTATTAGTACAGCGGCCTGATTAAAATTTGCTTGTGGCAATGTTGTAGGAATAATTGCAAGTTTACCAAGAGGTGGTCCAACAATATTCATAATAAGGTCTCCTACTTCTGTGCGCGAACGCTGGAGCTTTCCATTATGCACTTCTTCTGTAATATATTGTGGATGATAGGCAAAATCTATTTTTTGATTCCTGAGATTGTACATCTTAATGTAAGGAACACCATTCTCTACAAAGCATGTTTTATCTGGTGTACTTCCAGATGCAACATAAGCTATATCTTCCAATCTACACCACACCCACGAACTCGGCACTTCAAACGGCACGTTCTCATAATGGGGCGTATCGGAAGATTTTGCAGACTTCTTACTCCGTTTAATTTTGCCTTCTTTTATCAGTCGTTCTTTTTCAGCCTTGATTCGTTCGAGCAGAACTGATGCTGGTTCATCGTTGGGATCTTGGGGTACAAGTTTTCCATGTATCGCAAGGTCGAGTATCTTTTGACGTAACGCTTTTGTATCCATCGTTATATTTCTGTTTGTAATTGTGCAGTTTTGGCTGCACAATTACTATTCATGTTCTTCCAGTTTCTTTAATTCCTCATTTTCTTCAAACTCTTCAATCCATTCCTTCACCTTAGCTTGCAATAAAGCCTTGTTGGGGAGATAGAGTTGATAAGCAGAAGCATAGATGTTAGCATCCTTAGGCAAGGTAAGTTCCACTAGTGCATCGTTCTTCTCCTTACACAGTAGAATACCAATTGTCGGCTTTTCAAAGTCTTGTTTGACATAGCGGTCGTAATAGTTGACATACATCTGCATCTGCCCAAGGTCTTGGTGAGTTAGTTTGTCTATCTTCAAATCTATAAGCACATAGCATTGTAGTAAACGATTGTAAAACACCAAGTCAACAAAGAAATGCTGCTCATCAAATGTGAACCTTTTCTGCCTTGCTTCAAATAGAAATCCTTTGCCAAGTTCTAATAGGAATTGCTGCATCTTGTTGATAATGGCATTCTCTAATTTAGACTCTGAATAAACTGCATCGGGTTTTAGACCAAGAAACTCTAATGTGATGGGATTCTTGATAATGTCTGATGGTTTCCCAATAGATTGTCCTTCCTTAGCCAACCGCATTACTTCATCTTTGTTACGGCTCAAAGCCAATCTCTCATAAAGACAGCTTCCTACTTGACGGCTGAGTTGTCTTTTAGACCATTGTTGTTGAGTACATTCTATTTCATAGAAACTGCGGGCATCCGGATTTTCCACCCTCATCAGTATAAGATAATGAGACCATGAGAGAGCGAATGTCGGCTCAGAGATACATTCCTCTGACTTCGGATAATCGGCTAACCACTGGTTAGCCTTTTGACTCGGCTTTGGACAACCACTGGTTAGCCCTTTAGAAAAAACAATATAAAACTGCCGTATATTCTTAAGCGTTGAATATGACCATCCATCTCCCAACCTATCAGTCAGACGTTTGGAGAGTTCTTTCAGCACCGCCTTTCCATATTCGGCTCTTGTTTCCCCCTTTTGCTCATATTCTACTATATATTGTCCGATATGGAACTTAGTATAAACCTCAGCTATATTGACGGCTGTTGCCACACGTTCCCTTGCCTGCGTAACAAGGTTAACAACCTTCAAGAACAGGTCGTTTATATCTTTATCATTTGTGAAAACCTCTTTTCCCATAACTCAATTTTCTTCAATATTCGCAAGTAGCTTTTCAAGTTCAACCACAGCAGCACTTATCGTTTGGCTTTTATCCTTTATATCAGCCATCAGCTCTGCCAATGAACGGTTGTCCACCTCACCACCTTGCTTTATCCAAGTAATGTCAAGACTTGTTTTGTCTCTGGTAAGAATTTCATCTACAGGGTATTTACGCCAACGACCTTGCGGATTATTTTCTGCATCGTATGTCTCTACTCGATTATTATAGCAAGAAACAAAATCATCCAAATGATGCCGTTCCAGTTTATTGGTGGCAAGCGTATGCTTTATATCTGTACGGTAGTCGTAAAACCATATTTCCTTGGTCGGTTGTCCTTTGCTGAAAAACAACACGTTGGCTTTTACGCCTTGGGCATAGAAAATACCTGTAGGTAAACGCAAGATAGTATGCAAATTAAAATCCTGCAATAAGCGTTTACGAATAGTCTCACCTGCTCCAGCCTCAAAGAGAACATTATCAGGAAGTACAACTGCTGCACGTCCTCCCGTTTTGAGCATAAGCATCATGTGCTGGAGGAAATTTAACTGGTTATTCTTGGTCTCTACATAAAAATCCGGGCGGTTAATATCCACCGATCCAGCCGGACGAGTTCCAAAAGGAGGATTGGCAAGAATCACATCTACAAGAGTTGACGGTTCTTTTTCCAAAGAATCCTCACAAACAATCGGACTACGGTCTGTACCAATACCATGCAAATAAAGATTCATGGAAGCAAGCGTCACCACTAAAGGCGTATTATCCACACCATGCAAAGCTTTGTCACGCAAGAAATCACGTTTTTCTTTACTTGCTGACTGACCTTTCATATAATCGTAAGCTGTAAGCAAGAATCCACCCGTTCCACAAGCCGGGTCACAAACCGTTTCCCCCATTTGCGGATTGATACAATCTACCATTGCCTGAATAAGTGGACGAGGAGTAAAATACTGTCCTGCCCCGCTTTTCTTGTCTTGTCCGTTCTTTTCAAGAATGCTTTCGTAGATAGCTCCTTTCACATCACCGTCCATAATGAGCCATTGCTCCTCATCAATCATGGTGATGACCTTTTTCAGATAAACAGGCTTGTCTATCTTGTTTTGCGCCTTCGTATAAATCGTACCTATCAGATTATCCTGCTCACTAAGCAATTTAAGGGTCTCTTCATATTGTTTTACCAAATCCAAGCCATCAAGTACTATCAAATCTGCCCACTGATAACCAGTTGGAATAGCCGACTCTTCTCCAAACATTTCTACATTTTCGGCATCCATCTTCAAGAATAAAAGATAGGTCAGTTGGGTAATATAATCAGTAAATCCAATTCCTTGTCCGGCAAGAGTGGTTGCCAGATTCCATACTTTTTTGGTGAGCGATTGCTCTGTTGTATTATTTGTTGCCATTTCTTTATGCTGCTTTTCTTAAAACTACAAATGTGTAAAGTGAATGAAGTGCCTCGTCTGCCTTCTGCATATTGCCAAACGCTCTAATCATTTGGGCTGCATGGGTAGCATCATCTTCACGAATATCTCTGATAGTACAAGCTCCGTTAGAAGCGATGTAATCCACAATACGACTGATAACCTCTCGCTGTTTGTCAGTTATTTCACGCTGGTTTTGCCCTAACCAAAGATTGAAAAACTGTTTAGAGGTAGTAACTACGCTATCCAATCGTTCGATTTGGTGGAAAGCAAAGCGCACAAGTTGTATGATATTGGTCAATGCATCGCTTTCTTCTTTGGTAATGGAACGCCTTACCACTTTAGGGTTAACTATGGCATAAGAGTTCCAGAGTTGTTTGGATGTAAAATGATTGTTTGCCATTTTAAGTCTGTTCTCCAAATCCTTTAGCATCGAATAGGTTATAGGCTCTCCCTCATTGTTGTAAATGATGCGCAGTGCCTCTATTTCGTCATAGTACTTTTTACAAAAATCTTCAAAAGCCTCTGCCGTATTTTTTGCTTCCTCAATGGAAAACCCTTTGGAGATAAGCGTATCTTCACCCGGCATCAATGTATTGACGAATCCGGCTGCAAGTATAAGAAGGTATTTCCGAGCATCTGCATGATTGGCAAGCGGAGCGACTAGCCCCTTACGTTCATTGTTAGGCTCATCAGTGCTTACAAACGGTGGAAGAATGCCTTTCTCCAGTGCATCGTATATTCTGGCAGAAAGTTCCTTCATGTCATCATGAGACAAACGGACAAACTCTTTCCGTTGCGGATCATCCGCCTTGTTGTATATTCGGGCAAGCGTTGCAGCAAGCCGTTTGAGATACTCGTCAGGAATATAGCCATGACTAATACGTTCTAATAGCTCCTTTAGAGTAATCGTCTTTGTTGTAGGAGCATCATCTATAGGTGCCACTGTTTGCGCATGTTCCGTCACGCCTACCGCATCAACCAAATAAAAACAATCCTTGCTGAATGCGTTCGGGGTAACATTGCGAAGTTGCTCATCACCAATAGTACGTACTCCACGCCCTTTCATCTGAATATACAAAGGCAATGACTCCACATCACGCATGAACATCACTACTTCCAGCGGCTTTACATCTGTTCCGGTGGCAACCAACGTACAGGTGACAGCAATACGGAAATCCTTGTCGTTACGGAATTGGCGTATCAGTTCGTTACTGTCGCCTGCCGAATAGGTAATTTTCTGAACAAAGCGGTCATCAGTCCGTCCAAACACCTCTTTAGCTATTTGTACGATATTTGTAGCATGAGCTTCATTGAGAGCAAAAATCAATGTTTTGGGCAAAAAGTCCATATTTGGTTCACGTTGCGGGTCATTAAACAATTCCGTATAAACCACATCCCGATAGGTCGAAAGGACTAACTTTATCTGTGCCGGATTGATAATACTCCGATTAAGTTCTTTATTTGTATAGATTTTGGTTTCCTTACTACTTACAATCTTAACCTCACCTGTATATCTTGTTTCTTCTTTAAATTTCTCACCCTCTAATATAGCCCCACCCGTTTCTGTGACTTGCGTTTTTATTCTATATACCCGACAATCCACATTCACGCCATCAACAATACTCTTTTCCAATGTGTAGTTAACAATGCAGTTATTATTGAAGAATGCCATTGTTTCAGGGATAGGAGTTGCGGTCAGACCAACCAATCTTGCCGTATCGAAATACTCCAGCACCTTGCGCCAGTTCCCATAAATGGAGCGATGGCACTCGTCTATGATAATCATATCAAAGTAGTCGTGCGGTAAGTTGGGATTAGGAGGCAAGGTTACTTCCTCTATAGGTTCATTCTCGTCATCATCATTATCCTCAATAGTTTCTCCTTTCAAGAATGAGAATAGACGTTGTATTGTAGAAATAACGACATTGCTATCAGAAGGAATAGAAGACGAGCGAAGGCGATTGACCGTAAAGATAGTATTGAAAGCCTCCCCGTTCTCTGTCAGACGGAAAGTTCCAAATTCTCCTTCTGCTTGTTTTCCAAGATTATTTCGGTCTACAAGAAACAACACTCTACGCATTGGTGTATAAGAAAGCATCCGGTAGGCAGCAAGACAAGCAGTATATGTTTTACCCACACCGGTGGCAAGAACCATCAACGCCCGATTTTGCCCGGCACGGAAACTCTTTTCAAGTTCTGTCACTGCCTCATATTGGCAATCACGCAGCCCTTTCTTTTTCAATGTAGGGAGTCCGGCAAATGCATCTTCAATTCCCAGCCTCTTTACCAATTCATGTGGTGTAGGGATATTCATGATCTGCCTGAAACAAGAATCTTGTTCACGAAAATCACAGCAATATAGTTCCTTACCATTCGAAGTGAAGATAAAAGGCAATGGCTTTTGATATGCCTGATAGATATTCGGAACACTTCTTGCATATAAGGCTGCTTGCTCGCATACCTCTGAAGCAAAAGCATCCGTTTCTTCACGCTTAGCTTCAAGTACCCCTACTGCTTTTCCATTAATGAAAAGGAAATAATCTGCCTCAAGATTTCCTTTCAATAAACCTTCTCTTATGGCTACAGCCGTACAAGTAGGTTCATAATCCTCCCTGTTGACTACTTTCCAACCAGCATCGGCAAACCACTGGTCTATCTTTATTCTTGCTTTTTCTTCAGGAGTCATGTTCTTGATATTGTAAATTATCGGAAGCTTATGTCAAAAAACAAATTGATATTCAAAGCTATAACTTTACTCTTTCAATAATTGATTCGCTCTAAGGAAATTCACAAACGAATCAATAATTTTAGAATTACGATTAATAATATCAGTTTCAGTAAAATCACTATATGAATTACTTATCTCTGCCAATTCTACAATTTGAGAGCCATTCTTTTCCTGACCATTAGCAGTGGTAAAACCTTTATAATATTTTACTTTATCTACAAAGCGATAGTCGGAAGCTCTGATATTCAATCTTTTCTCAAGAAGAACTTTATTCCCAAGTATTTCTACATTCTGAGAATTTGATAAGCTTTTTTCTTTATCCCGTCTGTTTCGTGCATATATATGTTCTATATCGAATCTAGTTTCCAATGACAATAATGATTGATTATCATGTTGAAAAGCCCACCAAGTAATCATTGATTTTGTAATCGCACGACTATTATTGAATACATAATTTGTTATTTGCGCACGATAACGTTCTTCTGAAAATTTGAAATCTGAGAATGTTACTTCTTCGCCTTTGATTATTTTAACCATTTCCGCATACACAGGGGTACGCAAAGAATTAACACCTGGATTAGTTATAGCATACGCCCATATGAAAGCTGTTATACAGTCCAAGAAACGACAAAAAGCATTTTCTTCTATTTCATCATTTTCATCACGATGGTACATAAAATACACAGAAGTGATATACGTCCACATTCCATTAGGAGCATAACTAAGTACGAACAAACGCTTTAGAACTTTATCTGAGAAACGTTCTGTTTCTTGATTGTTAACATCTTGCCAAAATTTGGCAAGGCTTACAAGATTACTCAATGTCTTTGGCTGATGCAAAAGAGGATAACTGCCATCTCCTTCATAAAACTTGCGCAAAGCTTCTGTTGTTGATGATTTTATCTCTGCAAGTGCTCGTTCATAATACATATATCTTGTAAACAATTCATCTAATGGTGTACCATAAATTGGATGAAACACTTCGCTAGTAATCTTATCTAGATTTTTCCACGTTTCTATAAATTCATCTTTTTTGCCAAATGATGAATAATATTTATAAAGTTGCGCCTTAAAAATATCTGCATCAGAGAGAGGTTTCCCTCTATCATTCAAGGTTGAGAAAATTCTTAACGCCGTATTTTGTGATTCTGCCTCTATTGGTAAAAGGACACAGTTATTCAACACACGAGCCGGGAAATATGCAAAATAAGATGGATAATTACTTAGAAAAGCATCTATCTTTTCAACGAAAAAATTGAAATTCTTTGCGTAACGACTTTTTTTGCCAATTCCTTGTCCATCTTTCAATATTGCAATAAACTCTTCTTTATCTTCATCTGTAGCAACTTGTGAATTGATTTTCAGAGCAGATGTTTCAAACTCCCCAAATTCATTAGCTCTCCAAATACATTTTTCAATATCCTCCTTCATCCGTTTTGAGCGAGAGTCTTTCATACTACCTAGTTTATTATAAAAAGCCCTTAACAAAAGCATAAGTGTCGTTAAACGTTGCTGCCCATCAATTACCTCCATTTGGTTTCTATTCTTAAATGTTACTATGGGACCAAGAAAATACTCTTCATCGTCAACAAATTGGTCACAGTCATCATTTGGGAAAGAGAACGAAAACAAATCGTCCCATAAAGTTTTACACTCCATCTCACCCCACGCATATGGGCGTTGGTAATCAGGTATAAGGAAGTTGTATTTCGATTCTTGAAAAAGGCTTTTCACCTTTTTCTGTTCAATATTTAAGTTTGCCATCTTATTGCTTATTTTTATATTCTAATCAATTAAACTCAATAATAACACCAGAAAGGCTTGTATATTATTACCTATCTTTTTTATCAATTATTAAGTCCTTCAAATCTACCTGCAATATCTCTGCAATCTGTTGTAGAATATCCAAATTAGGCTGAATCCGATTACAAGCATAGGCATTTACCATGCTGAAACTCTTATCAAGCTGTTTCGCCAACCACGTCTGAGAGATACCTTTTTCCAAAAGAACCGCCTTTATTCTATTTAGCTTCACTGTTTGGTACGATTTTATAATGCAAATGTAGTGAATTATATTCAATATCTGGATTATTATTGTACTTTTGTAGCTATATGAATCCCCAACTTATGGCGTGAAAATCAAAAAGATGATAAGAATATGCACAACATAGTTCGTAAACATATAGAAGGAGAAATTTCAATGGACGAAGTTAGGCGATTGATTGACGAACTATAAAAAGAAGCAACATTAACTATCGAATTGTACAATTAAAAAAACAATGGAATTAGTCTATTAAAAAAAGATGAATCACAACGGCATATTCTCACTATCTTTTCCCGAAGCCAAGACAATTATTGTTTCTGGTGATATTCATGGAAACTTTAATCAGTTGGTGTTCAAACTCTGTATCCAATATCAGCTTACAGACACTTTGCTAATTGTAGCCGGGGATTGTGGCTTCGGCTTCGAAAAGAAAGAGTACTATGAGCAGATAGTTAGACGAAACGCCAAGCGAATGAACCAAGCCAACAATTGGATTGTGTTTGTGCGAGGCAATCATGATAATCCTGCTTATTTCGATGGCGCAATGCTCAACTTCAAACGCTTCGTTGCTGTTCCCGATTATTCCATTCTACAAGTTTGTAATCATACCATCCTTTGTGTAGGTGGAGCTATCTCTATTGACCGTATCTATCGCATAAATGAATGGAATAGAAACAAATACCATCTTCATTCAAATGAGTCGCAAGAAAATGATATTTCTCGCAATTTATATTGGCAGAACGAAGTTCCTGTTTATGATCCAAATAAGATGAATGCCATCCCTGCTAGCTTCCTGATTGATACAGTTGTCACACACATACCGCACCTTCACATTGTGAACTATTCTCCAAAAACAACCTTAGCCAATGGACTATAAACGATCCTTCATTGATTGAGGATATACAATTTGGACGGGAAACGATGGATATGCTTCTGCACCATCTCAAAACCGACAACCATCCGATAAGCCATTGGTACTATGGTCATTTTCATCAAAGTTGGCATTCTGCCATTGACGGAATACTATATTAAATGCTCGACATTATGGAGTTCAGTCATATCTATTGATTTATACCATTTCAGGTATAATAGTTCTTGCCTGAATATAATTGTTCCTGTTAGAGCATACAAACATTTTCCATAGTGGACAAACGGAGGAAGTTACATTTTTCCAAACGAATAAATCTGATTTATTACACTTTTTCCAACGGCCAGCTCTACTCCTATACCTTTTCTTTCAGAGATGAGAAAAATAAACATCAACGACCTTTACTCATCCAAGGATACTTGGCAAGATACCATCAAATCAAAAGCTCAGAAGGACGGTATAGGGATTACACTTTATTCACAGAGTTCAATGAAGAGCAGTCCATGTTACAGAACATTTTCCACATTTCTGCTTTACTCCTAGCAACATCCCATTATGAAATTCCATGAAACTTTCATTCAACCTCCTCACATTCTTCTCACTCGTTCCGCTTCGCATCATCACCTGCACCCATACTCTCAAGATACTGCAATTCCCGTTCCGCAAACTCACGATTCTCCTCCTCTCCCAGCATTTGATAGAGCAGTTCCCTAGCTTGCGAATAATATTTCAAGTTTACTAATACTTGTGCTGCCCTGCGCCGAAGAAAATGATAAAGTGGAAACAAGGTATTCTTTTCATCACCATACATCTTTATCTGACTGCCAACCAAACTCACCATAGAATAAATATACTCAAGAGCTCCTGTATCCTTCATTTCGACGAGACAGTTGGTAAAATCACGAATCGCATGAATGGATGAATTTCTTTTAGCATTAGTCAAATAATAATAAGCCTTTTCAAAATGCCCTAATGTGAGATAAACAAAACCGATATGATAACAAATCACATAATATTCTTCCTTGCCACGCTCCGGCAATTCTGTCCAGTGGACTTGATAATACCGAAAAATAGAAAGATAACACCCCAACGCCTGAAGATAACATTGCTGCCTGAAAAATTTCTTCCCCCAATAAATAGTAGTCTGCAAGGTAGGCTCGGTATAAGCCAGCAACGCCTGTTGTTCCTCCGTCAGTTCGTCAAACTGTTTGTTTGCCGCTTTTTCTTTAGCATCGTCCAACATATATTTCAACTCCCAATAATCATCATGATCCGTTGTCAATCTTACCTCAATCATACTACTGAATACTCTGCCTTTTTGGGTTTCATCGAAAAAAGCATCTACCCTGTCCGTCCGCATAGCCGACAACTTATAATAAAGAGATCGTTCATTACTGCCTTCAGCTTTCTCCAACGCAATCACCAACTGCCCTTCGGCAAGTGTAATACAGATCAGAGCATCTTTTCCCGCCTGTCCTTTTTCATCCATCACAGCATCTTTCAACCGAAAAGAAAGAATAGACAATAATTCAGTACGCCTCTCTATCCGCCCATTGCAAACCAGTGTCATTCCCTTTATATCTTCCTGTTTCACTGTACCAAAAAGAGAAAGAATATCCTCTATCTGATCCATATCTTGCCGGGAAACATCGACAGGTTCCAACAGCTTACCATGTCCAATCTCCAATTTTCGTCTCAACAAAGCCAAGCGATTTTCGAATTCTTTTTTCACCAACATGTCTTGTATTGAAGCAGATTGTTCTGCCAACTCTTTAAAACTACGGGCTATCATAAAAGATGACTCAAGCAATACCCGCAAATGTTGTTTTAACTGAGTTTCACTGCCCGACAAGAACAGACAGGCAGACAGACAAGCCGTAAAAGGTGTCTCACTTTCTCCATCCTCATGACTTTTACGCAAATAGCAAGTCCAAGCTGTGTATCGGCAGTTAATGTTGTTAATGTCAAAAACTATTTTTTTAGACTGTTCATAGCTACATGCGTAAAAATCTTTATAATATAACTGAATATTCTGACCTGTTTTTTCTCTTAACAAATGAAAATAACCTCCTTGAAAACCGATGATAATGGCATCAGCATCAATTCTCTTCACTAGTTCACAGTGCATGGACTGCACGAACCTGATAAGTTCATCGGTGGTCATCGCCGAATAAATCTTTTCTTGCTGCTTTTTCGGCTTTGCAACAAAATAATAAACTGTTACGAAAACCACCATCATAGATACGAAGACGACAGAAATAATCATATCTTGTTACAGTTAATCTTTGTATGTCTGTAAAAATACAAAATTAATCGGGAAATGTTAGAAGTGATAGGATATTTTAATGAATTCCCCTAAGAAGTTACTTAAAAATCCGGTTCAATCAATTCCTTCCGATGCATCCGGTGCCACCTCCACAAAATCATAAGACATAGAGGAAATTCCATTGGAGATATTCTGAAATACCTAAAAATAGGGATTGTCCATATCCATATTTTCATCGAACTTTGCAACCCCAAAAAACGAACAAATGAAGATACTTTATATAATACTGTTCATACAAATAGGATGGATATTTCCCCTCTCCGCACAAAAACAAGATTCCATTTATATCGGAACGCGTCATACATTGTTTTCTGAAATACTGAATGAAGAAAGAAAATATTGGATTTATGTACCTGAGACCAAAGCTGGTGAAAAAGGAAAGGCTTATCCGGTTCTTTATCTATTGGATGGAGATTCCTTCTTTCATTCCGTGGTTGGTTTTACGCGTTTCTTCTCTTCTTCTAAAACCTCAAACTTACCTCCTTGCATCGTTGTGGCTGTTTTAAACACAGACCGGACCAGAGATTTCACTCCTACTTGCTCAGCCGCCCGCCGGGATGGTACCATTTGTCCCTATGATAAGCCGGCAGGTGGTGGAGCTGAACAGTTCCATCGCTTTCTGATAGAGGAACTACGTCTGGAAGTGGAAAATAAAGTTCCTGCCAACGGTACAAACTTTCTTGTCGGACATTCATACGCAGGTTTATTTACCCTACAGACACTGTCAAATCATCCCGAGTCTTTTGACTCGTATATAGCAATAGACCCAAGTTTATGGTGGGACCGAGGAGTCTTTCTGCAACAAGCAGCAAAGAATGTTTATCAAAAAGACTTCTCCGGCAAACATTTGTATGTTGCTTTCGCCACCCGCCAACGTCCTGCAATCAAACTTATCCAGTTTTCATTGGCCGACAGCTTAAAAAATAAGATCATCCCTGAAATGAAAAACAAGCATTTGCATGTCGTTTATAAAAAATTTCCCGACGAGGTGCATGGCACCATTGCTCTTCCTGCCATTTTCGATGGATTAAAATCTCTATTTCATAACACTATTTCAACCAAAGAGGCAACATGATAATTTCTTGCAGTATTCGGTTTCTCATCTGTTACAAATACGCTCCGGTTTACTATTGGTAAAAATAACATAACTGATGCCTATATTGTAGCCACTCGCTCAATTCCGGGGTATTGCACGGCTATAATTCTCACATCCCCTTCTGTTTAACATCAATTTAAGATTTCAAATTCTATACTTATCATTTTCTAGAATAACAGATTGAGACATTGTATCAACCTTGGCTACAGATTTATGCTATTCTTTCCGGAAATCATGTAATTAGGGTTATAACATCTGTAATTTATCTACACTGTATTTTCAGTCATGTACTTATCTTTGCATCAAGATTCTGGAATTCAAAACTTAATAAAATCAAGTGATAATGAAACGTATACCAGTCATCATGATTGCAAGTTTATTTGTTATAGGAATACCTGCCATAACACAGTCCGATCCGGTTCCCAAGAAAAATGGTAATAAGTATGTGCTTTACGAAAAACGTACAGATAACGGGGCGGTCTGTCACCTATTTCAAGCGCAACAAGCGAATGGATGTTTGGAAAAACCGATGGTAAAGGGTACACTGTTTCGCTGTGGTGTATGGCACATGGAAGAAATCAAAGGAAACCCGAAATCACAAGAGGCATACAAAACGAGTAAACAAGTATAGGAAAAAAGAATATTATGACATTAGATGATTTTTTGAATCATATTGAAGCCGGCGGTGCACTCAATACACCGGAAATCTATCGGCTGATGGATGAAATGAGCGATGAAGCCCGGCGCGTTACCTGTGAGATAAACAACTCGTACCATTCACAAGAAGAATTGCGTGCGTTCATGTCGCGCCTGACCGGTAAACCTGTGGACGAAACATTCAAGATGTTTCCTCCGTTCTACACAGACTTCGGCAAGAATATTACCATCGGGCGTCGTGTCTTTATCAATGCCGGTTGCCACTTCCAGGATCATGGCGGTGTGACGTTGGGTGACGGCTGTCTTATCGGGCATAATGTGGTCTTTGCCACGCTCAATCACGGTACGGCTCCCGAAGACCGCGGGGCGATGTATCCGGCGCCTATCCGGTTAGGCAAAAATGTATGGGTAGGTTCCAACTCCACCATCCTGCGGGGTGTGACCGTGGGTGACAACGCCATTATCGCCGCCGGATCTGTGGTGACGAAAGACGTAGCGGCCAACACGGTTGTAGGAGGTGTACCGGCAAGGCATATCCGAGATATCGACAGGAACGAAAAGTGATAGCCTATGGAATCGGAATCACTAACCAACCATACTGCCATCCTTGTCAGATCCATCCGAACGGTACACCATACTGAACGGGTTGTGCGGATTGGTTCTACCGGGCATTACACTGACCAACTTTCCGGAGTTCTCGTTGTATTCCCTTCTTCCGGTTGAAACGACGAGTGCCATGCCTACTGCCGGAGTCGACCGTATCATAATCTGCAATACATCTTTATCGACGGCAGATTTTGCACAAGACTCTTGCTACTGTTCGATATCGGTTTCTCCATCATCATCACCAATGCGGCAAGAAAAAGAGGCTGATTTTCCTGATCTGCTTGAAGTGGGAACGTTGGATGAGATGCATGTAAAATAATGTCTGTAATTGAGGTTATACAATCAGTAATCCATCTACCGGCTTTTCCTGTAATCCGCTGTAATTTTGCACTATGAAAAGAAAACAAGAAACAATAAAAATTTAAATTACATCGGTTATGAAACGTACAACTATTTTAATGGCTGCTTTCCTCTGCCTCTTCAGCCTGACGGAAAGCCCGGCACAAAACACTCACAAAAATATGGAACTGTTAAATCTGACACAGGAATGGGACAAGACGTTCCCGAAGAGCGACAAGGTGAACCATAGCAAAGTGACTTTCGTAAATCGTTACGGCATCACGCTCGCTGCCGACCTGTATGCACCGAAAACGATTTTCGGAGGTAAGCTGCCTGCTATTGCTGTCAGCGGTCCGTTTGGAGCTGTAAAGGAACAGTCGTCGGGGCTGTATGCCCAGACATTGGCCGAACGAGGATTCCTGACGATTGCTTTTGATCCTTCATTTACTGGTGAAAGCGGTGGACAGCCTCGCAGCGTAGCTTCGCCGGACATCAACACCGAAGACTTCTCGGCGGCGGTGGATTACCTCGCGACACGTCCGGATGTGGATGCCGAACGAATCGGCATCATTGGCATTTGTGGTTGGGGTGGTTTTGCTATCAATGCGGCTGCCAACGACACACGTATCAAGGCAACGGTAGCTTCCACAATGTACGACATTAGCCGCTGTACAGCAAACGGTTACTTCGATGCCGCTGACAATGCAGATGCACGTTACAAAATGCGTCAGGAGTTTAACGCCCAGCACACGGAAGACTACCGTACCGACACTTATCCCCGCACCGTGACGAACCCGGAACCTACCGGTGATACGCCGCAGTTCATGAAGGATTATTATGATTATTACAAGACCGAACGAGGTTATCATCCTCGTTCCATCAACTCCGGTTTGGGCTGGAACAAAACCTCCAATCTTGCATTTCTCAACGCACCTATCCTTGCGTATGCCGATGAAATCCGCAGTGCCGTGTTGCTCATTCATGGAGAAAAAGCTCACTCCCGCTATTTTAGTGAGGATACTTTCAAGAAGCTGAAAGGCGATAATAAAGAATTGATGATTATTCCCGATGCCGTACATACGGATTTATATGACCGGACAGACATTATTCCATTCGATAAGCTGGAGGAATTTTTCAAAGAATACTTAAAATAGAAGGCTTCAAGAAAAAGGAATTGCCTATATCCTGATTGGCTTCAGTTCGCGGACGCAGCAATGTGAACATGACTTTTAAAATTAATAATGACTGACAACTAAAATAATATATCAAATGAAACTGATTAAAAATGCTGAATTCGGGGGCGAGCGTCCCTTGTTCGAGTCCCACGACCTTCGTCTGGAAAATGTGATTATTCGTACCGGTGAATCGGCCATCAAAGAATGTAGCAATATCGAAGCTGTAGATTGCCGCTTTGAGGGTAACTATCCCTTCTGGCATGTACACGGTTTCAAAATCGACCGTTGCTATTTCGATGTCGGAGGGCGTTCGGCATTGTGGTATTCCGATCACCTGAAGATGACCGACACGATTATCGACGCACCGAAGATGTTCCGTGAAATGGACGAAATAGATATCGAGAACGTAACGATGAACGATGCCGACGAAGTATTCTGGCGTTGTAATGGTATCCGCATCAAGAATCTCAAGCTGCACGGCGGAACTTATCCTTTCATGTTCAGCAACAACATTTATGTGGACGGACTGGAAAGCAACAGCAAGTATGTGTTCCAGTACGTGAAAAATGTAGAGATTCATCATGCAAAGATTACAACGAAGGATGCCTTCTGGGAAGTGGAAAATGTGACCATCTACGATTCCGAACTCAACGGCGAATACCTCGGCTGGCATTCGAAGAATCTACGTTTGGTCAACTGCCACATTACCGGTGAGCAACCGCTTTGCTATGCACACGACCTTATTCTTGAAAACTGTACCTTCGGACCTGACTGCGACCGTACCTTTGAGTACAGCACGTTGCAAGCCGATATTCACGGAGCTATTACAAATATCAAGAACCCGATGTCGGGATGCATTGTGGCTGACGAATTCGGTTCCATAACCATAGATGAGAACATCAAGGCTCCTGCCGATTGTGAAATCCGTCTCCGGGACGAGCGTACCTGTTTTACCGATTAAGATGAAGATATGAAATACAACTTTGACAAACAAATTTCAAGACGGGGAACCGATTCCTACAAATGGGATAGCGCAGAAAGCGAAAATGTATTGCCGATGTGGGTGGCTGACATGGATTTCCGTACAGCTCCCGCTATCGTCGATGCTTTACGCCGACGGGTAGAACACGGCATTTTCGGTTATACCCGTGTGCCCGACAGTTACTACGAGGCTGTTACAGGCTGGTTCGCACGTCGTCACGGTTGGACGATTGACCGTGAATGGATAATTTACACATCGGGCGTAGTCCCAGCCATCTCGGCAGTCATCAAGGCTTTGACCGTTCCGGGAGATAAGGTATTGGTGCAGACCCCGGTCTATAATTGTTTCTTTTCTTCAATCCGTAACAATGGGTGTGAAATGGTATCATCACCGTTGGTCTTTGCAAGTAATACTTTCACCATCGATTATGAAGATTTAGAGCGTAAGACTGCTGATCCGAAAGTGAAGGTGATGCTGCTGTGCAATCCTCACAATCCTGCCGGAAGGGTGTGGAAACGTGAAGAACTGGTACGTATTGGTGAAATTTGTATTCGACACGATGTTACGGTCGTTTCGGATGAGATTCATTGCGAACTGGTTTTTCCAGAGTACCGTTACACACCGTTTGCTTCCATCTCAGAAAATTTCCGTCACCATTCTGTAGTCTGTATATCTCCCAGTAAAGCGTTCAATATTGCCGGATTACAGATTGCGAACATTATTTGTGCTGATGCTAACCGTCGAGCGAAAATCGACCGGGCCATTAACGATAACGAAGTATGTGATGTCAATCCTTTTGGTGTAATTGCGACTCAAGTAGCTTACAACGAAGGGGAAGAGTGGCTGAACCAACTCATCAAATATTTACAGGCCAATTTTCTCTATATGCAGGAGTTCTGTCGGGAACATCTGCCCGAGTTTCCTATCACGGTATTGGAGGGAACCTATCTCGTTTGGATGGACTGTCACAGACTCGGCATACACTCGCAGGAACTCGAACAGCGATTGGTTAACGAAGCCGGATTATGGCTCAATGCAGGAACAATGTATGGGACTGAAGGAAAAGGATTCATGCGCTGGAATATCGCCTGCCCACGTACTACACTGGCAGAAGGATTGAAACGTTTTACTGGTTTCGTAAGAAATCTTTAAGAGATATATACGGCAAATTCATTTTTAATAGAACGCAACTATATAGTTTACCATACCAAGCATTACGTATAACAAAGTAAATAGTTGCGACTTAATTTTTTATCTCATTTTTTCTTTTCTTCCACAACTGATAACTATTGATGATGTTCTGCCACAAATTATATATCATAGAGTGTATTAATCTGATTATCAATAAGGAAGCCCACCTATTACTAACAGTGGGTAACAAAATAGTAACAAAAAAACGAAGAAATTCGCTTAGTGGTGGGCTTACGCTGCAAAGGTAACAAAAGCCCGCCAATCATAAAAATAAAGCTGGCGAAAAGAGAAACATTCTTTTTCTTTTCGCCAGCATCTATTTTGCTGTCAACACAAACAGGTTTAGTCCGTTTTGGATATCTATACAAAGCGATAAACTAAAACTCAATTTTCACCTACCTGAAAAAAAGTTCCTACTTCTTTTTGCTATTTAAAATATTGTTCGTTGTTTTGCGAACAACAAATAAAAAGGAGATATTGAAGTGAAAGATAAACCGTACACAGTAGAGCAGGAACAGATTGCTCGTTTTGCCAAAGCAATGGGACATCCCGCACGAATGGCTATTCTTGCTTTTTTAGCAAATCAAGAAAGTTGCTTCTTCGGTGATATACACGAAGTGCTGCCTATCGCTAAGGCAACCGTTTCTCAACATTTGAAAGAACTGAAAGAAGCTGGCTTAATTCAAGGAGAAATAGAAACGCCAAAAGTACGGTATTGTATCAACCGGGAAAATTGGGAACTCGCACGAAAGTTATTTACTACTTTTTTGGGGGATTGCCAATGTAAAGGTACATCGTGCTGTGAATAACAGCACCTTTTTTTAAAATCATTGTTCGTAGTTCTACGAATTACGATTATTATATTAACTTTAAAGTAGAATTAGAAATGGAAATCAAAGTATTAGGAACCGGGTGTTCAAGCTGTAAAGCATTGTATGAAACCACTAAACAAGCTATTTCAGAATTAGGCTGCGATGCAACACTAATCAAGGAAGAAGATTTATTGAAAATCATGGAGTACAACATTTTAGGTCTTCCGGCTTTGGTGATTGACGGAAAAGTTGTATCAGCCGGAAAAAGATTGTCCCTTTCGGAAGTAAAAGAGTTGATAACCAAATAAAAAATGAACTATGAGAAAGTTATTTTATCTACTGATTGCGATGCTGGTCTTAATGTCCTGTGGAAATGGTTCAAAGAAAAAAAACGAGGAAAACAAAGCGGAAGAAATACAGCCTAACCGCATTGAAGTTCTCTATTTTCATGGAGCGCAACGATGTATCACTTGCAGGGCGATTGAAGCCAATACAGTAGCCCTTTTGGATAGTCTTTATTCCCAAGAAAAAGCAAATGGCAAGATTATCTACAAAGTAGTAGATATTTCTAAGAAAGAGAATGAAGCGATTGCAGACAAGTACGAAGTTACATGGTCGTCTTTGTTTGTGAATGACTGGAAAGACGGAAAAGAGAATGTAAACAATATGACCGAGTTTAGTTTCTCCAATGCGAGAAATGCACCGGACAAGTTTAAAGAGGGAATTAAAAGCAAGATTGACGAATTGTTAAAACAGTTGTAAGATGGACTTTCTTCAATCATTATTAGATAGCAGTTCTGTTCCCGCTATTACAGCCTTTATATTGGGGATTTTAACGGCAGTTAGCCCGTGCCCGCTGGCTACAAACATAACGGCAATAGGATTTATAAGCAAGGATATAGAAAACCGTCACCGGATTTTTATAAACGGGTTGCTCTACACTTTCGGCAGAATAGTGACCTATACGGTTCTTGGCTTTATTCTTATTCCTATTCTTCGTGAGGGCGCAAGTATGTTTATGGTGCAAAAAGCTGTAAGCAAATACGGGGAAATGCTGATTGCTCCGGTGTTAATCATCATTGGAATATTTATGCTTGATATAATAAAACTCAATCTACCCAAAATTAATATCGGTGGGGAAAGCCTGAAAAAGAAAACTAAAGGCGGTTGGGGAGCTATGTTGTTGGGGGTCTTATTCGCTCTTGCTTTTTGTCCTACCAGTGGAGTATTTTATTTCGGTATGCTTATCCCTCTATCAGCAGCAGAAACAGGCGGCTATCTCTTACCTGTAATCTATGCTATTGCTACGGGATTACCTGTAATCCTTTTTGCATGGATTTTAGCTTATAGTGTTGCCGGACTGGGGAAGTTTTACAACCGAATACAGATATTTGAGAAATGGTTTCGCAAAATAGTTGCTATTCTCTTTATCGCAGTTGGAATATATTACGCAATAGTATTTTATCTATAAATAAACATTAAGTATCATTTTAAATAAAAAACAGTATGAAAAAGATAGAAATTTTCGACCCGGCAATGTGCTGCCCTACGGGTCTTTGTGGAACAAACATCAATCCTGAATTGATGCGTATTGCGGTAGTAATCGAATCATTGAAGAAACAAGG